>Ga0206680_10000683_pt1 | contig 12162 bp, 7 predicted proteins | sample M115012015metaG_FD_160124 | JGI IMG/M metagenome (GOLD analysis project Ga0206680, IMG submission 160124) | Ammonia-oxidizing marine archaeal communities from Monterey Bay, California, United States - M1 150m 12015 | ecosystem: Environmental > Aquatic > Marine > Intertidal zone | place: USA...
ATTAAAGTGCTTCAGCCAGAAGATTATGCTATCAGTGCTTACCGATCCCATACACAAGCTATTGCAAAGGGGATTAGCCCTAAGGCAGTTATGGCCGAGCTTTATGGTCGTGTCGGAGGAGTGTCTAGTGGGAAGGGCGGCTCTATGCACGTTTTCGGCAGAGATGCCCGCTTTTTCGGAGGCCATGGTATTGTTGGAGGACAAGTTCCTCTGGCCACTGGTATTGGTTGGAAGATCAAATACAGTGGGGAGAACTTGGTTTGCGTATGCTTTATGGGGGATGCGACTGTAAATCAGGGGGGCTTTCACGAGAGTCTCAACATGGCTGCTGTATGGGAACTTCCCGTGATCTATGTGGTCGAAAATAATGAATATGGTATGGGCACATCCTTTGATCGGGTCTCTAAGACCGAAATTTCGGCAAGGGCTGTGCCCTTTGATATTCCCGCCAGTTCTGTGAACGGTCAGAACGTGCTCTCCACATTCGAGCATTTCCGTAATCTTACCGAAGAGGTCCGCGCAGGTGGCGGTCCACGCCTGGTGGAACTGCGCACATACCGGTTCCGTGGACATTCCATGTCAGATCCCGTTTCCGGCACCTATAGGTCAACCGAGGAGGTGGAGCGCTACAAGGAAGAGAGCGACCCAATAGCAATTCTACGGGACCAGCTTTTCGCTGAGGGCGTCCTTGATCAGGACACTCTTGAGGAGATGGATGCTACGGCAAAGACAATCGCAGCAGAAGCCGCCGATTTTGCTGAAGAGTCGCCCATGCCTGAGCCCGAGGCACTTTATGAGAACGTTTGGGCTGAGACTAACGTTCACGGTCGCCTGTTTTTCGATGGACGAAGAACATGATCGCCCTACCAGACACTGACGCCCTGCTTGCCGGAGGGTCTTCTTAAATGGCTACTATGACCTATCGCGAGGCGCTAAATGAAGCGCTCCGTGAGGAAATGGACCGAGATCCTGACGTCTTTCTGATGGGCGAGGAAGTCGCTGAATATGACGGGGCCTATAAGGTCTCCAAGGGCCTTTTAGATGCTTTTGGTGACCAGCGCGTCGTAGATGCTCCAATCAGCGAGCTAGGCTTTGCCGGGCTCGGTGTTGGTGCGGCAATGGCAGGACTTCGTCCGGTCATCGAATTCATGACGTTTAACTTTGCTCACTTAGCACTCGACCAAATCATTAACAACGCATCGAAGCTGTGCTATATGTCGGGAGGGCAGTTTAAGGTTCCAATTACGTTTCGAGGCCCGAACGGTCCGGCGCTACAGCTTGGAGCTCAGCACTCTCAGGCGTGTGAGACTTATTTTCTGCATGCTCCGGGATGTAAGGTTGTGACCCCGGCGACACCTGCTGACGCGAAGGGCCTTCTTAAGGCCTCGATACGTGATGATGATCCCGTAGCGTTCATGGAGGGCGAACTACTCTATAATTTTAAAGGGGAAGTCCCGGAAGAAGATGACTTTGTCATACCCCTCGGTGTGGCTGACCTCAAACGCGTGGGCTCTGATGTCTCAATCATCACTCACGGTAAAATGGTACACGTAGCGCTTCAGGCTTCAGGTAAGCTTGAGAGTGAGGGGATTGAGGCGGAGGTGCTCGACCTCCGTTCAGTTCGACCTCTCGACGTAGATGCGATTCTTGAGACGGTCCAGAAGACGAATCGCGTTGTATATTTAGAAGACAGCTGGCCTTATGCGGGCACAGGAGCACAGGTCGTCTCGATCATTCAGGAAGAAGCTTTTGATCACTTGGATGCTCCGGTGCTTAGAGTAACCCAAGCTGATGTACCTATGCCTTATGCAAAGAACCTTGAAGCCTTGGCTAAGCCAAGTGTCGAGCGATTGATTGAGTCATGTAAGAAGGTGCTTTACCGGTGACGCGGATGATCCCTATCTCACTACTATCTAGCCCGACAAGAGGGCCTAGGTGCACTCGGGAGGGTAATTGCGCCCTTTCTTGTACGCTCCGGAGGTGAAAAGGATATGGTGACCAAGGTTCACATGGAGGCACTCTCTCCTACTATGGAAGAGGGCCAGCTTGTTCAATGGCTCAAATCTGAGGGTGATGAGATTTCCAGTGGTGACATCCTGGCTGAGATCGAGACAGATAAAGCTACGATGGAGTTGGTCGCACGCGGGGACGGGATTCTCCGGAAGATCTTCCTAGATGCAGGGGGTGTATCGGTGGTTGGGGCTGTAATCGCTGTAATCGCAGCTGCTGACGAAGATATATCGGACATTGAAGGAAGCTCGGATGGGAATGGAACCCAGCAAGCCTTATCAGAAGAGTCGTCTACCGGAACAGAACCTGTGGCCCCGGAGGAGCCTGAGGCAGCAACCACGCCAGCAATCACCGCTGACACTCAAGGTACTGGTAGCGTTAAGGCGTCTCCACTTGCTCGTAGATTAGCGACTGAGATGGGGGTGGATCTCCTGACGATTAAGGGGTCCGGTCCAGGAGGACGGGTTGTTAAACGAGACCTAGAAGGGGCGAAGACCGCCGTTTCGAAGGCGGCAGCGACGACGACATGGACACCTGAGGAGAACGAATACGAGGACCTACCAACCTCGCAGATGCGGAAATCAATTGCGAAGAGGCTTGTTACCTCCATCGGTCCTGTGCCGACTTTCTACCTTACTGTAGAAGTAGACATGAATCGTGTGATCGGGGCTCGGGAGAGCATGAACAACATGCTCGAAGAGGATGGCTATCGCATTTCGGTTAATGACATTGTCTTGAAGGCAGTAGCAGCTGCACTCCGGCAACATCCCAATTGTAATGCACAGTGGCATGACAGCTTTGTGCGTCGCTTCAACGCGGTTCACCTAGGTGTTGCTGTTGCAATTGACGAAGGCCTCATTACACCAGTTATCAGGAACGCGCACGCTAAGGGAATTATGCAAATAGCTGCTGAAGTGCGTGAATTAGCTGGTAGAGCACGGACAAAGAAGCTCATGCCTGATGAATACACTGGCTCGACGTTTTCAGTCTCTAATCTTGGGATGTTTGGCATACAAGAGTTCACTGCGATCATCAATCCACCTGAGGCAGGCATTCTTGCAGTGGGTGGGATTGAAGAGACTCCGCTGGTTGTTAACGGTGAAGTTAAGGTGTGCCCACGTATGCGGATCACGATGAGCTGTGACCACCGTGTGATTGATGGTGCTCAGGGTGCACGCTTCCTGGCCACGCTGAAATCTATGCTTGAGGAGCCGACAGCTATTCTGCTCTAGCCTGGGTGGGTTAGGCGTGAAGTCCAGCAGCCCGTCATGTCGTTTTTACGCAGGAGGCCTTCGGTGTCCAAACGAATCAAACCCCTAGTAGCTGTGATGTGGCTCTCTGGTGCCGTCAGTGCCTGTAATTCAACAACCCCAGATCCCGCTGACCTTATTTTGGTTGATGGTCAGATCATTACCCTCTCGAACGAGGGCGTAGTCGAGGCCCTGGCAGTTCGCGATGAGCGCATCGTTGCAGTTGGATCGAATGCTGATATACGAGAACATCAGGGTCCACAGACGTATGTCATAGAGCTTGCTGGTCGCACGGTCATTCCTGGTCTCACTGATAACCACTTCCATGGGATTGGAGGAGGGGACGGAGTTGATCTTGCTGGGGCTCGTTCTTTAGAAGAAGTCTTGAGTGCAATCTCTACTCGTGCGGAAGAAACACCTCCGGGTGATGTGATCATCACAAATAGTGATTGGCATGAAGGACAGCTTGACGAGCAACGGTTGCCATACCGTGATGACCTTGACCAAGCGACTCAGGGGCACCCAATCGTTGTCGTCCGGGGAGGACATGAGTACGTGCTCAACAGTGCCGCCCTAGCGTATTGGGATATCGATGAATCGACGCAGCCCGTCGCGGGTGGTCGGATTGGCAGATACCTGGATGGTAGGCTCAACGGTGAGCTAGTGGATCGTGCGAAGGGGTTGGTTCAACTCCCCCTAGTGGCCGATCGAAGTCCTACTGAAATCCAAGATGATCTCGCAGAGAGTCACAGGACTCTCAACAGTCGCGGGATTACTTCAATCCGTTATCCAGGAGCCTCTCCGGAGATGTACGACATGCTCTTAGCCCTCCGAGAGGAGGGTCGACTCAACATTCGAGTCGACTTCCTATACCGCGGTCCAAGGTCTGGGTCACCAGAGGCATTGAACGAGGTGATGAGAGAGTGGATCCAACCAGAAAACGATGATCTCTGGTTGCGAGTGGGTGGAGTAAAACTTGGTGTAGATGGTGGGTTTGAAGGTGGGCTAATGAGGGAGCCGTATGAGGAGCCCTGGGGAGAAAGTGGCACATTTTATGGACTCCAAACACTGCCACGTGAAGACTTTCTAGAGACCGTGCAGGTACTACATGCAGCTGGTTGGCGTGTTGCAACACATGCAGTAGGTGACGCAGCCATCGATTTAGTGCTCGATGCCTACGAGGCTGCAAATGCAGAGTCTTCCATAGCTTCGTCCCGTTGGGTAATAGAGCACGGATTCATACCTCGTAGCGATCAGTTCCCCCGAATGAAGGACCTGGGCTTAACTGTATCGGCACAGAATCATCTGTATCTAGCTGCGCCTAGCTTGATTGAATACTGGGGTGAAGAGCGGGCTGCTTGGACGACTCCTGTGCGAGCATATCTCGACAATGGAATACCGCTTTCTCTCGGAACAGACTCTCCTGTTGTCCCTTATGACCCCTGGTGGGCTCTACACCATTTTACCACGAGAGAAACGATTAGTAGTGGGGTGGTAGGTGCGGACCAACGGATTTCGCGTGACGAAGCTCTCCGGTCAGCTACTGAGGGTTATGCCTATCTCACATTCTCGGAAGATCACAGGGGCACATTGTCTGTAGGTAAGCTTGCAGATTTTGCTGTCACAGCAGAGGACTATCTCACCTGTGCAGATCCGTGCCTCGAAACGATGTTAATCGACATTACAATAGTGGGTGGCCGAATAGTCTGGGAACGCTAGGGCTGAGTCTCTCCCCCTCGCGATTCAGGACCTTTATACCGTAGGTTGAATATCGACCTCATCGGATAACTCAACTCACAGCAAGAGGGGCTAAGATGTCTGCTCCCACTTTCCGTTCTCAGGCGCCTTGGTTCTTGGTGTTGATAGCAGCAACTCTGCCGTCTTTGGCTAGCAGCCAGACAGCAGCGGACACTAAGACGCTTACACTTGAGATGTATCTCGATCTCGAGAGTGTCTCGAATCCACAGATCTCACCTGATGGCGCGCGTATCGTCTACACTCGTGGATGGGTCGATAAGATGAACGACCGCCGAGAATCGTCGATATGGATTATGAATGCTGATGGGAGTAAGAACCATTTTCTTGTTGATGGTTCTGGGCCGCTTTGGTCACCTGATGGAACACGGATTTCCTATACCGCCAGTGGTGAGCCCGAAGGATCACAGATCTTTGTACGGTGGATGGATGATGAGGGTGCAACGACCCAGATTACCCGTCTAGAAAAGGGTCCAGGTGGGATTACTTGGTCGCCTGATGGACAGTCGATTTCCTTCTCAATGAATGTTGATGGTGAACCTGCCTGGAGTGTAAATCCTCCGGGTCGACCCGACGGTGCTACTTGGACCGAAGGTCCGAAGGTCGTGACAAGAGCAGATTACCGTCAGGACCGACAAGGCTTCATCGATGAGGGTTGGCAACATGTTTTTGTTGTACCCGCTGAAGGAGGGACTCCCCGTCAGCTAACTAACGGTGATTGGAATCACTCGACCGGGCGTTGGACGGCAGATGGCAGTGAACTCCTCTTTTCCTCACTGCGTACGGAAGATTCAGAACTCTCGTGGCGGGAATCAGAGATTTACGCAGTCAATGTTGCCACGGAAGAGATCCGTCAGCTCACAACCCGTCGCGGGCAAGACACTGGTCCCCTCCCATCACCCCGTGGTGACCTGATCGCATATCGCGGCAGCGATTTCAACACGGATACTTACCGGAATTCTGGTGTCTATGTGATGAATCTGGACGGCTCTGGATCGCGGCTCATTTCTGGTGACTTCGATCGTAATATCAACAGCATGGAGTGGGCGCATGATGGGAGCGGGGTATATGTCACCATTAGCTATCAAGGTGCCCGCAACGTGCACTTTATATCCGTTCAGGGAGTCGTCAGTGAAGTCACTAGCGGCGCTCATATGCTCGGACTTAGCTCATTCACTGACCAAGGTTTTGCCGTAGCTACGCTCTCAGGCCCTCAAGTACCAGCTGACATTGTTTCATTTGATCTCGATGGACCCATAAGCTTCCGACAACTAACGAACGTAAATGATGACATTATGGCAGGTGTTACGCTGGGTGATGTCGAAGAAATCTGGTACGAATCACTTGACGGGTTCCAGATACAGGGGTGGATAATCAAGCCCCCGGACTTCGATCCCGGTGAAAAATATCCCTTAATGCTCAGCATTCATGGCGGGCCTCACGGGATGTACAACGTAGGATTCAACTTTGCATGGCAGGAACACGCTGCGAATGGTTATGTGATCCTTTATACCAACCCGCGCGGTAGTTCTGGGTATGGCAGTCCATTTGGTAATGCGATCAAGAATGCATATCCAGGTAAAGACTTCGATGACCTAATGAATGGTGTTGATTTAGTGATTTCGAGAGGGTATGTGGATGAACAGAATATGTTCGTCTATGGCTGTTCCGGCGGCGGGGTTCTTACTTCTTGGGTCGTAGGACATACGGACCGTTTTGCGGCAGCTTCAGCTAATTGTCCGGTAACGAATTGGCTCTCATTTGTCGGGACAACTGACGGCATAGGCTGGTACCGGAATTTCGAGAAATTCCCCTGGGACGATCCGAGCGAGCATCTGCGCCGTTCACCACTTATGTACGTAGGTAACGTTACAACTCCGACGATGCTAATGACCGGGGTGAGTGATCTCCGCACCCCGATGCCACAGACTGAAGAGTACTATGCTGCGCTGAAGGTAATGGGTGTAGAGTCCGCCATGATCCGATTCAATAATGAATGGCATGGTACGTCGAGTACACCATCTAACTTTCTTCGGACACAGTTATTTCTAAGGGAGTGGTTTAAGCGGTATGAACAAGGGCGCAGCGTCACGTTCTAATGGGCTTGTGATGTAAGTTGAAAGCTGGAGGGGTCGGCGTGATCGCGCCGGCCCTGCTTTCTTTTGGTTCAGGTGTACCTAACACCTGAACTGCTTCTCAGTGGTGTTCACTTTACCCCTCTTACCACTCTATCTACCTTCGTAGCCCCTAGGAATCGGAGTTCGTGTAAGGGGTATTTTTCGCCCCTAATTTCTTACAGAGAGGCACCTTGTCCGATAAGAAAAGTGAGCGCTTCGATCTCATTGTCGTAGGTAGCGGGCCGGGTGGTTATGTAGCCGCGATCCGCGCGGCACAGCTGGGTTTGACAGCAGCGTGTATAGAGAAAGATGAACTCGGGGGTGTTTGCCTCAACATCGGTTGTATACCGACGAAAGCTCTACTTTCGAGTGCTCTGCTCGTCAGCGAGATGGCCGGCGCCCACGAACATGGCATTATTGCTAAAGACATTTCTTTCGACCTAGGCCCTGCTCAGGTCCGTAGCCGTCAAGTAGCCGCTCAGATGGCGAAGGGTATTGCCCACCTCTTTAAGAAAAATAAGGTGACGCACTTAAAGGGTGTTGGTCGGCTCAAGGGTCGTGGAAAGATCGAACTGGAGACAGAGGACGGATCAAAGACTGTCTACGAAGCTAAGAATATCATCTTGGCTACTGGATCTAGGCCCCGGGATTTACCGGTCTTAAAAATTGATGAAGACCGGATCTGGTCTTCAACCGGGGCACTAATGCAGGAGAAAGCGCCGGAATCACTGTTCATCGTAGGAGCGGGTGCAATCGGCATGGAGTTTGCCGATGTGTATAACGCCTACGGGAGCAAGGTCATCGTGGTTGAGGCGCTGGAAAGAATCCTGCCGCTCGAAGATGCAGAGGTTTCAAAGTTTATGGAACGCTTGTATAAGAAGCGCGGGATGGAGATCCATACCGGAGCCCAGTTCAAGAAGGCTGAGATCAGTGAGGATGGTGTTTCTGTAACCTTTGAAGACAGTAAGGGTAGCGAGCAGACTTTGGACGTTGACTATGTCCTGTCCGCCGTTGGGCGTGTTCCAAATTCTGAGGATCTTGGTCTTGATTCAGTAGACGCTAAGGTGGACGAACGTGGTTTCGTGGTAGTTGACCAGCACCTGTCCACAAATGTTCCGGGTCTTTACGCAATCGGTGACGTGGCGGGCCATCAACTTTTGGCGCACAAGGCTAGTCATGAGGGGATCACTTGTGTGGAGCATATAACAGGACACGGTCATGGGACGGTGGACTACGATAACGTGCCGAATTGTACGTACTGTCACCCCGAGGTCGCCTCTGTGGGGCTCACAGAATTACAGGCGAAGGAAATGGGCTATGACATAGAGGTCGGCAAGTTCCCCTGGGCCGCGATTGGTCGAGCGGTTGCATCTGGACACTCAGATGGGTTCATAAAGGTCATTCGGGACAAGCAGTTCTCAGAGATTCTTGGTGCACACATCGTAGGTCCCCATGCTACTGAGCTGATCGCTGAGTTCGTTATAGGACGCCACCTAGAGTCTACGGTTGAGGAGTTAGAAAAGGCTATGCATCCTCATCCAACTTTATCAGAAGGGGTAGCTGAAAGTGCGCTCGCATCCTTGGGCCGGCCGATCCATATCTAAGAAGTAGGCACTACTAAATTCAGGGCGTGCAGCTTATCGATCCAGAACGTTGCTTAGTTTGTGCTCAGGAATGGCGAAACCATTTTTTCTCAAGTGGATTGCAAGCCTGCTGTCAATTCGACCGTAATCCCGCGGATTTCCAAAATCCGCAATAGAGCTTCTCCAATCTTATTGTTTGGGGTCGATGCACCGGCGGTAATGCCTAAATCAAAGGCATCCCGAGGAAGCCAATCCTCATCCAGTATCTCCTCAGCCTCTGGGTTCAGCTCGACCTTGTGTTTGATCGTGCCTGCCCCAACATCGATACACGATGCATCCTGAATATGGAATGTATCTGTGTACTGTCTGCAGAGGTGAGCAAGGTGGTTCGTGTTTGAGGAATTGTAACCACCGATCACAAGCATCAAGTCAGGTGGTTTCTCCATCATTTCCTCAACGGCATCCTGCCGTTCCTGTGTCGCTGAGCAGATCGTTCCAAAAGACCTGAAGTGAGCACTGGTGTATTCTTCATCAAAACCCTCAAGGATGGCCTCACGAATCTTGGCGCCAATCGCCATCGATTCACTCGCTAGCATTGTTGTTTGGTTTGCCACCCCTATGAACTCTAAGTCGACTTCCGGGTCAAAGTCGGCAGAGACCTTGGTCTTGAAATGAGTTTTGAAATCCTCAGTCTCAAGATGTTTAGACCGCTTCGCTATGTAGTCGCACAGGAGATCAGCTTCGGCCATATCCCGGACGATGATGTATTTTCCTCCCGGGTATTTATTGACCTGAGAAGCTGTCGCGCGCGATTCCTCATGAGTGTACTTACCGTGAATAACTGCTGTGAAGCCATCTCGAGCGTAGTTTTCAACACGTTTCCAGACATGGAGTACTGATCCGCAAGTAGTGTCTACCAAAATGCATCCAATGCCTCGAAGTGTCTCAAAATCGTTGAGTGTGACACCAAAAGCTGGCAGGATCACAACGTCTTCCTTGGTCACGGACGAAAAGTCAAAGACGCCTGCGTCCTGCGGGTAGATGAAGGAGATCCCCATTTCTGTCATCCGCTGGTTGACGTGCGGATTGTGAATGATTTCTCCGACGAGGTAGATCTGCTTGTTTGGGAACTTATGTACGGTTTCGTAGGCGTAATCGATAGCACGGTCAACGCCGTAGCAGAAACCAAATTCTTGAGCCAGACGCACTGTGATATCCCCGAAGGTATCGGTATAACCACGTGCTCGAATACGCTCCACTAAAGCGGATTGGTATTCAGCATCAATAAGGGGCTGCATCTCCTTCTTGAGGCCAAATCCTTTACGAAAGTAGTTCTGCTCCATGCTTGCCTTACGCTAACCTTGAGGTGTTAGTGAGATCGGGTACCCCACCTATCATTGACCGATCCCGGGAGCTGTTTTCATGATTGTATGTTCGGGTGAACTGTCTGATTATAGAAGGGTGTTCGTGAATCCGAACTAGTTGGGTTCATAGTAGGGCTGCAGTCGGCAGCTCGGAACCCAGGGTCTAGCTATTAGGGTACTAGGGTACATGGGTATACTTGGGCGCCTCGCTTTTCTCTTCATAATCGTACCGATCATAGAGTTGATGATTCTTATCGAACTCGGTCGGGTTTTAGGTCTCCTCCCAACGCTTCTCTTAATTCTCTTAACTGGTGCGGGGGGTGCAATCCTCGCCCGGCTCGAAGGGTTGAGAGTCTTTTTTCAGTTTCGGGAATCGATCGCCCAGGCACAGATTCCCGGCCAAGCCGTACTCGATGGGTTATCTGTGCTCATTGGAGGCGCCTTCCTAGTAACACCGGGTGTGCTCACTGACGTTTTAGGGTTTTCTCTGCTGTTACCACTCTCCAGACATTGGATTCAACGTCGGATACGCTCTCGACTTGAACAGAAAATTAAGGATGGCACCATTCATGTAGTGAGCATGAGGCCGGGTCACGGATTCGGAGCAGGCTTTTCCGGTTCAACGAACAGTAATTCTTGGACACCCAAAGCCGGGAACCCAGAGGTAGAGGAGGGTGCACAGCCGCGTCGCACCTCGAAGAACGAGATCATATTTGAGCCTGAAGAACAGTAAGTATTTACAGGTTCGGTAAATCCAGGGTTGGAAGGAGTTTTGCAGGTTGCCGGTGCTGGGTTGCTTGCTCGTATGCGTAGGCGATCCTAATCAAGGTTCGTTCACTCCAGGCCCTTCCAAAGAAGAGGATCCCGGTCGGCAAACCGTGGACATATCCGTTAGGCACCGTAATGCTTGGGTATCCTGCAATCGCAGCCGGACCAGAACTCCCGTTGCTGGACACGTCACGGTTCACGAGGTCGATTTTCCAAGCAGGACGCGTTGTCGGTGCAACGATCGCATCGAGTTGATGCTCCTCCATGACTGCGTCGATTCCCTCATCCTGTGAAAGGCGCCGGGCAAGTTCTTTCGATTCAAGATATTCACTTGAATTCAGCGAACCCTTTTCTTCTGCCTCGAGAAAGATTTCCTGGCCAAAGTAGGGCATCTCCCGGTCAGTGTTGGATTCGTTGAAGACAATAATGTCAGCAAGCGTGGCCATGCCATTTGGCTTGCCGGACATTTCTAAATACGCAGCCAGGTCAGCTTTCAATTCATACAACAGCACCTGAAAAGAAGGCCCCTCCATACTTTCTCTTGTCGGGATATTTGCTGGATCTACGATTATGGCGCCCGCTGTTGACATCGAGCGAATCGCTTCCTCCATGAGTTGGTCCACATCAGGCTGTGCACCGAAGTAGCTGCGCTCAACTCCTATCCGTGCACCGCGAAGCCCATCCCGATCGAGAAATGATGTGTAGTCCGTACCGACGAAATCGGCAGAGGGGATTGTCATGGGATCACTGGGGTCGGGTCCAACTAGAGCTGTGAGCATCGCGGCGGCGTCAGCAACGCTACGGGTCATCGGACCTGCTGTGTCTTGAGTGTGGGCGATGGGAATAATACCAGAACGACTAACCAATCCAACTGTGGGCTTTAGGCCCACGATACCGTTTACAGAAGACGGACATACGACGGAACCGTTAGTTTCTGTTCCAATTGCTCCTGCACAGAAATTCGCTGAAACAGCGGCACCTGATCCGGAAGAAGACCCGCACGGGTTGCGATCTACCGCGAACGCATTTCCACACTGTCCACCGCGACCGCTCCAGCCTGAACTTGATCGAGATGACCTAATATTTGCCCACTCAGACAAATTGGCTTTCGCGAGAATAATTGCTCCCGCTTCCCTGAGTTTCGTTGCGACATGACTGTCCTTTGCCGCGACATGACCTTCCAATGCATAAGATCCCGCAGTCGTGGTCAGTAGGTCCGCAGTATCGATGTTGTCCTTGAGGACGATCGGAATGCCGTGTAGTGGGCTTCGGATATCTCCATTCGCTCGTTCCTCATCCAGCCCCTTGGCAATTG
>Ga0206680_10000690_pt1 | contig 12098 bp, 14 predicted proteins | sample M115012015metaG_FD_160124 | JGI IMG/M metagenome (GOLD analysis project Ga0206680, IMG submission 160124) | Ammonia-oxidizing marine archaeal communities from Monterey Bay, California, United States - M1 150m 12015 | ecosystem: Environmental > Aquatic > Marine > Intertidal zone | place: USA...
TATTTATTGCCACTGCATCATTTTCGGCTCCAGCTTTTCTTTGGTACTTGATAATTGAACGGAAGAAACGTTTAAGTATCAAACGAGGCATTGTTGTTGGCGTTTTAGGTGCTGTTTTATCTCATTATTTTAGTTGGTTTTTTATTCTATACATTGGTCCAGTATTAGATGGAAAAATTATTAACCCACTTTTTTCAATGAAAGCTGCTCTCACTGGTTCTACAGTAAGCCTATTGTTATTTGGTTTATTACATTTACCTCTTGGAGCGCTAATTGGAAGATATTATGCAAATTATGTTAAAGAGACAAAACACAAGACCTTATTAAAAAAAGCAGCCGATATATTGAAAATCATCTAAGCCATAGATTCGTGGGCTTTTTTGTTTGTAGATTTAATCTATCTTAAAACTAAACAAGGAGTATAAAATGAAAAAATACATTATGAGCATCTTTTTTTTGTTATTCTTATTTAACACTATATCATATGCACAGTATAATGAAGATAATAGCGTGCTAATATGGACTTCTTCAAAATGGAATGAATCCAATGAAGGTGTAGAAGGTGCTTCAGCAAAAGACTGGAAAGAATCAGTCGAGAACTATTATAAGGCTCGAAACAAGAAAGATAAGTTGCTAAAAAGTTCGATGTTGCTCACTCATTATTGGACTGGAGCTAGTTACTATTTCCATCATGTTAGAGAATTCGCCAACATGACTGATGCCAATAAATGGGCCAGTAGCGGGGCTGATTTAAATAAAAAAGCTTGGTCAAATGAAGAAAAGAGAAAAGCAGCAGTAGGAGCATATAGCAAATACACACAAAGTTATCATGAAGATGTGCATGTTTGGGAAAATCATAAATTCTTAATGAAAAAAAATAAATCACAAAAGAAACCAGATAGAACGGTAGTTTCTGTTATCACAAATTATTGGAGGCCAATGAGTAAGGTTGAAAATGGTAGTGGTGGGGAAAGAAAAGAATTGATGGAAAAATATTTTAAAGAAGTAACGATGAAAAACAAAAAAGTGCTCAGCCAACGTGTAGTTACTCACTATTGGTCTGGTTATTTAGCTAATGGAGAATGGCCAGTAACGACAATTCGTGAATTTGCTACAATGGAAGACACAGATGATACTGCAACTGAAAATGAATTATTTAAAAAGGCATTTTCTGAGGATGAGCAAAAGGCCTATAGAAAATATTGGTTAGGTAAGCATAAAGATGTTGGTTTGTTCCATAATGAAACTTATACTAATAAATAATTTTGATATTATTTCATCTTAATAAAAATCCCCGATTCTTCGGGGATTTTTTGTAAGTTTCCAACCTTCGCAAATTATTAAGACAAGAGTTGGATTTATAACTAAATGAAACGCCTCTGGCTCAAATAGCCTCCTAACGGCTTAATAAAGAAGGAATTTTTCAATGTCTTCCATTTTTCCCAAAGTTGATCCCGACGGTTTACTGGAATACTCCGTCGTTTATACTGACCGGGCTGTTAATCACATGTCCCAATCTTTCCAGCAGGTGATGCGGGATATTTCATCTACACTCAAAAAAGTTTATAATGCGCATTCCGTTGCAATCGTCCCTGGTAGCGGCACTTTTGGTATGGAAGCGGTGGCTCGGCAATTTGCCACCGATAAAAAATGCCTGGTGATTCGGAACGGTTGGTTCAGTTACCGCTGGACACAGATCTTTGAAATGGGCCGAATTCCTTCCAAAGAAATAGTTCTCATGGCACAACAAACTGATGCATCCGCAACAGCCCCTTTTGTACCGCCGCCGATTGAGGATGTTCTGGCCAGAATCGAAAAAGAAAAACCGGATGTGGTATTCGCGCCCCACGTAGAAACGTCTTCGGGGATGATTCTCCCCAATGATTATATCCAAAAAGTTGGAGAAGCCATTCACGCCGTTGGTGGATTATTTATTTTGGACTGCATTGCATCCGGCGCTATTTGGGTAGATATGGAAAAATCCGCTGTAGATGTACTCATCAGCGCTCCCCAAAAAGGATGGAGTGGTTCACCCTGTGCCGCCCTGGTCATGATGAGCGAAGCGGCGCAGGAGAAGTTGAAAGATTCAGTCAGTACCAGTTTTGCCTGCGATCTGGCCAAGTGGTTGTGGATCATGAAAGCTTATGAAAATGGCAGCCATGCTTATCATGCCACCATGCCTACGGATGCATTGGTAACATTTTCTTATGTAATGGCGGATGCACAAAATATTGGTTTTGATATCCTTCACAAAAGGCAACAGGAATTGGGTGACCGAATCCGAGATCTTTTAGCAAATAATGGAATTAAAAGTGTTGCGGCAGATGGCTTTGATGCACCGGGTGTGGTGGTAAGTTATATCAATAATCCGGGGATTCAAAATGGAAGTCAGTTTGTTGAACAGGGCATTCAGATTGCTGCCGGGGTGCCTCTCATGTGTAACGAACCGGAGGGATTCTCTACATTCCGTTTGGGACTCTTCGGTCTTGATAAACTAAATAATATTGATCGAACTGTCACTGTGTTTGGTAAAGCGTTGGATCAGATACTCGCCTGAACCCGTATTGTTGGGTAATTTCTGTGTAATTTCTTTTATGAAATATCTCTGGCTCAAATAGCCGTAATTAATGTGGTTACAAAATAATTATACTGTCTCATTCTGTGGATTCATTGGAGTATGTATCGGGTATTTTACTGGTCATCAAGAAATTTGTATAATGATTGGTGTTGGAATTGGTATACTAATAAGAATTGTACAAAGTAAATCTAAATGAAACGCCTCTGACTCAAATAGTCTCCTAAAGGGGGCTTTTTTGTTTCCCCTGCGTTTCTTCTTACATTCCACCCAAAGGATTTAAGCAAGAACCCCACGAATGTGAATGGAACATCTATAATTTTCACATACCAGTTATGATTTTATAAGGTACTATTATGATAAACATATCGAGAAAAAATAAAGATAAAATTATTCAAGACCTTCAAGAATGGTTTCAAGAAAATCTTGACCAAGAAATAGGTAATTTAGACGCTGAATTTTTAACTGATTTTTTTACAGAAAATGTTGGGGGGCTATTTTATAACCAAGCACTTAAAGATGTGCATACTCTTATTTATGAAAAAACTGAATCATTAGCGGATAGTATCTACGACTTGACTAAAGATACATCATTTGAATAAAAGTTTATCACCCAAAGGGATAGTATATAACTAAATGAAACGCCTCTAGGTCAAATAAAGTAGGACAAAATGAAAAGATTTGTATTAATTGGATTATTATTTATTGTCTTTGCTTGTGAGGATAAGAAAGGTGACGATGAAAAACCGGAGGACACATACGCTTGTGGAATCAATTCAGAAGGTTATTGTATATTCACAGGAACACCACATCAAGAGGGACTAGAACCAGGCACGGACAACATTATAGATAGAGAAGGCAAGTATCTTTTTGGAGTAGATGAAGCAGTAGCTGCCAATTTAGAAGGGACCATACTCCAAGCTCGGGGAACTCCAGCATTTGATGGGGACAAATTAATCCAGTCCTCTCAGGAAGGGATGAGTGAAGATGAAAAAGCATTTCACAAAGTAATGGCCATCATGTTTCCAATTCGTAATGCTTTGATGTATGATATTGCGTCAGTAACTCAGGATGAATGGAATGAGCTCGTTAATGAACTTGCAATAAGGGAAATCAAAGAAACAACTTTCACAGATGGCGAGACTCCAAAGGATAATTATTATGGTCGGCAGGGTATTTTTGACTTATGTAAAGATCCGAATGGTAAGGATATTCATCATGACGTAATGAAATTCCTTGAAGAATCTGGTTTGTATTTGTTGTGTCATCTTACCAGTGACGATTTTGCGCAGATGCTTGCCGATACTCACCCCGAAGGGCACAATCCCTGTGATGACGCATTCGGACTAAAGAATTAAATATAAGTAGACAATGAAAAAGCCTCTTGTTAAGTAGGAAAAGAGATTAATGGAAGGATGTCATATAGACCTGGATTCTGCAGAAATCTTTTCAATTGCAGTAATTGTGAACTTCGTCTCATTACCCTCGATTTCAAGCGTAAAATCTTCATCAATCTTTTTCCCAATTATGGCTTGGCCAAAAGGTGAATGGTAGGTTACAATCAGGGGATAAAGATCCAACTCAAATTCGATGGGACCTAATATGTAATAGTCTTCGGCCTCATCTTTGTCCTCTTCACGGATTGTAACCTTATTGCCAAATCCCACCTCGTCGGTATCAATTTCGCCATACTCGATGAACCGAAATGGCGCATGGGACTGCATCAATTGTTTCTTATATACGATTAAACTCTGTACCTCCCTGGCAGCGCGCCATTCTGCATTTTCCTTAAGATCTCCATGACTAGCTGCCTCTCTAATCTTTAATGAAGTCTCTCTCTTTAATTTATCAAGAGATTTCATTTCCTCTTCCAATGCGCGGTATGTATCCCGCAAAATCACAGTCGCCATATTGCCATTCCTATTCTTTATTGGATTAAATAAATTGTTTGGTTGAGATTGCAATTATCTGCAATTCAGGATAAAAATTAAGTCAAAGAAAAAGCCCAATCAAGTGCTTAAAAATGGCTGATACAAAAACATAAATATCAACCTAATTCTTAACCACCCAACCGATAAAGACGGGGGTATACCCTTTTAATAAAAGAGACTCGCACATTGTTGAGTAATTTCATGTATGAAATGCCTCTGGGTCAAATAGCCTCCTTACGGCACTTTTAGCTAAAACTAAGTTATACAATAGCAGTTTTATTATTGATTTAAGCATATGAATATGAGAAGGAAGTGCTAATAGAATTTATTCTTCTTATATTTTATATTAGCTAAACTAAGATAAGGACACTAAACATGTTAAATAAATATTCTGTGAAAAATATTTTATTACTAGTTATTTCTTTTTCCATCTCTTATTTAATGGCTCAGGAAAAAATTGTACTTTTTAATGTTAATGTAATTGATGGACTTAATTCAACTGTTCAAGAAGATATGATGGTATTTATCTCAAATAGAAAGATTGAGTCAATAAAGAATATTGGATCAAAACCAAAAGGATATAAAGAAATTGATTTAAATGGAATGTATTTACTTCCTGGTTTTATTGATGCCCATACTCATATTAGTTCATTAGATGCTGCTAAACGCGCTTTACAATCAGGAGTAACTACAGCTCGAAGTGCAAGTACATCTAGTTTTCAGGATGTGTCTATACGTGAAATGGTTAAGGCTAGAAAATTAGTTGGGCCTGATATGCTTGCTTCAGGTATTTTTGTAACACCAAATCTTGGAGAAACAATTTTGGCAGATGTACGCCTTGCTAATCTTGTAAACGGTGTTAATAAGGAAAATGAATTAAGAAAGCTTGTTCAAATTAATGCAGATAGAGGTGTTGATTTTATTAAAACAAGGGGTACTGAGCGTGCTGGCCTACCATATACAGATCCAAGAAAACAAACTTATACTGAAAAGCAATTAAGTATTATTGTCAATGAAGCAAGTAAGTATAATATACCAGTTATGGCTCATGCGCATGGAGATGAAGGAGGTTATGCTGCAGTTAAGGCAGGCGTAAGGAGTATTGAACACGGTACTTATTTATCAAAAAAAACTTTATCTCTCATGAAAGAGAAGGGCACATATCTAGTTCCAACATTTACTACTGTAGTTGACTTGACTGAACCAGGTGGAGATTATGATAATCCTGTTCTTTTTATTAGAGGACAACATATGCTGCCATCTTTAGAAAGAACCGTTAAAACAGCTTATAAAATGGGAGTTAAGATTGCAACAGGTGCAGATACACGATATGGACCAAATAGTACAACCCGAATTGGAATGGAAATAACAAACTTCGTAGATCTTGGAATGAAACCTATAGATGCGATTAGATCAGCAACAATTATTGGTGCAGAATTATTAATGATTGCTGATAAAACTGGAACTATTGAAGTAGGAAAAGAAGCAGACCTAATTGTTGTAACCAAAAATCCATTAATAAATATTCGTACAATTCAAGATGTTGTTTTTGTTATGAGTAATGGTGAGATAGCTTTAAAAAGAATTCCTTTCAATAAGGAGTAAGTCATTAACAGATTTAATATACTATTTTGAATTCTTTCATATTCGTTTGTTTGCCATTATTTTTTTTACGCTAATTTTGTGGAGAATCGTAGCACGCTTGGAAAGCGTATGTATGTTAATAGCGTACCGTGTTGTTGTGTGAATATATTGAACTATAAAGTGTTTATAGTTTATATTGATAAACAGATTTATGCCAAAATTTACACTACGAATTAATAAAAAGACTCACCGCATTAATATAGATGCGGATACACCATTATTGTGGGTTCTAAGGGATGAATTAGGTTATACTGGTACTAAGTATGGTTGTGGACGTGGGTTTTGTGGAGCGTGCACTGTTCATGTGGACGGTGAAGCCACACGCTCTTGTATGACGGCAGTTGATAATGTGAATGGTGCCGAGATCACTACAATAGAGGGATTATCTATAGACAATTCACATCCTATTCAAAAGTCCTGGATTTCAGAGGAAGTTTCTCAGTGTGGTTATTGTCAACCTGGGCAGATCATGACAGCTGCTGCTTTATTAGATCGAAATGCTGATCCTGATGATGAAGACATTGATTCTGCAATGAAGATGAATCTATGTCGGTGTGGTACTTATGATCGAATTCGTAAAGCCATCCATATAGCTGCAAAGGAACAAAAATGAGCCAAGATTTTTCACGTCGAGATTTCTTGAAAGTATCTTCCACAGTTGGAGTAGGTTTGGTTATTAGTGTGGCTTTGCCTTATAAAGAACGATTGGTTGCTGCTGGAATAGTTGAAAATTCTTTTGAGCCTAATGTATGGATCAAGATTTCATCAGATAATAAGGTTGTAATAACCTTAGCAAAGTCAGAAATGGGACAACATATACGTACTTCAATACCAATGATAGTAGCGGAAGAACTTAATGCTGATTGGTCTCAGGTTAATGTTGTACAAGCAGATACACATCCGGATAAATATGGAAGTCAAAGCACTGGCGGAAGTGGATCAATTAGACGTTCCTATATGCGTTTAAGAAAAGCTGGCGCAACAGCAAGAGACCTATTGATTCAGGCCGCTTCATTGAAATGGGAAGTTCCAGCTAGTGAATGTAAAGCATACATGAGTGAAGTCATTCACTCGAAATCAAAAAGATCTTTGAAGTTTGGAGAATTAATATCATTAGCAGGAAAACTTGATACTCCTATTGATCCAATCTTAAAAGATGAAAAAGACTTTACATTAATTGGTAAATCACTACCTGGTTTAGATACTGTTTATAAAGTTAATGGATCTGCAAAGTTTGGTATAGATATAAGATTACCAAATATGCTTTATGCTACTGTACTTAAATGTCAAACATTTGGAGGCTCTTTAAAATCTTTTAACGCAAAAAAAGCAAACAAAATAAATGGTGTAAAATATATTTTTGAAGTAGATGGCGGAATAGCAGTGGTGGCTGCAAATACTTGGTCAGCCATAAAAGGTCAAAGAGCGCTTGATGTTGAATGGGATCATGGTGATTTTTATTCATGGGATAGTAAAAAAATTAAAAATATGATGGAAACTAAATCTCAGGATAAAGGAGTAATTGCTAAAGAAGTTGGTAATACAAAAAATTTGAAAAATAATATTTCAATTGAATCTAATTATGAGGTTCCATTCACATCTCATGCAACAATGGAAACTATGAATTGTGTAGCTCATGTTAATAAAGATTCTGCAGAATTATGGGTGCCTACCCAGTCCCCTCAACGTATTCAAAGTTCTATTGCTGAAAAACTTAATTTTGATATAGAAAAAGTGAAAGTAAATGTGACTTTAATGGGAGGAGGCTTTGGAAGAAGGTTGTGGTCAGATTTTATACCAGATGCTGTTGAAATTTCAAAAAAAATAAAAAAGCCAGTTAAGCTTCTTTGGACAAGAGAAGATGATATGAAGCATGATTTCTACCGACCTGCGAGCCTTCACAAACTTAAAGGTTCTCTATCAGATAAAAATGAACTTATTTCTTGGGAACACCATATCGTTTCTCCTTCAATTTCAGGGCAACGTTCACCTGAAAGATTTAAAAATGGGCAATTAGATCGAAGTGCAGTTAATGGTGCTAATAATTTGCCTTATGACGTACCAAATATTTTAGTGGACTATGTAATGTCTAACACTAAAGTCCCTGTAGGTTGGTGGAGGTCTGTTTATAATTCTCAAAATGCTTTTGCTAATGAAGTATTCATAGATGAGCTTGCTTATAAGGCAGGTGTAGACGCATTAGAATTTAGAATGATCATGCTAAATAACTCACCTAGGCATAAAGCAGTATTAAGGTTAGCAGCTGAAAAAGCTGGATGGGGCAAGCCTTTAGCAAAAGGACAAGGTATGGGATTGGCAGTCCACGAATCTTTCGGTTCTTGGTCAGCACAGGTAGCTACAGTAACAGTCTCAAAGGCTGGTGAATTATCAGTTGATAAAATTGTTGCCTCAATTGACTGCGGTACTGTCATCAACCCTGATGGAGTTAAAGCACAAATGGAAGGATCAATTGTATATGGATTAACATCTACTTTAAAAGGCGAAATAACCATTGAAAAAGGTGCCGTAGCTCAATCTAATTTTCATGATTTTGAGCTTTTACAAATTGATGAAATGCCAAAAGTAGAAATACATATTGTACCAAGTATAGAACCTCCAAGTGGAGCTGGTGAACCCGGACTTCCTCCTGTTGCACCTGCCGTAGCAAACGCTATTTTTAATGCTAATGGTAAAAGAGTGCGAAAACTTCCAATTAAATCAAAAGATTTAAAAGTTTAATTTTTAGTTTAAGACTCTAATCTGAATATCTCTGCAACAATTCTTGCTGCAGGCTCTTCTGAGCGCATGGAAGAAGCAAATAAGTTATTGTTACCATATAGAAGTGAAGCCTTAATTAAAATTGTTTCTAGAATGTTAATTGATTCACTTTTAGACCCTATTTTTATCGTTACAGGTTACGAACATGATAAAGTAGTTAAAATTTTACCTAAATCGTTAGATAATATCATATATAACAAAGACTGGCGTAAAGGTATGTCTAGTTCAATATATAAGGCGATATCTTCGTTACCAGCTAATATAGATGGGAATATGATTGTTTTAGGTGATATGCCTTTAATTACAGTGAAAACTTTAAATGAGTTAAAATCAATTTTTTTAAGTAATAATGGTGAAAAAATTATATACGCTGAATATTTTGGTAAACAGGCAAATCCAGTGATTTTTCCAAAGAAGTATTTTAAAGAGATGCTTCTTTTAAAAGGTGACAATGGATGTAAGGATATAATTAGTCAAAATAAAAAGAACGCTCTAGGCGTATCAGTGGATTCGTCAGAAGTTATTTTTGATTGTGATACAAAGAGTGATTATTCTGACCTAGTATCAAAGATATCTATTAATGTCTAAAAATAAACTTTTTTTAAAAGAAGCTTTTGAGCTAGAAAACAATGAAAAACCATATGCTATAGCGACTGTTATTAATGTTAAAGGTTCGTCATCTGGCAAAGTAGGAGATAAGGCAATCTTTGATGAAAAAGGTTATAGAATTATTGGATATGTTGGTGGGGGCTGTATTGAGAATAGAGCTTCAGATGCAGCTATAGAAACTTTAATTAACGGAATACCTAAAATTATTGAAATTGATCTTGATAGTGAGACTATTGGAATGGGTATTCCATGCGGAGGTAGTATGTCAGTACTTGTTGAGCCACAAATGAATGATCCTGTTATTTTAATTAGAGGGGAGGGTAGTATAGTTGAATCTTTATGTACTATGGCAAAGATGTTAAATTTTAAATTAATTATTCATACGTCTAAAAGTCATATTCATACTTCAAAAAGCAATGAAGAACTTTATCCAAATGCAGATAAAATTATAACCGAAGGCTTAGGAGTTGAAGATATAGATGATAATATAAATTATTTTATTCTAGCTACTCACCATAGCAATGATGATAAAATAGCACTTGAAGCAATAAGAAAAGGAATTCCTTACGTTGGAGTTATTGCAAGTCAAAAAAAGGCTGATCTCATTAAAGAATATTTATCAGATAATAATGTTTCGGGTACTGAATTAAAAAATCTTTATTCTCCAATTGGATTAGATTTAAAGGCTACAACTCCTGAGGAAATAGCTCTTAGTATATTATCAGAAATAGTCATGTTAGAAAATGAAGCAACGGGGAAACAAATGAAACACCTCTGGCTCAAATAGCCTCCTCACGGAGGCTATTTTATTTATAAAAGACATACCCACCTTGCTAAGGAATCTTTTATAAATTCAAGCAAAGAACAAGGAGCGAAAAATGGGAAAAGGTCGAGATTCTAAAAAAGCAACTAAAAAAGCACCGGCTAAAACTGCAAAAGAAAAAAAAGCAGAAAAGAGACTTAAAAAAGCTAATAGATAGTTATGGAAACTTTTGCTTTAGCAAATTTTTATAATTTTTACTATAAAACGCCTCTGGCTCAAATGAAGAAGAAAAGAATGAAAACCAAATTAATAAGTTTACTCTTGCCAATATTTATGTTTGTTTCCTGTGAGGATAAAGTTGAAGAAGCTTCTGCTTGTGTTTCAATTATAGCGAATGCTGAGCAAACAATTGAAGCTGCGAGTAATGAATTCGATGCGAAAATTGAAGCTGGTACAGCAACAAAAGCAGATTGCGATAAACTAATTGCCACAATGCAAGAAATAGTTGATTGCATGCCAGAAGGTGCAGAAAAAACAGAGATGCAAGATGATATAACGCGAGCTAGCGCTACTTGTTCAGCATTTCCATCTTAGTACCGATAATAAATGTTCAAATAGATTTTTCTATTTGAACAGATTAGGTAGAGATTGGTTTAATTCACTTGTAGAAGGCATATATGTTGATGGTGATAATTCAACAATTATAAAGAAAAACTATAATGGCAACATTATCATACAATCTATAGCAGGAACATCGTTTTATTCAATGGAATATGATTTAACAGCTAGTTTTGTTTCATCATTATCTGGAATAATTTTAACATCTAAATAAAACGCCTTTGGCTCATATTATAATCTGAATTATGGATAGAAAAGAATTCTTAAAAACAAGCGCTATCCTGACGGGAGCGACAATTTTTCCCTCAAATTCTGTCTTTGCTGAAAATATAAATAATAATGGCATTGACAAACTAACGGACGAAAACGGAAACTTTATCCACCAACCACTACCTTACAATACTGACGACCTCGAACCATTTATGGATGAAGAAACATTGCTTCTGCATCATTCATTTCATCACGGCGGTGCAGTTAAAGGGGCGAACAAAGATATAGAAATGATAAAAAAGGTAATGGATAGTGGTGATTTAATAATGGCTGACCACTGGACAAAGAAACTTTCATTTCACCTCTCCAGTCACATTTTGCACAGCATATTCTGGACAAACTTGGCCAAAAAAAAATCTCAACCGACTGGCAACTTACTTAAGAGAATTGAAAAGGATTTTGGCTCAACTAATAAAATGCAGAGACTTCTGGCAAAACTATCAAAATCGATAGAAGGAAGTGGTTGGGGGATTCTTGCATATCAGCCTTATTCAGATAATTTGGTGGTTCTTCAATGTGAGAATCATCAAAAGTTGACAGTTTGGGGAGCCATTCCACTATTGGTCATTGACGTATGGGAACACGCTTATTACCTGAAATATAAAAATAAGAGAGGCGACTTTGTGGATGCTTTAATGAATATTGTCAACTGGGACAATGTAGCACAACGATATGACATCGCTTTAAGACTTAAATGAAACACCTCTGGCTCAAAGAAACCTTGTAAAAATTCAGGGTTTTTTATTTAGAGTAAAAAAACCGATGTCGCCCTGATTAATCAAGAATCCCATCTTTCTCTAAAAAAGGAAGCCTTAGTTTTTTCTTAAAGAGCTACAAATATTTATTATCATTTGGAAGTAATTTCCACTATAATTAGACTTAAGGAGTATAAAATTAGACAATATAGTTA
>Ga0206680_10000691_pt1 | contig 12084 bp, 7 predicted proteins | sample M115012015metaG_FD_160124 | JGI IMG/M metagenome (GOLD analysis project Ga0206680, IMG submission 160124) | Ammonia-oxidizing marine archaeal communities from Monterey Bay, California, United States - M1 150m 12015 | ecosystem: Environmental > Aquatic > Marine > Intertidal zone | place: USA...
CGATTTATCACCAGTAGCCTGTCCATTAACAATGGCAGGTAGGAATGATCCTGTGTGTAAAAGAATTACCACTCTACGATCTGTAGCTTCATCGCCAACAGGTTCGTAAACATCCATGTGTAAATCTTCAAGAGCAGGTGCTTGAGTGATGATTCCTATATTAGAACCATAAACTACATTTGAACTGACACTTACTTCGTCAAAAATTTCGTGAGTATACCTTGATTGAGCATTAACCCATGAGATACATAGAACCATGGACATTGCCATAATTCTAAAAATAAATTTCTTGATCATTTGGAGGATAGTTTTTTAGTTAATAGCTAATAAAGATAGGTACTTTCTATCCTTAAAACAAATGTATTAATCTGTATGTGAGCTTATTGTGTTGGTATTGCTACAAAAAAAAACCACCCAAAGGGTGGTTGTTATTTTGTGCATAATAATTTATTTTAGATCAAATACTAAAGAAGTATAAAGCATTCTTCCAACTCTTGGTCCACCATAAACTTGATATGAAAAGTTATTAAGAAGATTTGAGGCTCCAACTTTCAATGTTGCAGATAATTCTGGAACTGTTTTATTTATTTGAGCATCTAGTTGATTATAGGTAGGTACTTCTCCTGTAAATTGTGGTGAACCCTCGAAAATAAATCCTTCAACCCACTTATAATTCATACTAAAGCCCCAGTTATTAGTTGTAAGGATACTAATGTCTCTTGCAGCAAAACCAAGATTAAATTTATGCTCTGGAGTATTGTAGGCAGGAATGATAGGGTCATCAGTTCCTTTTTTGTTTAATTTATTCCATGAGTAATTACCATTTATAGTAAGATATTGGTTTAGGAAATAATTCAGCCCCAATGTAAATCCTTTGGTGCTCACTTTATCTTTTGCGTTTGCTGCAACTCGGTAACCTTGGATTGAAGGTAAAAGCATATCATTATAATTATCTATAGTGTCACCTACAGTAGTAGCCCACCCATCTAGAACATCCTGTTGACTAGCAGTTTTAGTAGATCCAAATTTAAAGGTAGCTCCAGTTTGGTAACCAATAAAGTCGTCGTAAACACTATAGTATGCACTTACATCTACATACAGTTTATTAAACAGGGTAGTTCTATATCCAGTTTCTATTGTTTTCACTTTTTCTGGACGAATAGGATCTACTTGCATAAAACCTCCTAATAATGCATTTGGGTTGTATAATGCTCCGATAAAGTATTGTTCAAGAGAATCTATATTTACAAAATATTGATCGAATCCAAAGCCATTTATATTACCAAGTAAAACAGCTTGTCCTACATCATAATTTAAATACTGATCTGTTAAGGTAGGATTCCTAATAGCAGAAGAAAGAGATAAACGTAGTACATCTTTTTCCGAAGGTGTATATACTATGGATGCAGCAGGAGAGTATAGGAGATTGAAATTTTGATTTTTATCGAGCCTCATCGATGCTGAGAGTTTTAAGGTTTCACTTAAAAAGTCCTTGTTAAATCCAGCATATACACCATACTCTTTATTTGTAATTTGTATATCTTTTATAATAGTGTCAATTACAAAGTTGTGAGTAGAGTTTATTGAGGTGTCTGCAACTAGTACATTATCTACTATAATCCAATTAATTAAAGTATCGCTAGTTATAATAGGGTTTCCATCTTCATCAAATAGGAATCTATCTTCATAATGTTGTACAAATCCATCTTCAAAGATACTACCATCAGAATCAGGGGTGTACATTCTAGCATTAGCACCAATAGTAAATTTACTTTCACCAATGTTAAATTTATATTCAGCATGTGCATGATAAAGTTTTGATCTATCGTAGAACATTGTACCACCCACTAAATTACCTTCTTTGTCATATCTAGTTTGACCTGTAATTTCATCAAAAGCTTGTTGGAATTCCGGTGTTCCGGGTTCTAAAAAACTATAGCCTTGCTGACCAACAATTCCGTTAACATATTCTGAAGTTTGATCATGATAGATTTCGAGTAAATCTGGATTATTGTCTAATAGGTTATTCATATTAGTATACCATTGTTCGTATACTCCTGGGGTTAAAATATCAATAGAATCTATTGAAACCCAGCCAGGGATAGTAAGAATTTGTGGATATATTTCTTCTCTCCAATAAGTTCCATATTCTTTACTCCAATCTATATCGCTTAAAGCTTTGTTTTGAAGAGACCGAGCTGTTGCTACAGCATCATACGTTTTTCCGGCATCTTCATGGGTTTCATATAGTCTAATAAAGAATTTATCTTTTTGTCTAAATTCAATTCTATTTTGGAAAAACTCAAGATCCTTAAGGCTAAATCTATTATCACCTTGGTAAACGGTAGTCCCCGTACCATAATTGGTAGCGTATATTAATTCTGTTTTCTCTGTAGGCTTATAAAATAAAGCCATATTCATTTTATAGTTTTCAGTATTGTAATCAACTAAATCTTCTTCTCTGTACCCTGTTCTATGAAATGTGCCTAAGCCAGGAAAGGTACCGAAGTTAGAGTATGTTTTATAATATTCATCTCCATATCTATTTACAGCGTCATATCCACCGGGATTTGTTATGCTCGATGGTGAGTCAAACGCTTGGTCGTAATTATTAGCAACCCAGTCATGAGCAGCCATTCTATAGAAGTTGAATTTATATGCTAATTTATCTTCTCCCGAGCGGTTTGTGAATACATCTGCATATCGGACAGCTATTTCACTTAGATTTCGGTCTCCACCTTTATATTGAGCGGAAAAACCTGGGAATTGAAAAGGATCTTTCGTTTCCATGCTTATAACCCCATTAAAAGCATTTGGACCGTAGAGAGCTGAATTTGCCCCGACAACAATTTCCACCTTTTTTAAATCTAATTCAGATGAACCTAGAAAGTTTCCTAATGAAAAGTTTAATCCTGGGGATTGGTTGTCAACACCATCAATAATTTGAAGTGACCTTACAGGGGATGTTGAGTTGAATCCTCTAGTGTTGATGATTTTAAAACCTAAACTTGCTGATGTTACATCTACTCCTTTAAGGGCACCTAAACCTTCATAAAAACTTGCAGCAGGTGTTTCTTTAATAGCGATCACATCCATTGCTTCTACAGTAATTGCAGATTGCTTCTGTTTTTTTGTTAATCGAGTGTCTGTAATAACGACTTCAGAAAGTATCTGTTTATCTTCTCCTAAGCGTATTTTGAGAGCTTCTGTAGAATTTACCGTAATAATTTTCTTTTCAAAACCAATAAAAGAAACTTCTATATCTATAGGGAGCTTATTTACCTCTAGACTAAAAAAACCATCAAAATCTGTCATTGTACCTTGCCCAGTAGAAGGCACAATAACATTTGCTCCAATTAAAGTTTCTTTAGACTTTTGGTCGTATACAGTACCTTTAATAACATGCTGTGCATATATATTACCAATAAAGAAAAATGACAAAAGTGTAAGTAGGGAATTTTTTGATAACATCATTAGTGAAATATGGTTTCATCAAAAATAGTAAAATTATGATGCATGCATCATAATTTAATGCTCGAATTCGAAACTGAAATTGCAGTTATTCAGAGTGTTATGCAAAGAGGTGTATTCCTTTAGGATTGATGACTCGACTTAAAGGGATGTTTGTCAGTAGTTTAATGTAAGTAAAAAAGAGGCCGGAGCCTCTTTTTTACTTTATATTGAGATCATGTCCCAATTTATCTTTTTTTGTTTTTAGATAGAATTCGTTGTGTTCGTTCGTTTCTATCTCAATAGCTACATTCTCTACTAACTCGAGTCCATAACCAATAAGACCAGCACGTTTTTTAGGGTTATTAGTCATCAATCGAATTTTACTAACTCCCAAATCATGAAGAATTTGAGCACCAACCCCATAGTCCCTTTCATCGGGTTTGAAACCTAACTTTTCGTTCGCTTCTACTGTATCGTAGCCTTCCTCTTGAAGTTTGTAAGCTTTTAGCTTATTAATAAAGCCAATACCTCTTCCTTCTTGATTCATATATACTACAACACCTTTACCTTCTTTTTCTACCATTTGCATAGCACGTTGTAGTTGGTGTCCACAATCACACCTACAAGACCCAAAAATATCACCTGTTATACATGATGAATGGACTCGTACAAGAACTGATTCATCCTTTCCCCATACTCCTTTATGTAAAGCAACGTGGTATCTACCAGTATTTATTTGTTTATAGGCAGTCATGATGAAATCTCCATTTTCTGTTGGCAGATTGATAGTTTCCATCTTTTCAATCAAACTTTCTTTTCGCATTCTGTATGCTACTAAGTCTTCAATTGAAATTAATTTTAAATTATGTTTTTTAGCTATATCGATTAACTGAGGAAGTCTGGCCATGGTACCGTCCTCATTCATGATTTCTACTATTACCCCGGCAGGTTTAAGTCCAGCCAAACGAGCAAGATCTACTGAAGCTTCAGTGTGTCCGGTACGTCTAAGTACTCCACCGTTTTTTGCTTTAAGAGGGAATATGTGTCCTGGTCTCCCTAGGTCTTCTGGTTTTGTATCCTCGTTAACTAGAGCCTGAACAGTTTTAGCTCTATCGCTTGCAGAAATACCCGTAGTACAACCGTGTCCTATAAGGTCAATAGAAACTGTAAACTGAGTTTGGTTAGGGTCTGTATTCTTACCCACCATCATTTCTAGATTCAACTCGTCAGCTCTTTTTTCTAATATAGGTGTACAAATAAGCCCTCGACCGTGAGTAGCCATGAAATTAATCATTTCTGGAGTTGCCATTTCAGCAGCAGCCACAAAGTCTCCTTCATTTTCACGATCTTCATCGTCTACAACAATTACAATTTTTCCTTGACGAATGTCTTTTAGAGCTTCTTCAATTGAGTCGAGCTGATTCAGCATAGTTAATTTTTTTGCAAATATAGGAATTACAAAAGGAACAGTTTGGTAAGTTCATCAGTAGTTTTAGACCACTGATAAGCATCTTTCACAAAATTATTCCCGAGTAGTGCTTGCCTGTTATTTTGTTCTTTATTGTTAAGTAATAGAATACACTCATCTGCTAATTCTTGAGCTGTAAAACCGATACTTATTGAATTTGTAGGCGCTTTCAAAGCTTTATTAGCAAGTGGCGTGGTGATGCATGCCTTATCCATTGCCATAGCTTCAAGTAGTTTGTTCTGTAGCCCTGTACCAATTCGCATAGGAGCGATAAAAATATTTGATTCTGAATAGGCAGTTCTAATATCTTTTAACCAACCACTAACTTCTACAGATTCAGATTTTAAGTTTTGAACTATTAAAGAAGGTTCAGCTCCAGCAAGTAAAATTTTAACTGTTGGAATTTCTTTTTTAATTAATGGAAGAATGTCGTTACATAAAAATTGTGCAGCATCAATATTTGGAGCATATCCCATATTACCAACAAATACTATATCATATTTTATAGGTGCTTTTTGTGGGATGAAATAATTGAAATCTACACCATTTCTAATAATTTTAATTTCCTTTTTACGTGTAGTGTCAATATAATTTTGATCTTCTTCTGTAATAATGCAATGGGAGTCAAAACTAGAAAAAATTTCTTTTTCGTATTTCTTTTGTTTTGAAGCTTCCCATGAATAGATCCATCGCGTAAACAGATTAGTGTTCTTTGCACGTCTTTCCATTCCTTTGGAAAAGGCGTCCATATAATCAAGTGTTTTAGTTCTATTTTCTGAACGAACATATTCTGCAGCTCTGGTTAATTGACAATAAATATGATTTGGAGAAATTGAATTAATCAAATCTCTCACTTTTAATTTGGCCTTCACATCGGTGAATAAAGCTGTTTGAAAAGGTGTTCCCGTAAATAAAGATTTAAAAAGACTAAGGGCTATCTGTATAGGTGATAATTTAATAAAGTGGACTTCTTCACAGAATTTGTGTAAGACTTCATAGGCTAGTTGATCGTCCTTTTTATTTGAAGAATGTAATGCGCAAAGATAAATTTGATGATTCTTAGATAGTTCTTTCATCTGATGAAAAACCCTCAATTTATCTCCTTTCTCTAAAGGATAAGGTATCCGAGATGTGATTACAAATAGCTTCATCTAAAGGAGTTCTTCAAGTTGATTTGTGATTTTTTCTTTAGAAAAATGTTCCAATGCAAACTTTTTCGCCTCCAAACCAATGTTGTTCACTTTATCGATATTGTCGTAGCAGAACTGCATTGTAGAAATAAACTCATCTTTAGTATCTGCAATCAGAATGTTCTTTCTGTGAGTACAAGGAATGCCTTCTGCGCCAATACTTGTGCTAATGATACATTTAGCCATTGCCATACCTTCAATAATTTTAACACGTAAACCACTGCCTGAGAAAAGAGGAACTAACATTATGGTATGGCCTTCAATAAAATCTAAGGCATTCACAACTTCATGATGATTGTAATAGCCAGATTCTTTCCTGTTTAATAAATTTGAAGGCATTGATCTTCCTGCAATATGTAACTCTGCAAGTGAATTCTGATCTTTAAACTCTAGCCAAACTTCGTTAAGGAACCAATTAATGGCTTCTAGGTTGGGTAACCAATCCATAGCACCAATATGAAAAAAGTCTACATCAGTTTTTTTAAGCACATCTCCATCGTGTCTATCCTCAATGTACATTCCTAGAGTTTCTACATGTGCAGAGCAGTATTTAGTAATATGAGTGCTATCGGAATTAGAAATTGAAGCTATGCATTCAATTTCGTTCCAAAATTTCATTTCTTCTTTCTTTAGCCTTCGAGCCTGTTGTCTTAAATATTTTTTAGTTAAAAAGTTAAATGTATTGTCTCTTTGGCTTTCCCAAATTAAATACTCAATATTATGAGATCGATAAATGATTTTAGCTTGACTTAATTGTTTGATTGAATTTAAATAGGAGCTGGTAAATAAGCTCTCTAATATAATGGTGTCAAACTTTTCAGTTTTTAAAAGGGCTGTTAATTCCTTTTTAAAATTAGTGCTTCTAAACCTCGAAAGTATATAAGATTCCTTTTTGAATAGATTACTAATAGCTTTTCTGACTCTAATTTTTGTGTCGACAAAAACGGATTTAAAACTTAATAATGGATGTTTTAAAGTGTTTATTGAAGGGTGCTTTTTAGTCTCGATACATAAAAATGTAACTTGATGATTCTTTTCGAGTAATGCTTCAAGTAATTGAGCAATAGCAATACACCCTCCATCTGTTTTAGGGTAGGGAGGCTTATGGGATAGAATTAAGATTTTTTTCGATTCCATAATTCTTTAATTCTCATGTTTAGATCCTTGTGTAGACTAATCTCAAATAAAGTTGAATCGCTCGCAGCTCTTATTGTGAATAACACGCCTAAGGGAGTCAATATAAATGCTGACAACCACATACCAAATGGAATACTTAGTACTCCTTGTATAGCGCTTTTCTCTCCAGTTATTGAAGATATATGATAGGCTAAGAAAAATAAAATTGATATGAGAACCGGCATTCCCAATCCCCCCTTTCTAATTATTGCACCTAAAGGAGCTCCTATTAAAAAGAGAACAATACAGGCAAAAGATAAGGTGAACTTTCTATGCCATTCCACATTGGCTCTTCTCAATTTTTTATGTTTGTACTTTAATTCACGTCGACTGTTGTAGATATATGATTTAGAACTTCTAACTAGGTTGGCTGCAGCTTTAGTCAAGCGTTTTTGTTTGTTTTTTGAAATTGAAGAATAACTAAAAACCTCAGCTTGTTTTTTAGAGAAATCTAATGTGTCAAGACTCTCGAAATGGTAGTAACTTAAAAGTTTTTCCTTGAATGTATTTATTCGTTTATTGATAGTTGAATTTAGCGAATCTGAACTTTCTTGTAATTGCTTTAAATTCATAAACTGTGCAACATTTGAATACCGCTCTTCATCAGATCTCTCTAACTGAAAAGAAGCCATGTCAAATCTTATTTTTTGAGATTTGAAGCTAGAACGCGCAAAAGGAGAATCTATTCGTTTTTTTGGGTTTTTAGGTTCAACTTCTTCATAAGAATACCCATCATAAAGGTCAAGATATAAGTATCTATCACTATCAGAGGTATACATACTTCCTCGTTTAGCCTTAATGACTTTAGTGTTACCCATTTTTTCGCTGTGGTCATAAATAAGGACATCTTCTAACAGTCTACCTTCAGCATCTTTACGATTAACTTTTATGCTATAACCTTCTATGTCATTAAAGAAAACTCCTTCTCTAATGTTTAAGGCTAGTTTTTTATTCATGATATCATATAAAAGCGTCTTAAACTTCATGTTAGAGTAGGGGATAACATGATTTGAAAAGAAAAAGGCTGTAATTGAAATGATACAAATCATGACCAATAGGGGACTCATGATTTTATATAATGAAATTCCTGAAGATTTTAAGGCGGTAAGCTCGTAGGTTTCTCCTAGCTTACCAAAAGCCATTAAAGAAGAAAGTAGGATGGCTAAAGGAAGTGCGAGAGGGACTAGGGTTGGTATAATATAGAATGCAATTTCTAGTATTACATTCCATTCAAGTCCTTTGCCAATAAGGTCATCTACATATTTCCATACATTTTGCATTAATAAAACAAAAAGCATGGTAAAAAATGTCCCCAAAAATGGAGTGAAAAAAGCCTTTAAGACAAGTTTGTGTAAGGTTTTCAATACAGTTAATTTGCTGAAGAGCAAATATACAAATATGCAGTTCTACGAACCGATACTTTGCCTAAGCTTTTCGATCTGTTTTTCCCACAGAAGTTTAGCTTCCTCTTCATCCTCTTCATCTTCAGCGAAATCAGTTACAATTAATGAGATATCTTGTGTGATATCATCAACAATGATTTTAAGCTCGAAAAAAGTGTCTGAAGGTTCATCAAGCCACCTGAATTTGATTGACTGATTGTTCTTTTTACTCAGTAGCTCAGCTTCTTGTTCGTCTCCGTCCCAGAAAAAAGTATAGTTCTTATCACTTAAGTTAACATTGTCTGCAAACCATTCAGATAAACCACTAGGTGTACTTATTTGGTTGAAGAGTATTCTTAAGGATGATCTTATAGGGAACTCTAATTCAAATTTATTCTTTGAAGCCATAGTAGGTATTTACTGCATTTCTTTGTCGCAATATAATGAAAAAACATGCTTAACAAAGATTCAGTCACTTTATTTAGATATTATTAGAGAGCTGAGTAACAGGGATTAAAAAAATACATGAAAAAAATGAAAAAAGCATTTGCGTAAAGCGTTTTAAATACTATATATTTGCAGCCCGTAATCGGAATGGCGAGGTAGCTCAGTTGGTTAGAGCGTCGGATTCATAACCCGGAGGTCACGAGTTCAACTCTCGTTCTCGCTACAAAAAAAGAGTTCTATTTATAGAACTCTTTTTTTTATTTCTACTATTTGGTTTTTAACATTTATTCGTTAAGAACTATTTGTATTCTCTTGTATATATGAGCCCTTATGGATTATTTTTATAGTGTTTATAAATACCTCCTTATGAAAAAAACAATTTTAAGTTTAGTTCTTGTTTTAGGTTCTGTTACTGGATACTCTCAAAGTCAATCGCAATTTGATGAGGGTCAAGCTTTGGAGGCTAAATCTTATGCTTTATTAGATTTAGGTTTTGAAGCTAGACTACTGCACCTTAATAGAACACCTCACACCAAACCTGTCATAAAATCTGAGGTAAAAAAGTCACCACGAAGTTTAGAGGATATTTTAGGTGTAACTAAGAAAGTAAATCAGGTGAAATTTCATTTAATCGCAGGTTGCTTTTCGAATGTGAATAACGCGAAACGATTGGTTTCTCAATTAAATAAAGAAGGGTATGACTCTAAAGTTATTGGTCAAAACGAGCAAGGACTTCATATGGTTACTTATCGAACCTTCGATAATGAGTCTAAAGCTTTAAAAGTACTTAACGAATTAGAAACTCAGGGTAAGGCAAGTTGGCTTAGAAAGCAATAGCAGTATTCGCACCAGTATGTCTTAAAGTTTCACTATGTTTTGGTGCCCTATAAATTTCTCTATATATACTGTATTTCTTTATACTATTTTAGCAGAGACAATCATTTCTCTATTATAGTTCAAGGTTTTATAAAGGATAATAGTAATTGCTGTTAAAATAGTATCATACAATGTAAAATATTCATTATCATATGCATATATGGTTTTGTAGATTTGTAGTCTAAATAATCCTCAACTGTATTGTATGAAACGTTTACTCATTGCTTTAAGCTTATTACTTTTTAGTAGCCCTTTGTTGGCACAAAATTCATGTGCACATTCCGAACAAAGAGAAAATCTTTATGAAGCTCACCCTGAGCTTCATCCCGAGCAAAATTCTCGTCATGAGTTTTTAGAAGATTTCACTAGGCAATATCGAGAAAACTCCGCTAACAGGTCAGTGGAAAATATGGTTATACCTTTAGTTTTTCATGTGGTTCACGATAATGGTGAGGAGAATATTTCTGATGCACAAATTATGGAATCTATCCTTCAGTTAAACGAAGATTACGCAGCTATAAATCCGGGGCTCGTAGATGTTCATCCGAATTTTACTGATCTTGTAGCAGATGTAGGTTTAGAATTTCGCTTGGCTGAATTAGATCCTAATGGAGAGCCAACAACAGGAATTAACAGAATACAATCTGAATTGACGTATAACGGTAGTCAGATTGCTCTTAAAGAGATGATACAGTGGGATCCTACTATGTATTTAAACATCTGGGTGGTAAACTCTTCAGATGGAGGGAATGGTTCTGCTTTTGCTTATTATCCTGCCGATGTGGAAGGTTCAGGTTCTATATATGATGGTGTAGTTAGTTCGTATTGGGCAGTTGGTCGTACAGAAACTGCAGTTTGGACACACTATAAAATATTAACCCACGAAGTGGGGCACTGGGCAAATCTTAAACATACCTGGGGTGATGAGTCGAATAACCAATCTTTGGAAGGTTGTGCCTATGATGACGGCGTTGATGATACTCCAAATACAATTGGAAATAGTGGTTGTGATTTAGAGGCCATATCCTGTGGCTCTCAAGATAATGTTCAAAACTACATGGACTATGGCAACTGTACAAATATGTATACTCTAGGGCAAAAAACACGTATGTTGGCTGCTTTAAATTCAGATGTTGGCGGTAGAAATAATTTATGGTCTGCTACAAATCATGAATTGGTATTTATTCAAGAAGACTATCTGCCAAGAATTGTTTATAATGCTCAGTCTTTTAGCGAGTCTTATGCAAATGACGGTTCTATAGACAGTCAGATTGAAATAGAACTTATCGATTTAGCTTTTGCTTCAACAGGAACACTTGTTGAAGACGTAGATTTCACAACAAATAATTTACCTGCAGGAACAAGTATTTCGGTTTCGGTTTCTGATGCTACACATGCACAGATTAATATGTCGGGTACGGTAATGAATCATTTAGAAGCTGATGCTCTTGATAATATTGAGATTCATTTTACAGCTAATCCTTTTGCGGCGGTAACATATGAGGAAATTTATAATCCCTCGAAAACGAATATAGGATTAACCTTTTTGGATCCTTACGAAATTGTTTTTGTGGATATAGTTGATGATGTACATAACTTCTTCGAAGGACAACAATGGAAGTGGTTTACTATGGGCTCTGGAGGTGCAGATTTTGGTTTGTTTCATTACGATTTAATCAATATCAAATTAGAAACATACGGAAACGGTGCTGTTTGTAATTCAGGTACATCAAATATTACACCTCTTGAAATAGGTGTAGAAGTGGGGGCCGAAAGTGAGATAACTTATCCAGGATCGTATCCAGGGCAATTAGATTTATCTAATCCTAGCTATACTGAATGGAATGGGCAAACAGCTTATGCTGGGGTAGAGTTTCAAAAGAATGGAAATAACCACTATGCTTGGGTACGCTTAAAAGTAAGTGCAGATGGAAAGCATTATTACGCTTTAGACATGGCTTATAATGAAGCTCCGGGACTGTCAATTTTAACTGGGCAAGTTCAAGAGCCAGTTTTAGCTTATTCGCAAACTGTTTTTAATGAATCAGCTGCTAATGATGGTAGCATAGAATCACAAAGAGTAATTGATGTA
>Ga0206680_10000694_pt1 | contig 12067 bp, 9 predicted proteins | sample M115012015metaG_FD_160124 | JGI IMG/M metagenome (GOLD analysis project Ga0206680, IMG submission 160124) | Ammonia-oxidizing marine archaeal communities from Monterey Bay, California, United States - M1 150m 12015 | ecosystem: Environmental > Aquatic > Marine > Intertidal zone | place: USA...
ATAAGCATGCACAGTTTCAATATGTCCTTTTTCTACACCTAAATTATCGTTTACAACCTTTAAAATAGGCGTAATAGCATTTGTAGTACACGATGCAGCTGAGAAAATATCGTGAGTCGCTAGATCGTACTCTAAGTGGTTTGCACCAAATACAATATTAGGAATCTCTTTTCCTGGAGCGGTTAATAATACTTTAGAAACACCATTTGCTTGTAGATGTCTACTTAAAGCTTCTTTGTTTGTGAACACTCCCGTATTGTCAATCAATAAAGCATTGTCAATTCCGTAAGGAGTATAGTCAACTTCTTCTGGGTTAGAGGCTTTAATTAATTGAACCGATTGTCCGTTAATTATTAAAGCTTTGTTTTCGACGTCTTCTACAACTGTACCCGGGAATTTACCGTGTACAGAATCTGTACGCAATAAAGAAGCTCTTTTAATAATGTTTTGCTCGTCGTTGTTACGTAAAACAATAGCTCTTAAGCGCAATTGCTCTCCTTTACCTTCCTGAGCCATGAGCTCGCGAGCTAATAAACGACCGATTCTACCAAAACCATAAAGAACAACGTCTCTAGGAGTGAAGTGTGTACTTTCGTCGTTCACAAAATTTAATTTGTTCGCGATAAAAGTATTGATATCGGTGTTTTGATCTTTTTCGCTTATCCATTCGTAAGCCAACTTACCAATGTCAATTTTTGAAGGGGCCAAATTAGCCACAGAAATACCTTTAGCAATCGCTAAAGTTTCAAAAATAGAAATGGGTTTGTGAACGAAGTTTTTTGCGTATTCGTGCAAGTTTAAAATTTCGCTCGACCTTTTGTCAACTAACTGGTTGCGGAAAATGATGAGTTCAATTGATTTCTCAAAAGATAAATCACTCGTGATTTTGATCAGCTCAATTGCTGCTCTTTCCTCAGCAATACGTGCGTTTAATTCTTCTTGATAGTTCATATCTAAAGTGTAATTAACTGCTTTTTTAACGCTGCAAAACTAGTGTATTTTCAAAGAACTACAATGTTATTTAATAAATTACTTAGGCTTGATTCGTTGCAGAGCCTATGGGACTTTGCACCATAAGTACTGCTCGTGTAATTTGTCAATCCAGATTAGATGTACATGCAATGCAAGCCTTGTAATTATTCAATAATCAGCAATCATTGTTCAGTAATAAATCCTATTTTCGTTTTAGGATTAAAAACAATGAGAATAAAGTTTAGTAAATATCAAGGGGCTGGAAACGATTTTGTTATGGTCGATAACCGTTCAAAAGCGTATCCATTAACACTGCAACAAATTGAGCGTTTGTGTAATAGACGCTTCGGAATTGGTGCCGATGGCTTAATTGTATTGGAAAATAGCATGGGAGTAGATTTTCAAATGATTTACTATAATGCCGATGGTTTTGTGGGGAGTATGTGTGGTAATGGAGGTAGATGCGTGGTTGCTTTTGCTAAAGAATTAGGCTTAATTACTGAATCATGCGATTTTGTTGCCTACGATGGTTTACATAGCGCTCGTTGTATTTCTAATGGAGATGTAGCCCTAAAGATGACGGATGTTGCAAATGTTACTTCTGTTGCAGACGCTTGGCAGCTAGATACAGGTTCTCCTCATCTCATTTTTTTTAAGAATAATGTTAAGGATATTGATGTTCAGGTAGATGGTGCAGCAGTGCGCAACTCTTCGCTTTACAAAGAGCAAGGAATCAATGTTAATTTTGCAGAGCGTATTGGAGATGACCTGGTACTGCGAACTTATGAGCGTGGAGTGGAAGATGAGACGCTTGCTTGTGGTACGGGTGCTACAGCTACTGCAATTGCTGCACGAGAAGCTGGGCTAATTACCGAAGACAAAGTTCTTGTAAATGTTTTAGGTGGAAAGCTTGAAGTAAGCTTTACTAAAAAAGAAAATGTTTATTGTGATGTCTACCTCACCGGCGATGCGAAATTTGTGTTTAAGGGAGAGCTACATGTCTAAAATGACTTTAACATATAGAGCTTTAGAGCCCGAAGATATTACACTACTGTACCGTTGGGAAAATGACCTTGAGGTCAACGAGGTGAGTTTATCTAAAGTCCCTTTTTCGAAATATATTTTAGAACAGTACATCAGCCATGCCCAAATGGATATCCAAGAAGCTGGGCAAGTAAGGTTTATTCTAGAAAATACAGAAGGAATCGCTGTAGGTTGTGTCGATTTGTACGAGTACAACGCAGTAGATAGAAGAGCGGGAATTGGTATTCTAATCGATAAAGATTTTAGAGCCTTAGGTTATGGAAGTACTGCCATTGAATTGATTAAAAACTATGCCTTTAATGTTTTGGGCTTGCATCAGTTGTATTGTTCTGTAGGAATTGAGAATACGGTGAGTTTAAATTTGTTTGAGTCTGTGGGTTTTGAGAAAATTGGACTGCGTAAAGAGTGGCGTTTCATCAATGGAAACTTTTCTGATGTTGTTGAGTTTCAATTGCTTAATAAATAAGTGTTGATGAGAATTCTAACAAATAGTTTGTTAAGTGTCTGCTTAATTTTGATCCTTTATTCACTCAGTTATTGTTCTTCTGATTCTCCCGAAAATAAATACCTAAATTTATCTGATACTGTAGAGTACGTAGGTACTGCTGTTTGTAAAAATTGTCATTACGATAAGCATCAAACATTCATGCATACTGGTATGGGGCAGTCATTTGGTCTAGCTAATAAAGCTAAGAGTGCGGCTAATATCCATCCCGATTCTATCCTTTACGATACCTTTAGTAATTTGTATTACCATCCTTTTTGGGATGCAGATAGTTTGAAATTAAAAGAATATCGAATTTCTGGTAAGAACACGGTACACAACAGAATCGAGCAAGTAGACTATATCATTGGCTCTGGACAGCATACCAATTCTCATATTTACAATGTAAATGGTTATTTACATCAAATGCCTTTTACTTATTACACCCAAGAGGGAAGGTTTGATTTGCCTCCGGGATTCGAGGAGGGTTTCAATACCCGATTTAATCGAAAAATTGGTTTGGAATGTATGTCTTGTCATAATTCATTACCTGATTTTGTGATGGGTTCAGAGAATAAATTTGAGAAAGTACATATGGGAATTTCTTGCGAACGCTGTCATGGTCCTGGAGAATTGCATGTTTCAGAAAAAATGAATGGTGTCTTTGTTGATACTTCATTGTATACCGATTATACCATTGTAAATCCGGGCAATATAAGTGCCGAGCTGCAATTTGAAATTTGTTCGCGTTGCCATTTGCAAGGAAATACTGTTTTGGAAGATGGAAAATCATTTTTTGATTTTAAACCCGGAATGCATTTGAATGAAGTAATGAATGTCTTTCTGCCCGAATATGAAGGTGATGATGCCTTTATTATGGCTTCTCATGTAGAACGTTTAAAAATGAGTGAATGTTTCATCCAGTCAAAGGGCGATTTAACATGTATTACTTGTCATAACCCACACCTAAGTGTTACCCTTACTTCGGATGAAGTGTTTAATGCTTCGTGTATTTCATGTCATCAAGAATCAGATTTCCACACCACAGCGCATGGGAGTAACTGTATAGATTGTCATATGCCAACATCGGGTTCAAGCGATATTCCACATGTACGTGTAACCGATCATAAAATTTCGATTCCCCAAGAAATGAACGCTACTAAACAGGAATCCCTAAAGAAGTTTATAGGTCTTTATTGTGTTAATAATGATGCTCCTTCTGATATAAGTTTGTTAAAAGCCTATTTACAGCAATACGAAAAGTTTGAACAAAAAACATATTATCTAGATTCTGCTTTGGTGTATTTGACTAGATTAGATGAAAGTTTATGTCCTAACGAATGGGTTCAATATTACTTCTTTAGAGAAGCGTATACAACTTTGGTTTCTTGGTTTGAACAAGAGAGTTTTCAATTTCGAAAAAAACAATTTAGCAAGCAATCGTATACCAATGATGATGCATGGGCTTGGTATAGAATAGGCGAGGCTTACTACAAAATGAGCAATTGGGAAAAGGCCAGTTTATGCTATAGTGAAGCAGCCCTTTTAGCTCCTTATCATTTAGAAATTCAGAATAAATACGCCATGGTTTTACTGCGTACCAATCGCTTATTAGAATCCAAAAAGGTGTTTGAATTTGTGATTTCTGAAAACCCTAACTTCGAAAAAGTATATGCCAATTATGGGTATTTATTAAGTAAGCTTGGAAGCTACGAATTAGCGGCTCTACAGTACAAAAAGGCGATTGCATTAAATCCGGATTTGGTACATGCTTGGTTAAACTACGCAGCCTACTATATGTATAAAGAAAATACCTCCGAGGCTAAAAAGTGTTTAATGGAAGTACTCCGAATTGAACCCGAGCATAGGCAAGCAAAATTAGTATTAGAACAATTGAGATGAGAAAGTTAATTATAAGAAGTACAGTATTCATAAGTGTAGTCGCTCTAGTAATGGCTAGCTATCTGTATAAACAGATTTTTTCTCCTTTGAGTCATAAGGATAATATCATCTTAATACCTACAAACTCCAGTTTCGAACAGGTGAAAGATACACTTCAAAACTACGACTTAGTGAAGAATGAATTTGTGTTCGATTTATTTTGTGATAAAAAGAACTATAAAAAAATGCGTCCAGGAAGGTATTTGATTCCTGCAGAAATGGATGCCAATACAATGGTAAATATGCTGCGTTTGGGTGAGCAAAAGCCCTTAAATATTATTTTCAATAATGCGTCAACAATAGCTGATTTAGCCGGGAAACTTGCTACTCAAATAGAAGCTGATTCCATTGCTTTGTATAATGCATTTACCGATTCTATGTTTTACTCTACCTATGGGTATCATCATGCATCCATGCGTAAGCTATTTATTCCGAATACGTATGAGGTGTACTGGACTGTAACACCTGTAGAGTTTTTAGAGCGTATGCAAAAAGAATATAAACGATTTTGGTCTGAGGATCGTTTGAAGAAAGCTACAAAATTAGGTTTAAATCCACATGAGGTTTCTGTATTGGCATCTATAGTACAAAAAGAAAGTGCTAAAGCAGATGAACAACCAGTAGTGGCAGGTTTGTACTTGAATAGGTTGAAACAAGGAATGAAATTGCAATCTGATCCTACAGTAATTTATTCTATAAAAGAAAGAGATGGTTTTGATGCCGTAATAAAACGAGTCTTAAAAAAGGATTTAAAAATTGATTCACCTTACAATACCTATTACTATAAAGGCTTGCCACCAAATCCGATTTGTATTCCTGAAATGTCGGCTTTAGTTGCAGTGTTGAATTCTAAAAAACACGATTATATATATATGTGTGCAAAAGAAGACTTTTCGGGCTATCATAATTTTACAAAATCGTGGTCGGAACATAAAAGAAATGCTAAACGTTTTCAGAACGCCCTTTCGGCAAAAGGAGTGATGCGCTAATGGAATTTAAAAAGGGAGATAAAGTGGCTTTTTTAAATGAGCCTCTAAAAGGTATTGTAATCGATTGTATTAACGATACGCATGTGTTGATTGATTGTGAGGGGATAGAAATGGATGTCGCTAAGCAGGAACTTATCCGTATAAATTATATTCCTAAAGTAGAGGGGAAGCATATTTTTCCAATCAAAAAGGAAGATAAAACCATTGATGAGATACCTAATCTAGCTAAAAAGGTTGAAGATTATAAGCTATTATCGGTTGGCGATCAGGTAAGTTTTATGAGCGATAATACAAAAGGAAAAATTGTATCTATTCTAAATAATCAAGAATATGAGGTTGAAATAGAAGAGGGCTTTACAATTCCTGCAAATCGACTTGAAATTGAGAAAATTTTGATAACGGATATCAAAGTTGATGAACAAGGCCTTTCACGTCAGATAAAAAAGGACTTGAAAAAGGAAATCTCAAAATCTTCAGTATCAAACCAAACGGCTCCACACTATTTTAATCATAATGAACTGGATTTACACATAGAAAATATCCGAGATTCATGGGAAGGGCTTTCAAATTTTGAAATTGTTACTGCACAGTTAAGTCATTTTAGAAAACGCCTGCATCAAGCACTCGAAGATAATGAACCCTCATTAGTCGTAATTCATGGAATAGGAAAGGGAGTTCTTATGCAAGAAATTTATAAGTATCTATCACAATTCCCTAATATTACTGTAGGTCCTGCAGATGCAAAGCTTTATGGTATGGGCGCAAGCGAAATTAGAATACTATAGTTTTCGAAACTTTTAGAGAATAACATTCATCTTACAACTTTTAAACTTCTAACTTTGTCCTCGAAAAGCTCCTGACTCTATCGCTTCTGCAAAGAAGAGGAAAGTCCGGACACCATAGAGAATCATACTAGTTAACGGCTAGGCGTTGTTCGCAACGACAGATAGTGCAGCAGAAAATAACCGCCTTCGGGTAAGGGTGAAAAGGTGAGGTAAGAGCTCACCAGTATTCTTAGTAATAGGAATAGCTGTGTAAACCTTATGAGGTGCAAGGTCATGTATACCAAGACTTCCTTAGGGAATAAGAGTTTCTCGCTCGATCTTGGAGGGTAGACCGCTAAAGGTGCGCAGTGATGTGTACCGTAGATAAATGATAGAGGCTCTTTTAGGGTTACAGAATCCGGCTTATGACGGAGCTTTTCTTTTTACTTCTTTGTGCTATAGTCGTAACTGTATGTAATCTCAGTTTTTTCTTCCTTAATTCCAACTTCTTCATAAATGACTTCCAAGCCATCTAAACTTGTAAGGATGTCGGCTTCGAGTTCCCAGGAGTATTTTTTTCTTTGGGGCCCTTCATCTTTAAAATAGATCGCCCAGAATAATCCGTTTACGGCTCCAAATAAATGTCCTTCCCAAGAAATATGTTCTTCACTAGGGAAAATACCCCAAACTAAACCGCCGTATAAAAACACAACAGACATAGACAAAGCCATTAAACTGTGATGTTTCCTGATGAATCCACTAAAAAATAAAAAAGAGGCAAGGGCATATACTAATCCACTCGCTCCAATGTGAAATGATGGGCGCCCTCCCAACCATAAAAGTGTTCCGGTATACAAAAGTGAGTAGATCCATACTCTGTTTGCTAAACCTTTGTAAAAATGATATAATGCAGTACCCAAAACTAATAAGGGTACCGAGTTATTGAAAAGGTGTTTCCAATCGCCATGAATAAATGCACTGCTCAAAATTCCTATTAAGCCTTTGCTTTCACGAGGGTAAACACCCCAGTGGCTAAGTCTAACATGATAATATTCGGAATAGCCGTGTATGGCTACGAGAATGCAAACAAATAGAAGAGGGAATTGTAAGGCGCGAAAAAGATCTTTCTTCATATTAGTAGCCAAGTTTTTTCTTAATATCCTTGTCTGTGGTCATAATATTGATGCCTAATTCTTTTCCAATAATGTCGTGCATGTGTTTTTCCTCAGAACTAAACCTACCATCAGCTACTGCAATATCACGTATGTCTGATAAAAAAGCTTTTCTATTTTCTAGTGTAAAACCTTCAATGTCTTTAATGGATTTCGAAACCTCAAGCACTGTTTTGAGTTTGTGTTCGGGTTCTAAATTATTGTACCAATCAGAAGTGTCGTGAAGTATCTTGTTGAACTCTACGATGTTACTCGGGTTTACATCCATCCAAAGCGCAACTTTACGTTCTATTTCCTCGATTACTTGCTCACTTATATTTTCATTTGTTAAGTGTGCAAAGCCGATGTATACGAAGCAGAATAAGTGATATGATGTGAGCTGTTTTGAGTCCATTTAGTTTAATTTATCGTCTAGAGTAATATACGTCTATATCAAATGTAGCAAAAGAAATTTTTATATATTTATTCAGAACTAAATATGTTTCGAAATGAATGAACATGCGATTATGCTCCCCTTAAGTCAAGAATGGATTATTTGGAATTCGGTGACCTTATTTTTCATCCTTGCAGTCATCTTTTTTTCGAGAAACTCAAGTCATAAAAATAAATCTAGAATTGCGAATTCTTTAGCCTTCCTAGTAGCAGTAGAGTTTATAGCAATTCAGGTGTATTATATACAACAGGGCTTATGGACACCCCAAGATTCCTTGCCATTTCATTTATGTAGATTGATGTGGTTTAATTCGATGATTGTCTTATTAACTAGAAATCAAGTTGCCTTTGAATTACTTCTTTTTGTTGGGATGATAGGAGGCTTACATTCTTTGTTAACACCTGAGTTTACTCACGGTACTGACCCCGTAGTATTGATTGATTATTTCTTTGTGCATGGAGGCTTAATCGCAGTACCTATGTATTGTGTATTTGTGTTGGGTATGCGACCAAGGAAAATGTCTTGGGTGAAAGCCTGTTTGTACTTGCAGGTTTTTGTGGTTTCAGTTGGTTCGATAAACTATTTATTAGGATCTAATTATATGTATTTGGCGATTAAGCCAAATGTGGAAAATCCATTTTTAATAGGAGATTGGCCTTACTATATTATAGGTTTAGAACTCGCTGTAGTTTTACATGCTATACTAGTTTATTTACCTTTTTATTTCAAAAAAGCTTTTCTTAAAGAGTAATATGATTCTTATCGTCGAAAGTGGCTCAACAAAAGCGGATTGGGTATTGTTACATGCTGATGGATCGGAAACTAATTTTCGTACCAAAGGCTGGAATCCTTTGTTGTTAACAGAAGAGGAAATGTTGGAACGACTCAACTCTTATAAAGAATTGAGTGAAAAGAGATTTACGGCGGTTTATTTTTATACAGCTGGATTTTCACATATTAAATCCAGTGAATCTTTACATTACATATTGTCGGCATTTTTTAGTGAAACGCATATTCATGTCGAGAGTGATATGCTTGCTGCTGCTAGAGGAGTGTATAATCATGCACCACAGTTTGTCGCTATTTTAGGAACGGGTTCCAACATTGCATTTTTTGATGGCGAAGAATTGGAGCAGTTAACACCATCCTTAGGGTATGTTTTGGGCGATGAAGCTAGCGGTGCTTCTTTGGGGAAAGTCTTGTTAAGAGCTTACCTCTATAAAACGCTTCCTAAAGATTTATACCTGCAGTTTTCTAAAGTTTATTCAGTTTCCAAAGATCTTGCTTTGCAGTCTGTTTATAGAGAAGCTCAGCCCAATAGATTTTTAGCATCATTTGTTCCTTTTTTAGTTGATCATCAATCACATGTTTATGTGCAAGAATTGCTGCGCAAAGAGTTTTATTCCTTTTTAAAAATACATGTTCTTTCTCATCCCTTACATCTAGATTATTCTATCTCATTTGTGGGTTCGGTGGCATTTTTATTTCAAGATATCATGAGTGATTTATGTGAAGAAAATAAGCTTCAAGTAGCAGGTTTTAAACAAACACCAATCCATGGTTTGGTCAGTTATCATAAGACAAACAAGTAATTCCCGTAATCATACTATTTAGGAATAATTATTGCTAAAATAAAACGAGCAAGTATTTGTATCTTGCGTTTTTAAACCGATTTTACAATTCAAATTATGAAGAAGTTTTTACATTCTTTCTGGGTACTTGCAAGTATCCTATGTATTGTTTTTTATTCCCCTCAAATGGCACATTCTAATCAGGATGGAGCTCCAGTAGGGAAAACAGGATCGCCAGGTGACGGTGGAAGTACTTGTGCAAGCTGTCATGGTGGAGGTGCGAGTGCAGGAGCAGATGATGCCTTTGAGATATTTGCTAGTGATGGTGAGACTATATATGAAGAAGGTGAAACCTATTCTTTTACAGTTGCAGCAACGAGTAATTCTTCTAATACTTTTGGTTTTGAATTAAAAGTAGAAGATAATACAGGAAATTCAATAGGAGATATTGTTCTAACAGATCCAACAAATACACAGCTAATAGGTGGTGGTAATTATATTACACAAACTAACGCAGGTAGTATAGGTGAGCTTTTTGTTGAAGTTGGATTAATCATAAATTCATGGGAGTTTGAATGGCAAGCACCATCAGACTTTGAAGGAGAAGTTACATTTTATGCTGCTGGTAATATTTCTAACGCAAATTCGGCTACCGGTGGTGATGTGATTTTAACGAATTCTTTATCGATCGATATTGTAAGTGAGGGTGGTGGTACAGGAGCCGATTTAGGTTGTACAAATCCTGAAGCTTCAAATTTCGACCCTGATGCAACATTAGATGACGGCTCTTGTGAATTTAATATTGCATCGACCTCAGAAGTTGCTACCTGTGGGGGTATTTTTGTCGATTCCGGAGGTTCTTCAGGTGATTATTTGAATAGTGAAAATCAAACCATCACGATTTATCCTGAAAATGCAGATGAATACGTCTCTTTATTATTTAGCGAATTTCAGTTAGAAGGTTGTTGTGACTATGTAACGATTTACGATGGAGAATCTACGAGTGATCCTATTTTAGTTCCTGGTTCAAATGGGACTAGTTTAGTGGGACAAATCTATTACGCATCTCCAACAAATGAAACAGGAGCCTTAACGATTACATTTACTTCAGATCTCTCTATTACTTACCCTGGGTGGGTAGCGGAAATAGGCTGTACTACTTATGGTCCTTGTTTTGGTTTTGATGCAACTATTGCGGCAACATACGAAACTGTAATTGGTGCTTCTGATGCTAGTGCTTATGCTAATATTACATTAGGGAATGAACCTTTTGAGTACTTATGGTCTACAGGAGAAACTACAGAATCTATAGAAAATCTTACTGCAGGAACATATTCTATTACAATCACAGATTCTGAGGATTGTATTACTGAGACGACCTTTGAGGTTATTGTTGATCCTGAAGAATATATGATTGATGAATTAGATGTGATTACTACTTGTGGAGGATCGTTGTTTGACTCAGGTGGACCTACAGGAGATTACCTTAACGGGGAGAATGAACAAATTACAATTTATCCGGATGTAGCTGGTGAATTTGTTTCCTTATACTTTGCAAGTTTTCAGCTAGAAGGTTGTTGTGACTATGTAACGATTTACGATGGAGAATCTACGAGTGCTCCTATATTAGTTCCAGCCTCTAATGGTACGAGTTTGAATGGTCAGACCTATTATGCCTCACCAACAAATGAATCTGGAGCCCTAACAGTAACCTTTACTACTGACGCCTCTGTTACATATCCAGGTTGGGAAGCCCAAATCGGCTGTACTACCTATGGCCCTTGTTTTGGATTTGATGTAGATGTGATTGCAAGTTTTGAATCTGAAGAAGGTGCAAACGATGCTACAGCAACTTTAAATATTACACTAGGGAATGAACCTTTTGAGTATTTATGGTCTACAGGAGAAACTACAGAATCTATAGAAAATCTTACTGCAGGATCATATTCTGTTACAATCACAGATTCTGAAGATTGTATTACTGAGACTACTTTTGAGGTTATTGTTGACCCAGAAGAGTATATTATGGGGGAGATTATTAATGTATCAACTTGTAATGGATTGTTTTATGATTCAGGTGGAGCAGAAAACTGGTATTCTGAGGGAGAAGATCTATTTATCAGAATTTGTCCTGATGAAGAAGGTGCTGCCGCACAATTAGAATTTACAGAGTTTGATTTAGGTTTTGATGGGACTATGGTTATTTACGATGGTATGGGAACTGCAAATCCTATCTTAACCACAGGTACAGGGACTTCATTATTCGGGCAAACAATTGTTGCAAGTGAAGAAAATTCTACCGGGTGTTTAACAATTACATTTGTTTCAACACTTTGGTGGGGTGGAGCTTCAGGTTGGGAGGCTTATATTAGTTGTTACGATTATATTGTATACGGCTGTATGGATACAGAGGCCTTTAATTACAATGATGAAGCTGAAGAAGATGATGGTTCTTGTTATTACGATCCCGGTTGTACCGATCCTGCTTATGTAGAATACCATACACAAGGTTTTGTGGCAGACTTTGATAATGGCGATTGTGTTACAGTTCTTGTGGATGATTGTACAAATTCAGCCGCTTTAAATTATAATCCTGATGCATCATTTAATTTGGGTGAAGATCCATGTATTTACAATCTTGATGACTGGATGTGTGGCATGCATTACAAGGATGAAAGAGATGGATATTCTTATACT
>Ga0206680_10000711_pt1 | contig 11877 bp, 10 predicted proteins | sample M115012015metaG_FD_160124 | JGI IMG/M metagenome (GOLD analysis project Ga0206680, IMG submission 160124) | Ammonia-oxidizing marine archaeal communities from Monterey Bay, California, United States - M1 150m 12015 | ecosystem: Environmental > Aquatic > Marine > Intertidal zone | place: USA...
TGAAGTCAATTGCGTTCATAAACGTGAAGCTACCCGATATTCACAATCATTATGCAATAGCTTCGTGTTCTTATCAACGAAGCAATGATCAATATTTTTAGCTTTACCAAATGAAGGTGAGAGAAGCTACAAAAAATGATGTTCAAGCAATGCACAATTTGATTGTGGAGCTTGCCATTTATGAGAAAGCAGGAGATCAAGTTGAGGTTCTACCTGAAGACCTAATCAAAGATGGTTTTCTGGCTAATCCCTTGTTTCATGTATACGTAGCTGAAGAAAATGAGGAAGTAATTGGAATGGCCCTTTACTATTTCAAATATAGCACTTGGAAAGGGAAGTGCCTTTATTTAGAAGATCTGGTGGTTTCAAAAGAACACAGGAGAAAAGGGGTAGGTGCCGCTTTGTTCGAACAGGTCAAGGCTAAAGCCAAATTGGAACAAGTAAAACGATTTGAGTGGCAAGTTTTGGATTGGAATGAACCAGCAATAGAGTTTTATAAGAAATACAACGTTCAATTGGAATACGATTGGTTGAACTGCAGAATATTTAATCCGTAAGTGATGGAAGTATATAAGTTTGGTGGTGCCTCTGTGAAAGATGCGTTAGCAGTTAAGAATGTAGTAAGTATACTAAGCAAACAACAAGGGCAAAGAAAAGTGGTGGTTTTCAGTGCCATGGGAAAAACCACCAACATGTTGGAAATGGTTCACGCTCAAAGAACTTCTCTTGATAATTGGAAACCTGCCTTTGATGAAGTTGTGGATTTTCACCATCAAGTAGCTAGCGATTTGGGGATCCAAAGCGGTGAAATGTTTGAAGATTTTCTTCAAGAGGTGAAGATGCTGGAGATGTGGTTGAAACAACCCGCCCCAAGTAATGAGCATCTTGATTACGATAAAATAGTTGCCAGTGGTGAGCTGATGAGTACTTTGCTTATTGCTGCTTATTTGGAACAAGAGGGCTTCAATTGTGAGTGGATGGACGTTAGAAATGTCATTAAAACAAACAGTGAACACAGAGCTGCTGATGTGGATTGGCTCAGAAGCAAGCGATCTGCAGAGGTGTTATTGGCACATTTAGAAGAGGACCCTACAAGGATGGTGATTACCCAAGGTTTTATTTCTCAATCGAAATTAGGGAATACCACAACACTTGGAAGGGAAGGTTCAGACTTCTCTGCAGCAATTATTGCGCATCTGTTAGAGGCGAAATCAGTTACCATTTGGAAAGATGTTCCGGGGATGTTGAACGCAGATCCCAAGTGGTTTAGCAATACTATAGAGATCCCGCATATTTCCTATTCAGAGGTAATTGAGCTTAGTTATTACGGAGCTTCAGTGATTCACCCAAAAACCATTCAACCACTTCAGCAAAAAGGAATACCACTTTACGTGAAAAGTTTTAATAATCCTGAACACAGGGGAACAGTGATTGATGAGACTACAGATTATGACGCATTGACTCCAATGTACGTTTTCAAGCCAGATCAAGTTTTGTTGTCAGTGAGGTCAAGAGATTTAAGCTTTGTAGTAGAAAAACACCTTTCGGATATATTTGAAATGGCAGCTGCTACTGGCTTGCACGTTAATGTAATGCAAAATTCAGCCGTTTCTTTTTCCATGTGTGTTGATCAAGATGAAAGAAGAATTAAACAACTCAGGGAATTGCTGAAAGCCAATTACGAGGTGTATTATAACGAAGGATTGGAGCTGCTCACCATGAGACACTACGATGATTCTATCATCAAAAAGCTAACCAAAGACAAGGAGGTGTTGGTTGAGCAGAGAAGCCGTCAAACGTTGCGTTTGGTGCTCCGCTAGATGGTATTCTCAATAGTGTCACGGAAGATAAAAAGGCCTAACAGCGTTTGTTCTAGGTAAGGGAAATAACTATATTTGAGTGTCCTAAAGTATCTACTTTAGGGCAAGGCAAATTTTTATAGTTACAATTTAATTATTGTAATGGTAGATTTAGTTTAATGTTAAGTGAAATAGGGTCAGAACGCTGTCCCTATTTTTTTGTACCTGAAAATTAGATTATTGCCTTTTATTATGGTGCTGAGTTTGTTCTTGTTGCTCATTGAGAAATACACACATCATGAGAAACGGCAACACACCTAGATTATCGGCAGAGAGCATGGCAGACATTCCCTTTTTATTGCTGATAAGCTTTTCCTGAACGTTACAACTGTGGAAGACCACTAAGGGTTCAAAACATTTTCACCAACCATGTCTGAAGCTCCATCTATGCTTGTTGAAGAGAGAGAACTGATTTCAAAATTTTCCAAAAATGAAGGAGTACTTTAAGAACGTCAAGTCTCCATTGATTTGCCACTTCGAACTTGGGTGGGCAATGAGGAGCTGATGAAGTCTGGTACTTATCGGATCTACTATTTGGTGCTAGAGGATTTGGCAAGAAAACAAACAAATGAAAAAAGGCTGCATTCTAGTGAAAGCAGCCTTTTGTATTTTCGTTTAGTGGTTTAATACTCGTCCTCGTTGAAGAAAAAATCTTCTTTCGTGGGGTAATCAGGCCAGATGTCTTCGATTGTCTCGAAAGTCTCCCCTTCATCTTCAATTTGTTGCAAATTCTCTACTACTTCGAGCGGAGCTCCCGTTCTCATAGCAAAATCAATCAACTCATCTTTTGACGCTGGCCAAGGCGCATCTTCTAAATATGACGCCAATTCTAATGTCCAATACATAACACTAAGTTTTGTAGGTCTTTGTTTGAATGCAAAAATATACTTTTCAATCTTACTTGCAAGTTCTTTTTTGTTTTGTATTAAGTTGCTAATAATCAGAGGTTTGTGTTGCCTTCATGGTTTCCAAGGTGTCTCTTCTACCTCTAAATCTCTCCCCAATTTCCTCGCCAAAACAAAAAGGTAGTCGCTCAAGCGATTTAGAAAGGCAATAATCTCTATCTGTATTTCTAACGTATGGTGCAGTGCAATGGTTGCCCTTTCCGCTCTTCTACATACGCATCTTGCAATGTGGCAATACGATACCGATTGGTGTCCACCAGGCAACACAAAATTGGTCATTGCGGGCAAAGTGGCATCCATTTCATCAATCCATTGCTCAAGTCTACCGTTCATTTCAATATCAATATCAGGCAATTTGAATTTTGATTTCTCGGGGTCATTGGCCAAGTGTGAGCCAATGGTGAAAAGCTCTTCTTGAATCATGATCAACTGGTCTTGGAGGTCTTCAGCTCCTTTCTGATCTCTTAAAAGACCTAAGTAGGAGTTAAGTTCATCAATTGTTCCGTAGGCTTCAATTCGGACGTGGTTTTTTGGGACTCTTGTTCCGCCTATCAAACCCGTTTCGCCGGTATCGCCTTTTTTAGTGTAGACTTTCATGTTCTTTTTCTTTCGTTCACAAAGTACATTTCCATGCTTCCTTTGTTTTTGGCAGTAATTTTACCTCGGTACTCAACCAAGAAGTCGTTTGAAATGAGCTCCATGGTTGTGTCTGAAATGTTTATTCTGTTTATTTCACCACTGCTCTCCATTCTTGCAGCAATGTTCACTGTGTCGCCCCAAATGTCATAGGCAAACTTTTTTTTGCCCACCACTCCTGCAATTAAAGGACCACTGTGGATTCCTATCCTCAGGTTCCATTCTGGCAAGCCTTTTTCTTTGTTTTTCTGGTTGATCCTTTTCATGCTTTCACGCATTTCCATTGCAAAATCAACCAACAAAGTGGCGTGTTGTTCATTTGTTTGAGGAATTCCTGTTGCGCACATGTAGGCGTCTCCAATGGTTTTGATTTTTTCAACGTGGTATTTATCGCACAAGTCATCAAAAGCCTGGAAGGTTTGATCAAGAATTTCGACCAATTGCCTTGAATTCATGGCTTCCGCCATTTGAGTAAATCCTTTAAAGTCTGAAAATAACACGCTGGCGTTGTCATAGCTTCTGGTTTCAGTAAAACCTTGATTCTTGAGTTCTTCAGCTGTTTGTTCAGGTAAGATGTTTAATAGAAGCGTCTCCGAACGCTCTTTTTCCTTTTCAAGTTCTTGGGTTCTCACTTGAACTTGTTGTTCCAGTTTATCTCTTTGTTTTTTCAGTCTACTTAATCTCCAATGAATTCCTGACCAGATGATGAGAAAAAAGAGTGCTGAAAGGGCAATGATACCCCACCACTGGCTATACCACGGTTGATTGATGCTAAAGTTGTAACGCAGAGGATCCTTGGTCCATCTTCCATCGCTGTTGCAAGCCCGGAGTATGAACGAATAATCTCCATGAGGCAATTTAGGGAAGGTTACTTCGTTGCTCATGGTCTTTTGCCAATCTACACTCAGCCCTTCTAGTAGGTACTGAAATTTAATTCCATTTTCTGCGGCAAGATCAACTCCTGAGAAACCAAATGTGATGTTGTTTTCGTCGTGCTTAAAGGCCGGGTTCACCGGGAAACCAAAGATAAATTGGTCAGAATAGGAGGAGTCAATGGGGTTTGAGTTCACAAACACTTTCGTAAGTGCGAGTGCAGGCGCTTTTGTGTTTTTGTACTCTCCGTTGGGGTGGTACTTGAACATCCCCATGGTGGTTCCCATCCAGATTTCATCTTTTACCGATAATTCCATACTGTGAGGAGCGGCATAGCCCGGTATTGCATTTTCATATTCTGTGGTGTTCAGCACAAATTCTTGGTTAGGATCAAGCTCAACGTGAACCATTCCTTTTCGTGTTGAAACCCATAAATTGTCATTGCTGTCAAAGGTGATTCCACTCACGTGTGGATGGGGCAAAATGGATTTCCTTGAGTAAATTTTTAATTTTACTCCGTTCCACCTTGAAAGTCCTTGATTGGACGAGCCAAACCAAACATTTCCTTGAGAGTCTTTTGCAGCGCAGGTAATTTGCAGCTGTTCAGATCCTGAAATCCATTCCAACTGATTGTATTTGAGTTCACTGCCTTCTACTGGGATTCTTGCAATTCCTTCGATTGTTCCCAACAAAACTTCATCATCATTTACCTCAGCAACATTGATTCCATCCCATTTGAATGTGAATTTAGAATTGGAAAGGGTGCTGATGCTACTGGAGGTGAAAACGTGCATTTGATCGCCAACCATAACAGCGTCTTTGTAAGGAGGGTAGTCTGTAGCCTGTAATCTGGGTTTGGACTGATTGAACAAAACCAGGCCATCGTTCTGAACCACTGCTGCTACTTGTTCATCCACATTGAAAATTCTATGAACCGGGTTGTCAGCATCCGTGCTAGTTGATTGGTAGACTTTGATCAGTTGAGATCCGTCACTTTGGTAAATGGAGCCCTCAAAGGTTCCAATCCAAATGGTGTTCCCTACGAAATGCAAGCTGGTGATGTAGTTCTCAGGGTAGTGGTTTTCTCGCGTGAACTTTGAAAAGGCCTCGCCCTTCAGCTGAGCAACTCCGCCGTAGTAGGTTCCAAACCAAAGGGTGTTTGATCTGTCAAGAAGTAGTTTTCTTATTCGAGCATTTTCAAGTCCTTCTGATTCAGTCACTAAGTTGATGATTTCCACTTCGAAATCTGATTTCCAACTGAATTGAAAGGCACCGGAAGAGCTTCCGAGCCAAAGATCTCCATGAGAGTCTAAAACAATGCTTTTGATTCTTGTTCTGTTGATGAGTGGATGATTGAGCCACATCAGGCTATCGGCCGAGGCGTATAGTAAACCATTGTCAGTGCCAAAAAGTACTCCCGTTTTGTAGGGCAAAGAACAGACAGTTTTGATTCCTACACTGTCTAAGGGGTGCGGAGAGATTTCCTCTTTGTTGATGAGGAAAATACCTTCATCTGAACCGGCCCAAAGCTGGTTTTGGCTGTCTTTTTGAAGGGTTCTAACACTTGCTTTCGCGATGGGTTGTTGGGTAAATTCAAATAGTTGGTTGTTTTCAATTTTTACAATTCCTCCTTTGAACATGGAGATGTATAGGTTTCCCGATGCATCTTCTATGAAACTTCTGATGTGCACTGCAGGGAGCTCAATATTGAACCTTGGGATGTGCCATTCTTTGTTCTCGAAGAAGGCAACCCCACCATTGGCTGTTCCAATCCAAATGCGATGTTTACTGTCTTCAAACAAACACCTGACTGTGTTGTCAGGAAGTCCAGAATCATCTGTGTAAGTAGTGAATTCTTTCCCGTCAAAGGATGAAACACCTCCGCCTTCAGTTGCAATCCAAAGAAGCCCATTTTCAGCTTGCATGAGGTCATAGACACCGTCAGCAGGCAAACCTTCGGCCCTTCCGAATTGGGTAAAATTTAACTCTTGTGCGGTCCCCATTGCGAAAGCAAATAAGGCGCAAAAAAGCCAAGTGATATGTAGAGAACATTTCTTCATGGGTATAAAAAATGTCAATTTCAACAATTGTGAGGGATTTAACCCACCTAATCCACTAAATTTGAACACAATTATGATTAAAAATGCAATGATATACAAAGATTCCGTCAAACAAGAGAGGTATGATCGAACCTACCTCAAAATGGCTTCGGAGTGGGCTTCATTATCACACTGCTCTAGAAAACAAGTGGGAGCACTTTTGGTCAAAAATGGAATGATTATTTCTGATGGCTACAATGGCACACCCTCAGGTTTCCCGAATGAATGCGAGGATGAAAATGGCGATACCCAATGGTACGTTTTGCATGCAGAAGCAAATGCGATCACCAAAATAGCAAGGTCAAACAACAGTGCTGAGGGATCAACCCTGTACATTACCTTGAGCCCTTGCAAAGACTGCGCAAAGATGATTTTACAAGCCGGAATAAAACGTGTGGTGTTTCAAACCGGTTACAAAGATAAAAGTGGGATTGATTTCTTGACTTCGGCGGGAATAGAAATTGTTCAAATACAAGAACCTTGATATGAGTGATAGAATTGACAAGATATTGGAAGGGGAAAATCAACTTAAACGTAAATTTTCATTGCTTCAGCCTTTTTTGTTTGCGCTGATGCTCATCTTTGGGGTCTACATTGGGTTCACTTTGAACAAAGGCGGGATGAGCAATCCCCTGTCTCCCCAAGCGGCAAATGCCAATCCCAATAAGTTGGTGAATATTATCAACAAAATTGACGAGATGTATGTTGATTCTGTGGAGAAGAAAAAGTTGATTGATGATGCCATCAAGAGCATCGTTGACAATCTAGACCCCCATTCATATTACATCTCACCTGAAGAATTGACGTCTATGCAAGAACCGTTGGAAGGTAATTTTGAGGGAATCGGTGTTGAGTTCATGATTCAAAAAGATACCTTGATGGTGATCAATCCAATTGAAGGTGGGCCAAGCGAGGAGGCGGGGATTTTAGCAGGAGATCGGATCATCAAAGTAGAAGGCGAAGTGATTGCTGGAATTGGATTGACCAATGACAAAGTGACAAAGCTATTGAAAGGCAAAAAAGGAACGGTAGTGAATCTGTCTATTCAAAGAAGAGGTAAATCCGACTTGATTCAATTTGAAATAGAAAGAGACAAAATCCCAATCTACAGTGTGGTGGCAAGTTTGAACATCACACCTGAAATTGGTTACATCAAAGTAACTCGCTTTGCAAAGTACACTTTTGAGGAATTCAAAGAAGCAATTGACGGTTTGGCGGCAGAAGGTGCAAGTCAGTTCATTATTGATTTGAGAGGAAATGGAGGCGGATACTTGAACAGCTGTATTCCAATGATTGAAGAGTTTTTGGGACAAAATAAGCTGATTGTTTATACTGAAGGGAACAATGATCCTCGACGCGATTACAAGAGCCGAATCAACGGGAAATACAAAAACATGGACGTGGTGGTGCTGATTAATCAAGGCTCTGCAAGTGCAAGTGAAATTTTAGCTGGAGCTTTGCAAGATCACGACAGAAGCATAACAGTTGGAAGACGGTCATTTGGAAAAGGTTTGGTTCAAAATGAAGTTCCTCTTCCAGATCAATCTGCGCTGAGGTTGACCGTTGCTAGGTATTACACCCCAACCGGACGTAGTATTCAAAAACCTTACGGAGAAGGCATTGATTATGCCAATGATTATTTAGATAGGTATGATCATGGAGAATTGTTGAGTGCCGATAGTATTCGTTTTTCAGACAGTTTGAGCTACCGAACCCCAGCGGGAAGAATTGTATACGGTGGTGGTGGAATCATGCCAGACATTTTTGTCCCCATTGACACAGTTGGCAGCTCGGCCTATTTGAATGAGCTCACTTACTCGGGTATTTTTAGAACTTACGGCTTCCAATTGGCAGAAAGAATCAAAGATCAAAAAGAAGCTTTTCCAACGGTTGACGATTTGATCAATGGCTTTGAGCTGAGCGATCAAGATTTGGAGGGTCTTTATGATTATGCTAGTCAGGAAGGGATTACCAAAGACAGGTTTGGAATTGAGAACAGTAAGAAAGTTCTAGGTATAAGGCTGATGGCCCAGCTTGCTAGAAACTGGTACGGTGAAGAAGGTTATTACCGTGTGATATTGGAAGACGATACCGTATTTGATAAGGCCATGGAAGTGATGAGTGACTATGAAGCTTATCAAGTTACGGATGGTAAATTGAACCTATTAAAATCGGAGTTGTTAGAAGAGTAAATTCTCTGAAAATAATACCTTTGTTGAACTAAATTGAAATCACCTAAAACACATTTGTTATGGCTTTTGAATTACCAAAATTACCTTACGCTTACGATGCATTAGAACCACATATCGATGCAAGAACAATGGAAATCCACCATTCAAAGCATCACAACGGATACACCACAAAGTTGAATGCTGCCATTGAAGGAACTGACATGGCGAATATGTCAATTGAAGAAATTTGTGCAAATGTTGGAGATAACAGCGCGGTTAGAAACAACGGAGGTGGATATTTCAACCACTGCCTGTTCTGGCAAGTGATGTCGCCAAACGGCGGTGGACAGCCTTCTGGAGATTTGGCTGCTGCCATTGATTCAGATCTTGGAGGTTTTGATGCTTTCAAAGAATCTTTTTCAGCTGCTGCTAAAACAAGATTTGGTTCAGGATGGGCATGGCTTTGCGTGAAGAACGGAAAGTTGGAAGTATGCTCCTCGTCCAACCAAGATAACCCATTGATGCCAGGTGTTGGATGTGGAGGAACTCCTATTCTAGGTTTAGACGTTTGGGAGCATGCGTACTACTTGAACTACCAAAATCGCAGACCTGACTACGTTGGAGCATTTTTCAATGTGATCAACTGGGATGAGGTGTCAAAAAGATTTGCAGCTGCTAAGTAAACATTGCGTTAATAAAATAGAGAAGTCACCTCGTTTGAGGTGGCTTTTTTTGTTTGGATTTGATCTTGTTCGGATCATCCACTTTCGCGATGTTTTATGAAAGAATCAATTAATTTTATAGCAGATACAATTCCATGAAATCAAATCCAGCACTCCCTTGTCCAGAATGTGGAACCCTCATTCCTTTTGAAATCAGATCAATGTTGAAGGGTGATCCTTTAAAATGCGAAAAATGTGGCACTGAGCTCAAGTTAGATGAGGTTAGGAGGTAGAGCTCTGTTTGAGCTGTTATTTGTCAAGTGGTTTTTTGAATGCTTTTCTTCGTGGAACACTTTTTCTTATTGGTTCTGGGTTCTCAACACTTTGGATGATTTGCCTTTTCTTGTAAAGAAATTAAGTAACAACTCATTGCTTTTAACGCTATTGGAACTGCAACAAAATGAGTGAAATTTCGTTTTGTTGTTTTAAATGTGCATCAACCTTGATCCAATGAAGAAGATTAGCTACGTATTACTCCTTATGAACTTGGTTTTTTTAGGTGCTTGTGCAACGGAAGAAGAAAAGACGGTTTACTCTTTTGTTGAAGAGCTCGAACATGTTGCAAACAAGGCGATTTGGAAAACAATGATCAACACCAACCCAAATGTTAAAATGAATGATGCTGACGTTGCCATTGAGGTGAGTTACTTGCGCATGAAGGAAATACGCTCAATTAGCCAGGGAAAAAATTTTAGCATTACACCATTTGAAGAAGGAAAAAATTGTGGGTTTTATTTGCCAGAAGGTGAATCAACTTCACAGATTTATTGCCTGAAAAGTAACCATGGATGTGCTATCATTCAATTGAGCAATAATCAAGTTACTTCTATCACTCCTTTGGTTTCTGAAAATACCGTCATGCGCTGGTATTGATCCTTGGTTAGCTAAAGAGAAGTGTCTTCCTCGCTGATCACAACTCCATCCATTTGCCAAACAAATGAATCTGAATCAGGAGTGTAAGAAGTAAGTTGTGCTGATTGTTCTAAACAAGAGTGGGATCAAGTTGGTACCGAAAGAAGCGAAAAAATCATCGGAGCTGTAAAAGTAGTGATTGTTGTTTTGGTCACAATGGCCGGGTTTGCTTTAAAATAAATGTGCGTGGTGTTGGTCACTGGTGTATTGGCAACTAAGTTTTAATTGTGGCTGGGCTCAAAAGAGACGAATCCATTTCATAGTGAGGCAAGTTGATGTTTACAAACGTAGACACTATTTCACTCCATGCATGCTCGTATTGATGCACAACATTTTGTGAGTTCTTTAAAGACAAAGCTTGAGTCATCTGTGTTTTATCTAGGGTGTTTTGAGTTATTGAACACTTGCATAAAGCGCGCTGATTAAAGCAAGGGCAGTCAAAAAATATCTTTGATCATCGAGTTGAAAGTATGCTCGTGAATCAATGGTCTTAAAGTGTTATTTTCGCAATTGAATGGCTCAACTTGAGCAATAATCATAATTTTGAATAGATCAGTCATCGTAGTGGCCGGTGGAACCGGAACAAGAATGAAAAGTGCTGTTCCCAAGCAGTTTCTAAAGGTCAACGGTACCCCAATTTTGTTGCTCACGTTGAGCGCATTTATTGAGGCGATTCCTGGGGTAGAGTTGGTTTTGGTCATGCACCATGATTACGTTGAAATGTGGAATGATATTGCTAAGGAATTCAACTTCTCTTATCCGGTAAAAATAACCAGTGGAGGTGCAGAAAGGTTCCATTCCGTTGCCAATGGAATAGCCCAGTTGAGCTCTACTTCTGGCTTGGTTGGAGTGCATGACGCAGTTCGGCCGTTTGTGTCTTCACAAACAATTGAACGTTGTTTTCTGGCGGCAAGCCAACACGGTGCGAGCATTCCAGTGGTTTCGCTTGTTGATAGCTTAAGAAAAGTGCATGGATCTTCTAGTATCGCCGAGGATCGATCGGCCTACCGATTGGTTCAAACACCCCAGTGCTTTCAGATGGATGTGATTAAAAGAGCCTATGAACAGCCTTTTAGCGACTTATTCACTGATGACGCAACCGTAGTAGAGGCGCTGGGAGAATCCATTCATCTGGTAGAAGGGAACCGAGAAAACATCAAGATCACAACTCCTGATGATCTTGTTTTTGCCCAAGCTTGGTCAAATCACTGACTTCAACATGGAGATAGGCTTCCTTGTTCTTTTCCCACGGACTTCTTTGCATAAAGACATACGCGATCACACCAAGACCCGCTAAAATAATGATGAGCTGCAAAGGCGATGTGCCAGTTTGTTCCACCTGTTCCATGGTCAACTTGTCCGTGTTGGCCACGAAATACATCAAGAAAACGCTTATTCCGTTGTGGAGAAAGTGGCCAAAAACGCTGGTCCAAATGCTTCCTGTGTGGATGAGCAAATAGCCAAACAAAGCTCCTAGGACTAATCTAGGTAAGAATCCGTAAAACTGAAAATGGATGGCACTGAAGATGAACGCTGTGACCCATATACCGAGGTGCACATTTTTGAACAGCTTACTTAATTGGCCTTGGATAAGTCCGCGAAATAAGAACTCTTCGCAAATAGCAGGCAACAAGGCCATTACGAATAGATTGATCATCAATTCGCCTGCTCCGGTAAGCACTAACATGGTTTCCATCAGG
>Ga0206680_10000716_pt1 | contig 11803 bp, 10 predicted proteins | sample M115012015metaG_FD_160124 | JGI IMG/M metagenome (GOLD analysis project Ga0206680, IMG submission 160124) | Ammonia-oxidizing marine archaeal communities from Monterey Bay, California, United States - M1 150m 12015 | ecosystem: Environmental > Aquatic > Marine > Intertidal zone | place: USA...
CACCTCGTCGGGCGGCATCGAGGGCGAGATGACGATCACGCGCCTCCACTCCCACGACGGCGAGCCGCGCTTCTACCTCAACTCGGCGGTCGCCGGCGAAACCCACGACGAGGACTGGCTGGTCCAGCACATCGAACCCGGCGAGGACGTCGACGTCCACGACGTCACCGGCTCCTACGGGATCCTTGCCGTCACCGGGCCACGGGCCCGCGACGTGCTCACCCCGCTCACCGACGCCGACCTCGGCAACGACGCCTTCCCCTGGCTGACCGGCCGCGAGATCGACGTGGCCGGCGTCCCTTGCATCGCCCTGCGGGTCTCGTACGTCGGCGAACTGGGCTGGGAACTCCACCACCCCATCGACCGAATGGCCGAGCTCTACGACGCCCTCGTCGCCGCCGGCGAACCACACTCCATGGTCCACTTCGGCGCCTACGCCATGAACACCATGCGCATCGAGAAGGCCTACAAGGCCTGGGGCAGCGAACTCACCACCGAGATCACGCCCGTCGAAGCCGACCTCGGCCGATTCGTGGACCTCGACCGTGACTTCCTCGGGCGCGACGCCATCCTCGCCCGCCACGCACAGGCCGGCGCCGACAACTCCGGCCTCGACATGATCCTCGTCTACGCCGAGGTCGACACCACCGACTCCGACTGCCGAGGCAACGAACCCTGCTACGGACCCGGGGACAGCGACGTCATGGGCGTCACCACCAGCGGCACCTGGGGCCACACCGTGGGGAAGAGCCTCTGCTTCGCCTACGTGGCACCCGGATACGCCACCGCCGGCTCCACCTTCGAGATCCGGCTCTTCAACGAACGCCACACGGCCACCGTCCTCGACGCACCAGCCCACGACCCAGCCAACAAACGACTCCGGACCTGAGGAGAACACAATGGGCGACGACCCCACCCCGAAGCGCAGCGGACGGGCCGGCGGACGAGCCGCCCGGGTCGCCGCCCGGGCCGCCGGACCCACTGAAGAGGAGAAGGCCGTCCGCCCCGGCCAGTCCGGCGGCAGGTACAAGCCCCTCACGGACAGCGAGTGCCGCACCGTCTACGACACCGCCCTCACCCTCCTCGAGGAATACGGCATCGGCGGACCCATCCCCGAGTTCATCGACGTCGTCGTCCCCGCCGGCGGCTGGCTCGACGACGACGACCGACTCCACTTCCCCCGCAGCCTCGTCGAGGAGATCATCGGCATGGCCGCCAAGTCCTTCACCTGGCACGGCCTCGACGACAACCGCTCCATCGAGGTCGGCGGCGACCGGGTCCACTTCGGCACCGCCGGCGCCGCCGTCTCCGTCTGGGACCACGAGACCCGGAAGCACCGGCCCTCCGACCTCCGGGACATCTACGACGTGGCCCGACTCGTGGACACCCTCGAGCACATCCACTTCCACGTCCGCACCCTCGTCCCCCGCGACATGGTCGAAGCCCGCGACCTCGACGTGAACACCGCCTACGCCATCGCCATGGGCACCACGAAACCGATCGGCACGTCGTTCTTCCAGCCCGAGCACGTGCACGAGGTCGTCAACATGTACGACACGATCCTCGGCCGCCCCGGTGCCTTCGCCGAACGACCCTTCTGCGTCGCCAACAACACATTCGTCGTGCCACCACTGCGCTACGCCGAGGACGCCGTGCGCTCGATGGTCGCCCAGGTACGGACCGGCATGCCCATCAACCTGCTCTCCGCCGGCCAGGCCGGCGCCACCTCGCCGGCGGCCCTGGCCGGATCGCTGGCCCAGGCACTCGCCGAATGCCTGTCGGCGCTCACCTGCGTCAACCTCATGAGCCCCGGCCACCCGTGCGTCATGGGGCTGTGGCCGTTCGTGTCCGACCTGCGGACCGGCGCCATGACCGGCGGATCCGGCGAGGAGGCCGTGCTCAACGCCGCCGCCGCCCAGATGACCAACTGGCTCGGATTGCCCTCCGGCGTCGCCGCCGGAATGGCCGACTCCAAGGTCCCCGACAACCAGGCAGGCCACGAAAAGGGCCTCACCGTTGCGCTCGCCGGACACGCCGGCGCCAACCTCGTCTACGAATCCGCCGGCATGCTCGCCAGCCTGCTGGCCTGTTCCTACGAGGCGCTCGTCATCGACAACGACATGCTCGGCGCCGTCAACCGCACCGTGCGGGGCATCGAGATCACCCCCGACAAGCTCTCCGTCGAAACCATCGGATCGGTCATCTACGGGGACGGCCACTTCCTCGGCCAGGACCAGACCCTGTCGATCATGCAGTCGGAGTACATCTACCCCGAGGTCGGCGACCGGCTCAGCCCCGCCGACTGGTTCGATGCCGGCGCCACCACGGTCGACGAACGGGCCCGCCTACACGTGCACGACGTCCTGTCGACACACTTCCCGTCGCACATCTCCCCAGAGGTCGACGCCGCCGTACGCGAGCAGTTCGACATCTACCTCCCCGTCGAGGAACTCACCACCCCAAGCCGCCGGTCGACGTGACCCGGTCCGGATGGGGCCGCCGACCGGGCCGGCTGGCAGGCTGATCCCATGGACAGACCACTCGAGGGGCGTCGCGTGCTCGTCGTCGGCGCCTCGTCGGGCATCGGCGCAGCACTCGCAAGGGCCGTGGCGGCCGGCGGCGGCCAGGTCGCCGTGTCAGCCCGGCGCTCCGACCGCCTCGAAGAACTCGTCGCCCAGATGGGCACCGGCTACGCCGTCCCCGGCGACGCCACCGACCCCGACGACGCCCGCCGAGTGGCCGACGCCGCCGCCACCGCCCTCGGCGGACTCGACCTCATGGTCTACGTCGCCGGCTACGGGGTGCTCCAGCCCCTCGTCGAAACCGACCCCGACACGTGGACCGACGTCTTCCGGGTGAACGTGGTCGGCGCCAACCTGGCCGCCGCCGCAGCGCTCGACCACCTCGGACCCGACGGCATCGCCGCCTTCGTGTCGTCGCGCACCGTCGACGACGCCAACCCGATGTTCGCCACCTACTCGGCCACCAAGGCGGCACTCGACCAGTGCATCCGGGTCTGGCGCCACGAACACCCCGACCGGCGCTTCGTGCGCATCGTCATGGGCAACACCGCACCGACCGAGTTCGCCGACCACATGCGACCCGAGCGCCTGGGCGAAGCACTCGAGGCATGGCAGGGGCTCGGCATCCCCGGCGGGATGATGGACGTCGACGACGTGGGGCGTGCCCTGGCCGAGGCCCTCGCCGTGGCCCTCGACCACCCAGGCATCGACAGTTCGGAAATCAGGTTCGACGCCCGCCCGGACTGAGCCTGCGCTGAGGTCAGTCCTCGACGGCTCCGGCGATCGCCTTCTCGGTCACGCCCACCAGCGGCGCCACGTTCGGGTAGCCGGCGTAGGGCGCCAGGAAGACGAGGGTCTCGCGCAGTTCCTCGACGGACAATTCGCCGTTGGCCAGCGCCGACCGGGCCTGGAGCCCCCAGATGTCCGTCGCCCCGTTCGCCGCAATCACGCCCATCGCCAACAGGCGACGATCGCGAAATGACAGCACGTCACGGTCCCAGACCTCGGCGAACAACGACCGCAGCATCACGTCGTTGAAGGCACTCACGCCCTCGGGAATCTCCCGAACCTCGTCGCCGTAGACCTCGCGCATCTTCGCCAGGCCTCGCTCCCTCGCCGACCGGTCGTCGTGTTCGTCGTGTTCGTCGTGTTCGTCGTGTTCGTCACTCATGGTGTTCCTCCTTGTTCGTCGCCCACCCCGAAGACCTCCGGCATGGCCCGTTCGAGTGCCTCGACCATGCCACGCAGGCCACCGTCGGCGCACAGGTCGACGGCCAGGCGCAGGTCCTTGCGGGCGATGTCGGTGGTCGCCTGCATGCGGTCACGGCTCGCACCGACGAGGTACCCGGCCGGCAGGTCGAGGATCGGCAGGAACTGCTCGGTCAGGGCGCCCAGTTGCCCGACGTGCCGCCAGGCACCCACGAGTGCGTCCGTGTCGACCTCGGCACCCTGCGCCATCTCGAGGGCGGCGGCGCTGGCCGCGAACTGCGCATAGGTCATGACGTTGAACGCCAGTTTCATGGCGGCGCCGGCGCCCACAGGCCCGGCGGCGATGACGAGGCTGCCGTAGTGGCCGAGCAGTGCGGCGGCGGCAGGGTGCAGGTCGTCCCGCCCGCCCACGAAGAGGACGAGTTCTCCGGCCTGGGCAGCGGCGGCGCCACCGGCCACGCACACGTCGTGGAGGTCACCGCCCCATCCGGCCACCTGCTCCCTGGCAGAGGCAACCGCGTCGGGGTGGATGGTCGAGTGGACGAGGACGGTGAGGGGCTCGCCCCGCCCGGCAACGCCGCCGGCCAGGTCCTCGACCACCAACTCGACGTGGTGGGCGTCGGGGACGCAGACGCTGACCACGTCGGCGACGGCGGCCAGTTCGGCGCCGGACGCTGCAGCAGTCGCTCCGGCGGCGACCGCCTCCTCGACCGCCGCCGGGTCGAGGTCGAACACGGTGACCGGCACGCCGACTTCGAGCAGGCGTCCGACCATGGCCGAACCCATCTGGCCCAGGCCCACGTACCCGACGCTCATGCTGTGCCCCTCATGCGGCACCCCCGGGCGTGAACCGGATCGGCAGGCTCGCCCATCCGGTGACGTTGGAACTGTGGAACCGGACCTTGGCGTCGTGGTCGACCTCATAGTCGGGCAGGCGCCGGTGAACCTCCTCGAGCGCCACCCGTCCCTCGAGCCGGGCCAACGCCGCACCCAGGCAGAAGTGGGCGCCATAGCCGAAGGCCAGGTGCCGCTCGGGTCGCCGGTGGAGGTCGAAGTCCTCGGCGGTCGGCCCGAACTCGCGCCCGTCGTGGTTGGCGGCGCCGATCAGCAGCAGCACCGAGTCGCCCTCGTGCATCTGTCCGCCGTGCATCTCGTGGTCACGGGTGACGGTGCGGTGCATGTACTGCGTCGAGTTGTGGAAGCGCAGCACCTCTTCGACCGCACCGGGTGTCAGGCCCGGGTCGGCAACGAGTTCGTCGCGCTGGCCGGGGTGCCGGGACAGGACCTCGACGGCGTTGGACACCAACTTGGTCGTGGTCTCGTGGCCGGCGATCACCAGCAGCACGCAGAAGCCGAGCAACTCGGGCTCGGTGAGCGCACGCCCGTCGACCTCGAGGGCAAGCAGGTCGGTGATGAGGCCCACACCACGGGAGGTGCGTCGCCGATCCAGGTCCTCCTGGAAGTAGCCGACCATCTCGAACATCGCCTCCATCGCCGCCTGGGGCATCTGCATCGACCCGTCCTCGCGCACGAGGACCTGGTCGGCGACGCGGCGCAGGAACGGTCGGTCCGCCTCGGAGATCCCGAGCACGGCCGAGATGACGTCCATCGGGAACGGTGACGTGATGTCTGCGACCAGGTCGGCCTCACCCCGCTCGACGACCGCATCGACGTACCCGGCCACGATGCGGCGGACCTCGTCCTCCATCTCGGCCATGCGTCGGACCGTGAAGACCCGGGACACCAGTTGGCGAAACACCGTGTGGTCGGGTGGGTCCATCTCGATCATCTGCTCGAAGGCCGGCCGCTCGCGGCTGCGGTCCCGGCGGCTCTCGAGGGCCACGCCACCCGTCGACGAGAAGGTCCCGAAGTCGCGGAACGCCTCGAGCACGTCATCGAAGCGGCTCAACGCCCAGAACCGCAGGTCGGGGTTCCAGTAGGCGGGGGCCTCGTCTCGCAGCCGGGCATAGACGGCGTAGGGGTCGTCGTGGACCGCGAAGGCATACGGGTTGTAGACGAGCTCGCCGGGAGGTGTCTGGGCGCTCACGAACGCGACCTTAGTGAGGGCTTCGGGTATGGCCCCAGCCGGTTGCGTCGGCGCCGGCGGAAGTCGCCGGGTTCGTCGCTTCGGTCCCACCCGCGAAAGCCTGAGGTGCTGATGTCGTCCCAGGGGAAAGGTCCGCCCATGAGTCCACGCTTCGAGGGGCGAGTCGCCATCGTCACCGGCAGCGGTGGAGGGATCGGCGAGGCCTACGCCAGGGCCCTCCACGCCGAGGGCGCCCGAGTCGTCATCGCCGAACTGGACGCCGCACGCGGGCAGGCCGTGGCCGACGACCTGGGCGAGGGCGCCCTGTTCGTGCCGACCGACGTGGGCGATCCCGCCAGCACAGACGCCATGGCCACAGCGACCGTGGACGCCTTCGGGCGCATCGACCACCTCGTCAACAACGCCGCCATCTTCGGCGACATGGAACTGGCCGGGCTCACGACCGTCGACTACGGCTACCTCGACCGGTTCCTGCAGGTGAACATGCTGGGCGCCCTGCACTGCACCCGGTCGACCATGGGACCGATGGGCGAGGTCGGCGGCGGCAGCATCGTGAACCAGTCGTCGACCGCCTCGTGGATGGGGATCGCCGGCTTCTACGGGTTGGCCAAGGCGGGGCTCAACTTCCTCACCTCGTCGCTCGCCCACGAACTGGGCTGGCACAACATCCGGGTCAACGCCATCGCCCCCGGGCCGACCGGGACCGCAGCGTTCGACAGGCAGGTGCCGGAGGCATTCCGCGAGCCACTGGTGGCGAGCCTCGCCATCAAGCGGCTCGGCCAGCCCGACGACCACGTGGGCCCGGTGCTGTTCCTGCTGTCGGACGAGGCCAAGTGGATCACCGGCCACGTCCTCGCCGTCGACGGCGGCCAGGTGACGCGCATCTGAGTCCGGGGCTGGTGCGGGAAACCGCTGCTCCGGCAGCCACTCTCAGGGAGATCGGCGTTCGAGGATCCAGTCGTCGCCGTCGCGTCGGTAGCGGAGGCGGTCGTGCAACCGATTGGGGCGACCCTGCCAGAACTCCACCAGGTGTGGCCGGACGCGGTAGCCGCCCCAGTGGTCGGGACGCTCGACCCCGCGGCCCGACCAGCGGTCCTCCTCCGCTGCGTACGCCTCATTCAGGACCGACCGGTCGTCGACCACCGCACTCTGGTCGGAGGCCCACGCCCCGATCTGACTACCCCGGGGCCGCGTCAGCCAATAGGCGTCGGACTCGGCGCTGCCGATCCGCTCGGCGCTCCCGGTCACTCGGACCTGCCGGCGCAGCTCGATCCAACTGAAGGTGAGCGCCGCCCGGCCCCAGGTGTCGATCTCCTCGGCCTTGTCGCTCGAGTAGTTCGTGAAGAAGACGAACCCGTCCTCGGCGACCGTCTTCAACAGCACGTTGCGCGCCGATGGCCAGCCGTCGGCGGTCACCGTGCTCACCACGAAGGCGTTGGGCTCCCAGTAGCCCGCCTCCTCGACCTCTGCGAACCAGCGCTGGAACTGGACGATCGGATCGTCGGCCATGTCGGACGCGTCGAGCCCCCGATCCTGGTACTCCTCCCGGCGCCCGCTCAGGTCCACGACCGGAGTCAACACCCCCGCGGCACGCCGGGCAAATGCGCGGTGATGCCTACCCGGTCAGGGCACGAGGTGGGCGATCGGCCCCGAAGGGTCGGCCAGGCCGGCGACCGACGACCAGGGCAGGTCGACCCACGGCGTGCCCGCCACGCCCGGCGCCACCTGGTACTGGTCGAAGCGGAGCACCACGCCCGTCGCAGCGACCGCCAGGTGCCGGAAGTTGGAGGCGTCCGCTGCGAGGCCCTCGGTGAACAACGTGTCGGCTCCCAACTGCGCCTCGAGGTTCGCCCGAGCCGCCGTGGCGAGCTTGTCCAGCCACGGCCCATCGGCCACGAACAGGTCGGCTACGGCGATCTCACGCCCGGTCGACAGGTCGACCAGCAGCGTCGAGGTCTCCTGCTGGGCGGTCGCGGCGTCGTTCCACTCCGTCGTGAAGTCGAACACCACGCTGAGCAGGCGATCGTCGACGAGCAGCACCTTGCCCGTACCGCGCAGCGTGCTGGCACCTGCACCAGCGCCCTCTTCTTCGAGCACCGCCGCCCGAAACGTCGAATATGCCTTGGCGACGACGGCCTCCAGGGCACCGTTGACGGCATGATCCGCGGGTGACTCCGACACCTGCGGATAGCTGAGGTCGTAGTCGGCCAGCTCCCCGATCTGTCCGGACATCCGGTTGGAGTAGACCTTCGGCGCACCCTCCCGGGTTGCCGTGGCCACCTGGCCATCGTCGGCATCGGCGGTGGTGACCGACCCGCTCCCACCCGAGTCGGCCCTGACCAGCACACCGGCCGTGTCCGACGGATTGGCGCCACTCATCTCCCGGCCGTCACCGGGCGCGCACCCGCCGGCCAACACGCCCGAGAGCGCAACGGCGAGCACCACGGCACGACGCGCCGCCCTTCTCCCCGAAACCTTCTGAACGGCCACACCCGCCCCCGATCCCGCAGCCGACCACATCACGGCCCGCAGGGTACCGACCGCGACGCACCACCCGGATTCGCCCCACGCCACCCCCTCGGGGTTGCTACGGTCGCGCCGATGCCCCGAATGCGCCGAGGAAGCCCACAACGCCGGGACGACACCGCCGAGCCGGACCAACTGCTGCTCGACCTCGTCAACGGCCTCCGCGAACTCGACGAGCGCGTGGCCGCCCTCGAACGGCGCTTCGACGCACTCGGCGAGAGCGCCTCCAGCGACGACGAGGACGCCGTCATGGAGCTCCGTCTCCACGTGGCGCGCCTGTCCGCTGAGTTGACCCGGGCGACCGTCGAGTTGCAGGGGCAGCTCGCCGAACTGGCGGGACGATCCGGCGACGACCTCCCGGAATCACCCGAACTGGTCGGCGACGAGGCCTTCGAGGACCTCACGGTCGACTCGCCGGCACGCGCTCCCGACCGGCGCCACACCAGCGGCTGGCAGCCCGCCGACTAGGACGCACCGACCACGATCCGGATCCGGAAGCCGACCCCTACGACGAAGCGTCGATGAGGGCGTCCAACAACTGTTGTGCCCTTGCCTGGATCTGGCCCCACTCGATCCAGTCCGGCGGATCCTCGGCCAGGGCCTTCGCCGCATCGACCTGGAGTCCGCCGAGTTCGGCCACGATGTCCGCCACCGAGTCGGGAAGGTCGATCGGCTCCGGGTCGGCGCCGGCGCCATCCCCGGTGCTGTCCCCGGTGCTGTCCCCGGTGTTGTCCCCCGACGGCGTCGAAGCACCCGTGGACCCGCCGAAGATGCTGGCAAGGTCGGTGTCCGTCAACACCTCGAGCGCCTCCTGGAGCGAATCGGCCATCACCACGTCCTCGCCGACCGCCACGATCACCCGCTCGAGTTCGGGGACGGTGTTGTCACCCTCGGCCTGCACGTAGAGCGGCCGCACGTAGAGCACCGAGTTCTCGATCGGGACCAGCAGGAGCTCACCGAACAGGACCGTCGACCCACGCTGGCTGAGCAGCGTCTGGAGGGTGGCGACCTCCTCGTCGTTGCGGATCCGCTCCTCGGACAGGGCCGGACCGTCGAAGTTGGAGGTCGGCGGCCGGTAGAGCACCAGTTCGCCGTAGTGCTCGTCGTCGCTGCGGCCGACGATGTACGCCGCCAACTCCTTGCGGGCGTCCTGCTCGTCGAGCGGCACGAAGGCCCGCAGGACCACGAACTCGGTCTCGTCGCCGCCGGGCAGGTCGAGCATCGTCCGGTAGGGAGCCATACGCATGTCGCGGGTTCCGATCCGGATGCCCTGCTCGTCGACGAGCACCAGGTCGCGGGCGCCCTCGCCGGTGCGGCCCGGATCCTGGGAGACCGCCCACTCGGAAGCCCGCTGGTAGAAGTTCTCCGTGTCGTCGACGTGGTAGGCGCCCCACAGTTCGGTCTGGATGCGGAACAGGTCCTCGGCATACCGGAGGTGCTCGACCAGTTCGACGGGCATCTCGGAGATCGGACGGAAGAGACCGTCGAAGGCGCCCTCGTAGGCCCTGATGATCGGATCGTCGGCATCGACCACGTAGAAGGTGACACTGCCGTCGAAGGCGTCGACCACAGCCTTGACCGAGTTGCGAACGTAGTTGAACCCGGTCCTAAGGCCGCTCTGCGACGGAAGTTCCCGCACCGGTGCCCGCTGGGCGTACGGATAGCGGTTGGTCGTCGTGTAGCCGTCGATCACGTAGACGATCCCTCCGTCATGGAGCACCGGGTACGGATCGGCGTCGAAGCGCAGGAAGGGCGCCAACTTCTCGACCCGCTCCCGGACGTCGCGGACGTAGACGACCCGCGAGTCTTCGGTGACGAAGTTCGAGATCAGGGGCTCGAGTTCGCCGAACCGGAGGGAGAACGCTGCCCGCCGCACCAACGAGCCCATCGACACACCGCCCTCGCCACCGATGTCCGCATAGCGAACCTCCAGGGTCTCCTGGTTCTCGTCGGTGTAGTCGACCTCGTCCCGGCTGGCTCCGACAATGGCATAGCCACCGAGCCCCTCGCCGACATAGATCTGCGGCTGATCGATCGTCACACTGATCGACGGATCGATCGAGATGGGCAGGTCGCCGATGAGGAACTCGGGATCGCCGGTCGCCCGAACCCGGCTCACGGGAGCGAGGGCCACGCCGTAGCCATGCGTGAACGCCACGTGCTGGCTCTCCCAAGAGCGGGTCACGTTCGGCTCGAGCTCGCGAGCGCCGATCATCACCTGAGTCGGCTCACCGTCGACCACGTACCGGTCGGAGTCGAGCTCCCGGCTGAAGCGGTAGAACTCGCGCTCGCCCTGGAGTCGGTCGAAGGTCCCCTGGACGACGAGTGGATCCAGAACCCGGATGTTGCGGACCGTGCCCGGGTTGGCGAGGAGGTCCTCGCCGGTGATCACATTGTCCATGCCGTCCAGTTGCAGCACCGTGACGTCGGCGAGGCCGAAGGCCTGACGGGTCGCCTCGATGTTGCGGCCGATGTACTCGGCCTCCTTCTCGGACTCCGCCGGCTCGACCCGAAGGTTCTGGATCACCGCCGGATAGATGTTTCCCATCACCAGGGCCACAAACGCCCACAGGCCGACGGCCAACACCGGCAGCACCCAGCCTCGACGCCGGATGTTGACGATCAGCAGGATGACGGCAAAAAGCGAGATGAGGATCAAGAGGTTGATCGCCGGGAGTTGCGCTTTGACGTCGGTGTAGGTCGCGCCGTGGACGGCACCCCTGGTTGAGGTCGTGAGTTCGTAGCGGGCCAGCCAGTAGTCGGCGGCCTTCACCAGGGCGAGGAGGCCGAGCAGGAGCGAGAGGTGGGCCTTGACCGCCGGCTGGACCCGTTCGCCCATGGTCTGGAGTCGGATGCCGCCGTTGAGGTAGTGGAGCACCGTGGTCACGACCAACGTGACGATCAGGGTGCCGAACAGCCATCCAACCACAAAGCTCGTGAACGGCATCTTGAAGACGTAGAAGCCGATGTCCTTGCCGAACTGGGCGTCCTCGACGCCGAAGTCGCCGCCGTTGGTGAACAGCAGCCACTCCTGCCAGCGGTCCGACACGCCGAAGCCGGCCAGGAGTGCCAGCAGCGCCGATCCGGCGACTCGAACCATCCAGGCCCGGCGGCCCACGGCCACGTGGTACCGAGCCAACAGGTCTTCTTCGGGACCGGGTGGCCGCACGATCGGAGCGAGGCGATCGGCGACGGTCAGGTTGACGAAGCAGATGACGAAGAAGAGGGCAGTGAACAATGCCACCAGCACGACCTGTGCAAGGAGCACAGACCGGAACACGTTGCCGTAGCCGAGTTGGTCGAACCACAGGTAGTCCGTGTAGAAGCTGGCGAGGCCGCGCAGCGACAACATCAGGACGCTGCCGAAGATCAGGAGCCCGAAAGCGATCACCCGGACCCGGCGGGATCCCGGTCTGCGGGTTCGACGGCCGAAGGCCGGGCGCGAGGGCGGGCGCGAGGGCGGGGGTGGGGGTGGGGGTGGGGTTTCCTCGTCCGGCAT
>Ga0206680_10000724_pt1 | contig 11759 bp, 5 predicted proteins | sample M115012015metaG_FD_160124 | JGI IMG/M metagenome (GOLD analysis project Ga0206680, IMG submission 160124) | Ammonia-oxidizing marine archaeal communities from Monterey Bay, California, United States - M1 150m 12015 | ecosystem: Environmental > Aquatic > Marine > Intertidal zone | place: USA...
GATTCAGGCTGGGAGAGTGGGCGGACCGGGATCGGCTACGGCGATGGCGACGACAACACGGTGCTTGATGACATGAGGGAGAGCTACCTGACGGTCTTCTGCCGCAAGACCTTCAACGTGACCAATATCGAGGACATCAACGAGCTCATCCTCTCGATCACCGTCGATGATGGCTTCTACGCCTATATCAACGGCGTCCAGGTCGCCTCCTACAACGTCAACAGTCCCGACTGGGACGCGCCGGCCTCGGGCGCCGGCGAGCCTACGCTGGTGGAGCGAACCCTGGAGAACCCCGGCGCGGTCCTGCGGCTCGGCGAGAACGTTCTCGCGGTGCAGGTTCACAACGGCAACCTCACCAGCTCAGATCTGAGCTTCATTCCCCGCCTTGTTGACCGGACCACGACCTTTGTCGATGGAGCGGAGCAGCTTGGTAACGGCGACTTCAACTCGAACACCCGCGGCTGGATGATAGAGGGCACCCATTGGCGAAGCGGCAGGACGACCATCGATCCGATCGCGGGAAGCGGCTCGCTGAAGGTCGTCGCCGCCGGGCGCGGCGACAACAAGGTCAACCGACTCGAGACGCCCTCGGGCGGCTTCGGCCTGGCGAACCTGAACACCAATGAGGATCTGCAGATTTCCTTCGATGCGCGCTGGGTCATCGGCTCGCAGACCATCCTGACGCATGGCTACCAGCACGCCATGGCGAAATCCCATCGCCTGGCGGTGCCTGAGAATCTCGGAACCCCGGGACGGATCAACAGCGTCACCCTCCGGCTGATCGAAGAGACGGGCAGCGCGAACCTCGGTCCTGTCATCAGGGACGTCTGGCAGGATCCGCCGGTCCCTGGAGCGAACGAGGCGGTGACGGTCTACGCCAGGGTCAGCGATGCGGACGGGGTGGGCAATGTTCGCCTGCGCTACTCATCCAACAACCCCTCGGCGTCTCCTTCCACGGCGAACATGACCCACCGCGGCGGCGGCCTCTACAGCGGCACCATCCCGGGTCGTCCGATGGGGACGAAGATCATCTTCTTCATCACAGCCGAAGATGAAGGCGGCCGGCAGGGGAGGTACCCGGTAGATATCGCGGAGCGAACCCATCCACTGGTTCTCAACCCCACCGCCATCAGCCGCAACGATGAACGCTACCTGATCTATCGTCATGATCAGAGGCTCCCCTCGACCAACTACCACAGCTACCGGTTCTGGGTAACCGATGCAGATGAATCGCGCATAGGAAGCCGCAGGCAGCAGTCGAATGATCTTGTCCCGGGCACCTTCGTTTACGGCGGCTCTCGCCTCTACTACGGCTCCGCGACCCGGTTCTCGGGAAGTCCTTTCGCGCGGGGGGGTTGGGGCGGCAGCTTCAGGGCGGTTATGCCGCGTGATGATCTTCTGCATGAGAGAATTCGGAAGATGAATCTCGACAATCATCACGGCAGCGGAAACAACGCCCGCGAGAGAATCTCCCACTATCTCATCAGGCACAACCAGGGGACGGAGGGCACTCCGTATTCGGAGATCCAGACGATGGTCCGCTGGCAGCTCAACTCCCGCACCACCAACACCCTCGAGCACACCTGGGTTCCGGACGTGCAGTACCTCTCGCTATGGTTTCCGGGGGATGATGATGGTGATTTCTTCGAGGTCGATGATCGCTTTGTCATCAACGACAGCGGCGGCCGGGCGGGTAATACCAATGCCACGGTGCGATATCCTCCTTCGAGTCCACGCAGTGACGGCAACGGTGAGAACAAGGAAAACTATCGCTGGTTCTTCGGCCTGCGGGCCAAGAACGGTGAAGATGATTTCAGCAGTCTCATCGAGTTGGCCCGGGTCATGGACCCCTCCCAGACCAGCAACGCGGTCTTTGACGAGGTCGTCTGGGACATCGTCAATGTAGAGGAGATGCTGCGCATCTGGGCTGTGCGGCTCAACACCGATGATTGGGACACCTGGGGCGCCAACCGGGGCAAGAACTGTTATCTCTACCGTCCCGGGATCGATGGAAGATTTTGTCTCCTGGCGTGGGATATGGAGCTTACCTACGGCAGCACCAGCTCCTTCCTGATCCCCAGCTCTCCCAACTCAGCCTTCAATCCGGGCGGCTTCGGCGAGGTCCATCGCCTGATGAACCGCCCCGCGATCAAGCGGATGTGGTACGGGATCCTGGATGAGATGGTCAATGGCGACGAGAGCTGGTTTACCTCCGCTCGCCTGGCTCCCTATATGCAGCGCCTCAGCGCTATCGGGATGGGCAATACCAGCGTCGGCCAGCCGGGCGGGTACATTGACCAGCGGGCGTCTTCGCTTCGCAGCCGTATCTCGAGCGTCATCAGCACGCCGTTCAGGATCACCACCAACAGCGGCCGGAACTTCTCAGTTGACGATTTTACCGTCGATCTCGCGGGCAACGCCTCGGTGCGAGTTGGCCAGATCCTAGTCAATGAGGAATACTACGAGACGGATTTCCCTGCCATGACGACCTGGCGGATCAACGACATCCAGCTGCATCCGGGTCTCAACGAGCTCAACCTGATCGGCTTCGATCGCCGCGGGAATATCGTCGGCACCGAGACGATCAGCGTCACCAACACCAACGCCGAGTGGGACGCCCCGGCCATCACCATGCTGGATCCGGCCCGCGCGTCCGCGGGCGATAATATTTCCATTACGGGAACGGGTTTCCATGATGGGGTCCGGGTCTTCTTCGGTGATACGGAGTCGCCATCGGTCAGTTTTGACGAGGGCGGCAATGCCGGCGTCATCAGCGCGCGGGTACCGGATGGTGTTGGCCTGGTCCAGGTCACGGTCCGCAACGTGGATGCACAGGTCTCCAACGCAGTTGACTTCAATATCACGCCGCCGCCGGCCCAGTTCATTCGGGGTGATTCAAACGGAGATGGCCGGGTCGACGTCAGTGACGCGGTGAAGATCATCTTCCATCTTTTCCGCGGAGCGGAACTTCCCTGCGGCGATGCTGCCGACATCAACGACGACGAGGTCCTGAACATCACCGATGCGGTGAGGCTGCTCGACCATATGTTCCGCGGCGGGCCCGCCCCCGCAGCGCCCTATCCCGCGCTCGGTCCAGACCCCGGGGGAGATGGTCTCGACTGCGCTAACTGATCTCGTGTAGCCACTTACGGCAGATTCCAGGAAGTTTCAGAAAGATCCGGGTTCCGCTGTTAAGATAAGGCCGGCGGTTTTTCCCCTGGCCGCCCTGGTGTCGTAAATCTGAACTCCAGGAGAGTCTCGTCTTGTCATCGCAGGAGCCAATCAGCCAGCCAGGGCCTGGAGTTTCATTCGATCCTCTTCAGCAAGAGACCTCTGTTCAGCAAGAGGATGGCGTGGAGGGGGAGCCTTCAAAGAAAACCGGGAAGCTCTGGATCAGGAAACCCTATCCGCTGGCGACCTTCGCCATTGCTTTCGTCCTGGTCGCGGCTCATGTCGTCCAGGAGACTCTGGGCGCCTCAGCGAGCTTCTGGGCGCTTGAAAACCTGGGCCAGGATCGTTCGAAGATCTGGGAGGGCGAGCTCTGGCGGCTTCTTAGCTGCAGCTTCCTTCACGCCCACTGGCTCCACCTCGGCTGCAACCTGATGGGCATCATTCTCTTTGGAAAAACCATCGAGAGATGGCTGGGCCCGCGGCGTTATCTCGCCTGCTATTTGACCTTTGCCCTGCTGGGTTCACTTACCTACCAGACTGTCGCGAGCGGGGGAATCGGCATCGGGGCCTCCGGCGCTCTCTGCGGTCTTCTCGGGATGTACCTGGCCTGCCGCATGGGGCGGAAGGAAGATGGGCACCTGGAGCTGGGGCTGCGGTTCTATTGCTGGCTCCTGGTGATCAGCTCCCTGTTTCTCTTTGAATCTTTTATATGGGAATCGTCGGGAGTCGACATCGCTGACTCGGCTCACTTCGGAGGGCTCTTTTCCGGGGTCTTCGCCGCGCTGTTCTTTTTCAGCCGCCCGCCAGCTCAGCAGGAAACCGGCATGGGCAGGAAGGGAGTTGTCGCGGTGACGGTATGTGTTTTTACCTTTTGCCTGGGGGTCTATGGGGTCGCTTGCCCGTTCATGGATTGGTCCTGGCAGCTCTGGCGCTCTCACGCCGCGCAGGCTCGAGGGGATGCGGATGCCGCGGCGGCCGGGCGCCTGCGGGCGCGTTCACTGGGCGGCGACCGGGCAGGTTTGAGCATTGTCGTACATGAGGCTGAGGCGGGGCATCCTGAGGAGGCTATTCGCTATTGGGAGAGCCATCCCCTGGAGGACCCTGAGCTCCAGGCCGAGGCCGGCTTCAGCATATACGACGCGGTCTATTCTGAGCGTGGCTATTGCGAAGAGGTTGAGCTCCTGCTTGACAGGCTGATCGAGCTTGTCGACGCGGCGATGGGGGAGAAGGGAGAGAGCCTGCCGCTTCTGAATCAGGCTGCCTGGTTCAGGGCGTTGCGGAGAAAAGATCTCGGGATGGCGCTCACTTTCGCACGGAAAGCTCATGCGCTCGAGTGCAGGAACCAGGCCGTCCTCAATACGCTGGGGTGGGTTCATTTTCAAAGATCGGAAATAAAGGAGGCCTTTGAGTTCCTCCGGTCAGCAGTCGCCGACCCGGACTATCTCGATCAGCTTTGCGATGAAGATGGAGCGGGCTTTGATCTACTTTCCCACCTTGGGCTTCGTTCCCCGAGCATTCCTCCCAATTACGCGGCTCATAATCTCTACCTTGCCCTGGCCTATTGGGAGATCGGGCAGCAGGAAAATTCCCGAGAGATGATCCGCCGCGTTCACCAGTATTCCTATGGCGGACGCATGCTTTTGCGTCACGAGAGGAAGCTTCTTGGCGACCTCGAAGGGACCCTCGGCAACAGCCTGCGCGGGCCTTCCGGTTTTTTTCAGAGACGTCCCAGCCCCTTCAGAAGGTGATCTGTTTGAAGGCGGCCGCCTGGTCGCGGATGGCCGGCTCTGTCGCCAGGCGTTCGATGGAGGATGCCCCGAAGAAGCCATCGATCGCGCTGGTGTTCTGAAGGATGTATTGGGCATCGGATGGTTCGCTGATGGGGCCGCCGTGACAGAGCACGATCACGTCTTCCCGGACCTCCTTCGCCGCCGAGGCCATGGCATCGATGATGGCCGGGCAGTCCTCAAGACCTAGCGCGGAGCTCGCTCCGATGGAGCCCTTGGTGGTCAGGCCCATGTGAGGAACGAGGATGTCCGCTCCGGCCGCCGCCATGTCGGCTGCCTGGGAGGGTTCGAAGACGTAGGGGGAGGTCAGCAGGTCGAGCTCGTTGGCCTTGCGCACCAGCTCGACCTCGAGTCCGTAGCCCATGCCGGTTTCTTCAAGGTTCTGCCGCAGCCTGCCCTCGTAGAGTCCTACGGTTGGGAAATTCTGGATGCCGGAGAAGCCCATAGCCTTCAGTTCGGGAAGAAAGACATCCATCAGCCGAAAGGGGTCTGTTCCGCAGACGCCGGCAAGCACCGGCGTGTCCTCGATCACCGGCAGCACCTCGCTGGCCATCTCCTTGACGATGGCGTTGGCGTCGCCGTAGGGGAGGAGGCCGGCGAGGGAGCCTCTCCCCGCCATGCGGAAGCGCCCGGAGTTGTAGATGATGATCAGGTCGACCCCTCCCTGCTCGCAGAACTTGGCGGAGATACCCGTTCCGGCGCCGGCTCCGATGATGGGTATTTTCTTTTCGATCTGGGACCGGAGCCGTGTGAGTATTTCGCCGCGTTCGATAGCCATGAGGTCAGTTAACCGCCTGTTTTTTCACCAGTTGAGTCCAGGTCTGTTTCGACATGTGAAACACGTTCGACAATACCGGCATCACCATGATATTTTTGATTATCAGCCGGTTGTTTTGGAAACAGATTCGCACAGTTGCCGGGTTCTTTCAACGAACTCAAAAGATGACCTTGCCCTACACGCAGATGATTCAAACGACCTTCCTGTTTGTGTGGAGCGTATTTGCCATGCAGGCTCCCGCCCTGGCGGACGTTCCTGGAGCCGGAGCTGTCGAGTTCTTTGAGAAGAAGATTCGGCCGGTTCTCAGCGAGCGTTGCTATAAGTGTCATAGCAAGAAGGCGAAGGGTGGATTACGCCTCAACGCTCGCCGGACCCTGCTCGAGGGAGGAGAGAGCGGCGCGGCGGTCATTCCCGGAAAACCAGGGGAGAGTCTTCTCATCGACGCAATTCACTACGGCGCCGATTCTTACCAGATGCCGCCGGATGGTAAATTGCCTCCCGCTGTCATTAAAGATTTTGAGCAGTGGATTCGTTCAGGGGCTCCCTGGCCCGACGGGGAACCTCCAGCGGTTGAGAAGAAGGATCCGGTTTTCACCATTACGCCTGAGCAGCGCACCTTCTGGTCTTTCCAGCCGGTCAGGAGAGTGGAGCCGCCCTCGGTTGCCGATGCCTCCTGGGGGAGGAATGACCTGGACCGCTTCGTCTTGCGCCGGCTCGAGGAAAAAAATATGCAACCTTCCCGGCGCGCCGGCAAGCGCCGGCTGCTGCGCCGGGCGACATTCGATCTGACCGGGCTGCCCCCGACTCTCGGAGAGATCGAGTCCTTTCTCGCCGACGATTCACCCGGGGCCTTCGCAGAGGTCGTTGACCGTCTGCTCGAGTCTCCTCGTTATGGTGAACACTGGGCGCGCCACTGGCTCGATGGAGTCCGCTATGTTTCGGACGTGGGGTATTACAATTTCAGCGATCTTGGCTGGCGGTATCGTGACTGGGTGATCCGCGCCCTGAATCAAGACCTGCCCTATGACCAGTTCGTGGTTCACCAGTTGGCCGGCGATCTCCTGCCCTCTCCCACCGGCAAGGGCGGCTATCCGGATGGGGTTATCGCCACGGGAGTCCTGGCGATGGGTAATTATGATGACCAGGAATCGAATAAAGAGCAGCTCTACGCGGAGGTGATCGATGACCAGATCGACCTGGTCAGTCGCCAGTTTCTCGGGCTGACGATCTCCTGCGCACGCTGTCATGATCACAAATTTGATCCGATCTCGACAGCGGACTACTATTCACTCGGAGGCATCTTTCTATCAAGCCGGGTGCTTGAGACAAAAAACCGCATCGGCGCGCATCGATTGAAGATCTCACTTGTTTCCCCCGAGGGCAAGAAGCAGGGTACGGCGATCGGTATCCAGGAAGGCGGCTACAGCAACAGCCGGCATAAAAAGATTGGCGATATGCCGATCTACATAAGGGGAGACCCCTCCAATCTCGGCCCTGTTACGCCTCGCCGTTTTCCCCATGTCCTCGCCGGTGACCGACAGGAGCCCATCGGCCAGCGAACAGGTCAATCGGGACGATTGGAGCTCGCTCGGTGGATTGCCAACCCGAAGAATCCGCTTACGGCTCGTGTCATGGTCAATCGAATCTGGCAGTTTCATTTCGGTCGAGGGCTTGTTCGAACCCCTAACAACTTCGGCAGCCGCGGCGGGAGGCCATCTCATCCGCAGCTCCTCGATTACCTGGCAGACCGGTTCGTGAAATCAAGATGGTCGCTCAAGAGCATGCATCGCCTGGTCATGAATTCAGCCACCTACCAGCAGGATAGCGCGAAGACCTCCTCGAGGCAGAGGCGGGTGGACCCGGAGAATGTTTTCCTGGGCCGTTTCTCCACCCGCCGGCTGACCGCCGAGGAGCTCCACGATTCATTGCAGGCCGTCTCAGGAAGGCCAGGAAAGCGCGCCGTGTATACGCGGGTCGGGCATGAATATGTCACCCTGGGCGCGAGCCTGTTTGATGGGCCCGCCACGGGAACGATTGTTCCAATACGTACCGAATCTACGACGGCGCCTCAGGGACTCTACATGATGAATGATGAGTTCGTTGTCTCGGCCAGCAGATCCCTGGCCGACCAGCTCGCAAAGAGGAGCGATTCCGACGAGCTGCAGATCAGGCTCGCCTACGAGCTTGTCTACGGGCGCGTCGCTGGCCTGCGGGAAATCGAGGCGGGTCGGGCTTTTCTTGCAACGAGGCCGGCTGACCAACGCTGGGTATATTTCCAGGTCCTGCTGTGTTCCAACGAGTTCATGTATCTGGACTGAGAGCGAAAGAAAAATGGCAAGTCATCATCGACAATCGCATTGCGGCCGCTGGCTGGGTCCGGCGCAGCTTTCGCGCCGCGAGTTGCTCCAGCGAGCGGGCAGCGGTTTCGGCGGCGTCGCTCTGGCCGGCCTGCTTGCGGGCGAGGCGTTGGCTGGGCAGGCAGACGGTTCGGGGCTCCATTTCCCCGCGAAAGCAAAACGAATCATCTGGCTCTTCATGGGAGGTGGACCTTCCCATGTCGACACCTTCGATCCGAAGCCGGCCCTGCGAAAACATCATCGGAAAGAGATCCCCATTAAGCTGCCCTCTCACCTTCGCGACGGCAGCAAAAAGGTGCTGGCCTCGCCGTTCGAGTTCAGGCGCCGAGGTCAGTCAGGGCTGCCCGTCAGCGACCTGCTGCCGGAGATGGCCGAACACGCCGATGATCTCTGCGTCATTCGGTCGATGCATTGCAATAGCATCGATCACACCGGCGCCACCCTGCAGACCTTCACCGGCATGGTCTCACTTCCGCGTCCAGGTATCGGCTGCTGGCTGCTCCATGGCCTGGGAAGCGAGAATGAAAATCTACCGGGTTACGTGGTCCTGGGGCCTGACCAGCAGAGTGGGACAGCGACCTACAGCTCCCGTTTTCTCCCCGCCCGGCACCAGGGTACCCGCGTCGAGTGGCGGCATGATAAGCTTGGCGATGCCCGGAGCGCCTTGCCAAATCTTCGCAACAGCGGGAAGCTGCCCGTCGCCCAGCAGCGTGAGCAGCTGAATCTGCTCAGGCGTTTGAACGGTTGGCATCAGGGGGAGCGAGCGGAAAATGATGCCCTTGATGCGCGCACAGCCGCCTTCGAGCTGGCATTTCGCATGCAGGCATCCGCGCCGGAGGCGTTTCAGCTCGATGCGGAGAGCGCCTCTACCCGGCGGCTCTACGGGATTGACCAGAAGCATTCCAGGAGCTTTGGTACGCGCTGTCTGCTCGCCCGCCGCCTGGTGGAACGGGGAGTCCGTTTTGTCCAGGTGCAGTGCGGCAAGGGTGATGGACTTGATTGGGACCAGCATGGAGGACTGGAGAAGGGCCATCGCAAGAACGCCGCCGCCACCGATCGTCCCGTCGCTGGTCTCATCTCAGACCTGAAGCAGCGCGGCTTGCTTGAAGAGACCCTGGTGATCTGGGGTGGAGAGTTCGGCCGGACACCCACCAGCCAGGGCACTGATGGGCGTGAGCATCATCCCCACGGCTATACGCTCTGCATGGCGGGCGGCGGGGTGAAAGGGGGGCACGTTCATGGTGCGACTGATGACTTCGGCTGGTACGCCATCGACAGGAAGGTACATATCCACGACTTCCATGCCACCATCCTGCATCTGATGGGTATCGATCACGAACGTTTAACGTTCCGCTACAGCGGCCGGGATTTTCGACTGACCGATGTTCACGGCAAGGTAGTGAAAGATGTCATTGCCTGATGCATCTCAGGCGGGGTTAGGCGCCCGACTGGTTGATCAACTCAATCAGCCTCCGCGCGGCGGCCTCGGCGAACTCGGGATCGTTGATGTGGAAGGGCAGCTCGATGATCTCCGCATCACCACGGTTTCTACGAATGGATTTAAAGAGAGCCTCGCGGGCATCCGGATCATCAAATGCCTCTCCCTCCTTGTCGATTGCCGAGACGCCGGCCAGGGGCAACAGGATGGCTGCCGGGCCCTTTGCCGCGTCGACCTTGGCGGCGATCTCGCCGCCAAGCTTCCCACATTCATCGGACGTGGTTCTCATTAGGGTAACTGTCGGATTGTGCTTGTAGAATAGCCGATCTTCAAAGCCGGGAGGGGTAACGCTCGAAAAATTGACCATGTCGGTGGCTCCTACAGAGACAACCTGGGGAATTCCGCGAGAGCCTGCGGCTGTCAGGCGGCCCGGGCCAGCGCCTAGGACCCCACCGACCAGCTCGTCTGCCAGCTCCGTGGTCGTCAGGTCAAGAACGGCGGTGAAATAGCCATCCTTGATGAGGCCCTCCATGGTTTTTCCGCCTGTTCCGGTGGCATGAAAGACGATTACCTCGAAGCCGGCCTCTTCGAGAATCCTGCGGGCCTCTGTTACGCAGGGGGTTGTCACTCCGAACATGCTGGCCGCGATAAGTGGTCGCGAGGACTCCACCTCCCTCTTTCCGGCGGCCATCGCGCTCACGGCATTGGCCGCGTTGCGGAGAATCGCGGCGGAGATCCGGTTGATGCCTGCGATGTCGACAACGGAATACATCATCGTGATGTCTCTGGTTCCCACCCAGTCGGAGACATCTCCGGAGGCGAGAGTCGATACGAGCACCTTCGGGAACCCGACGGGAAGGGACTGCATGGCGGCGGCTCCGATGGTCGTATTGGCCGATCCGCCCGCGGCGATGATTCCATCTATTTGAGAGCTGGTGAAGAGCTTGCGAACGAGAGCCGCGGCGCCCCGGCTCATAACCTCCACCGCCTGGCCTCGGTCGCTTCTTGCGATCAGTTCTTCGAGGGAGGATCCTCCCGCCTCGGCGACGGCCTCGCGCGGGGTGTTCGCCTCGAAGGCGGGCGGCCCGAGAACCCCGGTGTCTATTACCCAGACGCCGCTTCCGGCCGCCTTGATCACATCCCGCAGGTAGGCCACCTCCTCACCCTTGGTGTCGAGACACCCTACAATCGCTATGGTGACGCTCATGAGTCCTTTCCAGTGATCATTGACCGGGCAATCTAACACCCGGGGGACACCCATGAAAAGAGGGCTGCAAGCAGGGGCGCTTGATTGCTGCGAAAAGAGTATGCCATACTCGGCTCCGGCCGGTTGGCCCTATCGGGCAGCTGGGAGCATTTTCATTTTCCACTCTCTTGCGAGGAAAGCCTCCTCTCCGTTCCATGTCGGAATCTCCAACCATTATCGAGAAGACCAGGGCTGCCGTGGCCCGCTACTTCGAGACGGCGCTTCAGAAGCACCGCGCAGGAGAGGATCCTTTCAAGGTGGTCGGTTCCTACGCCGCTGACATGGACTGTGTCCTGGCAGATCTTTTTGAGCGGCAGTTTGCCGCAGGAGAGGACATCTCCCTGGTCGCGGTAGGAGGCTATGGCCGCCGCGAGCTCTGTCCCTACTCAGATCTGGACATCCTCATCCTTCGAGAATCGCGCACCCATGATGCTGAGATCCAGAGGTTCGTTACCCTTCTCTGGGATTGCGGCTTTGACCTGGGTCATTCCGTTCGGACCCTGGCTGAATGTTACGAGTACATGGCCGACAATCCCATCACCGGCGCGACCCTGCTGGAGAACAGCCTGGTTGCGGGCAGCAGGCGGCTGTACAAACGGTTCCTTTCCAGCGTTGTCGACAGGTACCGCCGCAAGGAAGGCTCAAAGTTTGCCGCCAGCAAGATTGAGCAGATCCGGGGTTCGCTGGACACCGAGGGGAGAACCATCTATATCCTGGAGCCTCATCTCAAGGATGGGGTGGGGGCTCTTCGGGATATTCAGCGCGTTCTCTGGGTGGAAAACATCCGTAATGGCAGCCTCGGGTTCGAGGGGTTCAGCCCGAAGAGCGTTGTTTCTTCCGAGCGAGTCAGCAGCCTGCGAGAGGCTTACGTCTTCTATCTCAGGGTGCGCTGCGAGCTGCATTTTCTGACCGGCGGACGACAGGAGATACTCGAAGATGAATCTGTCCGGCAGGTAGCGAAGAACCTCTTCTACGATGGGGA
>Ga0206680_10000727_pt1 | contig 11735 bp, 8 predicted proteins | sample M115012015metaG_FD_160124 | JGI IMG/M metagenome (GOLD analysis project Ga0206680, IMG submission 160124) | Ammonia-oxidizing marine archaeal communities from Monterey Bay, California, United States - M1 150m 12015 | ecosystem: Environmental > Aquatic > Marine > Intertidal zone | place: USA...
TTCATCAACGTTAATCTCTATAACTGGTTGACCTAATGATCTTAAAGCGTAATCTTTTAATTGTTCTCTTGTTGCTGGTGTTGCCATGTTTATATTTATCCTTAATTAACTTGTTGTACCATACATTGTTTTTAATGCTGTGCCACTTGAATTTTTAATTACAATACTTGTTGAGTTACTAACTCCGCTAGACAATGTTAAAGCACCTGTTATTTTAACATTACCTACTACGTCTAATTTTTCCGCTGGAGTTGTTATACCTATTCCAACGTTACCATCATTTCCAAATGTGACAACTGAATGGGCTGCAGTTGCGTCACTATTGTTAGCAAGACTATTTTGGACTATATGTAATTTTCCTCTTGCATAAGAAGTTCCATCATCTTCTAACATCATTCCAGTTTTGAAAAAACCTTCTGAATTAGATACTTTAAATAAAACACCTGCTGTACCTCCTGTATCAGAATTATCATTTTCCACATAGATAAAAGGATTTGCTGAATCTTTAATATGTAATTCTGCTAAAGGACTTGTTGTACCTATTCCAACATTACCATTATCAACAATGTTAAAAGCATCCGCTGTGTCTTCGGTATCAATACCTAATGTCCATTGATTAGTAGCGTCATAATAACTTTTAATTCTGTGCTTAACATTGGTGTTTTGTGTAAACTCCATGTCAACACCTTTACCAGCCGCATTTGGATTATCTAATTGTAATACTGTAGTAAGTGCTGCTGTATCAGGCGATACAACGCTTAGCATTGAAGCAGGATTTGTAACACCTATTCCAACTTTACCATCATGTTTAATTCTTACTCTTTCGGAGCCAGTAGTTTCAAATATTAAATCTTGAGCAGATTGATTTGCTCCAATAACAGCATTTGAACTTTCAACTCTTAAATCTAATCGTTTATTACCACCATCTGTTGTTTCTAACCTTAATAGTGGCATGTCTACAGCAGACGCAGCTATATGAAATAGTTTGTTAGGATTATCTGTACCAATACCAACTCTACCTGCTGCTATATGTATTTCACTTGCTCCAATTTTTAAATCTGTACCATCGCCATAGATATGTTCACCAGTGTTACCAAATTGTATTTGTGTATTTGCGTCTAGTAAAGTATTTGAATCAGTAACCATACCAGAACCAGTATACCCTATAGAACCTTGCGATCCTGTAAAACCACCTGTTAGTGGTTGTAAAGCCCACGCCTCACCATTCCATTTCCAGGTACGAGTACCTAGATTGTATGTATCATTGAGCGACGGACCACTCGGAAAATTTATGCTTGGCATTTTCTATCCTTTAATTGTTCTCTCACCATATTTATAATATTTATACAATGCTTAAGTAAGCTATTTTCCAATAAAAAACCCCCGGAACCGAAGTACCGGGGGTTAATTTCGTTTAGTTAATTACTAGCGTATTTAGATTATGCTTTTACAATCTTTAATACGTGAGTTGCCGCTGTGGATGTTGATCCTCCAGGGAACTCCTGAGCTCTGTAATCATCGCCTCCAACTTGATTAGTTGCGTAAGTAGCACCATCTAGTATAGTATTAGCCATACCTGATCCTCTTGTCGTTCCTGATCCGTTGAAATTATATCTAATAGTATATCCGTCTCCTGAACTAGCAGCTGTATACTTAATCCAAGCTTGACAAAGTGTGTCAAAACCTGCACCAGTTTCCTGTAGGTCATTTGATCCGTCTATATTTAAAAGACTTGCGTATGAAGACGTAGCACCATTTACTCTTTGTAAATAGTAACTAGTAATCGTTGTAGGGTTATCAAGTGCGTGTGATCCAATCGTACCAGCAGCATAAGCGCCTGTGTTGGCTCTTGTGTCTACAAATATCGGCGTGGATGCTCCACTAACTTCAGTGGCACCAGCAACAGAAGCAGCTGTTGATACAAAATATGTACCCCCTTGTTGCGTTGTTGTGGTACTTGCTGTAAGTAGATCAATAGCAGGATGTAAGAACGTATCCTTAATATCTGCTAAAGGCATTGCTTGAACTTCTCCACCACTTGTGTAGTAAATTGGCCAAGTTTTGCCTGAGTCAGCTGTCGGCGAACCGGGCGTAACTGTTTGTTCTACTTTATCATAGTTAACTGTAACTGTTTGTGGGTCTTGTGTTGTTCCTTGACTAGGAAAAGAGGACGCATGAGTCGAATGTGTACCTGCTTGTTTTCTAGTATCGCTTATTGATCCTAGATTACCGCCACTACCTTGAACAGACAGAACAACTGACGGACTTTGAGAATATTGATAAACAATATTATCAACGACTGCGTCAATCTGAGCTGAAGTCATTTCAATTAAATTACCCCCACTGTATATTAATGGGTTTCGTGTAGCCATATTTTATTTTCTCCTTCTTTTGTTTTCTGTTAAGATAATTATTATTAGTTAGTAACTATCTGCTATTACGTAGCGTTTCCTATGATTGTCTTTTGAGTAACACCACTAGAGTTTTTGATTAACAACGTCACAGCTGAGCTGAAATTAGATGAATCAATAGTACTAACTTGAGCACCTTTTGATCCAGTAAATCCAACAACACCTTGGTTAGAAAGTTCTACCCATTGTGTACTATTACCATCATTGTAGTAAAAGTATTGTACACCAGTAGCGTTATCTACCCATATATCGCCTTCGCCCACACCTGAAGTAGGTGGAGTTGCAGCTGTTGTAATATCAAGGTTTCCTTCTGATCCTGTAAATCCTTTAGAACCTGTGAAACCAATGTCTCCTTTTGATCCTGTGAATCCAATATCACCTTTTGATCCTGTAAATCCTTTAGAACCTGTGAAACCAATGTCTCCTTTTGATCCAGTAAATCCTTTAGAACCTGTGAATCCAATATCACCTTTTGATCCTGTATATCCTATAACACCTTGTATACCTTGATCTCCTTTTGATCCTGTGAAACCAATGTCTCCTTTAGAACCAGTGAAACCAATATCACCTTTAGAACCTGTAAAACCAATTGTACCAGAAAGGTCAGATACGAATGAGTATACTGTTCCGTTCCATAAATACAATCTAGAATTTTCGGCGTCTGTTAGTGATCCATTTTCAATTATAGCAAATTCACCTGTAGCTATGCCACTTGGTGATGTGTCTGCTGATAGAGCTGCAACACTAGCATAAGTCTTCGCAATGTTGAAACCTAAACCAGTAGCACCTTTAGAGCCTGTAAAACCAATATCACCTTTAGAACCGGTATAACCGATTGATCCAGTGAAACCTGCTGTTAACGGCTGTAGCGCCCACCCATTTCCGTTCCATTTCCACTGACGTGTGCCGAGTGTGTATAGATCGTTTAACGAGGGACTATTTGGAAAGTTTATTGCCATTTTGTTTGTCTCCTAATTTATTGTTTTGTTTTGTCTTTTTTAATTAAAAAATTCAATACTGTACATCTTATAACAATTATTTTATCTTGCAAGAAAGGTTTCGTTCTTTCTACAATCTATTTATAATATATAAACACTATACAAGACATATAATATAGTGTCCATCAAAATTTATTTTATCTACGTACCAACTGTACCACCATTTAAGCACCAACCAGCACCGTCCCATACGCAGGAGAAAGTATTGGCGTAAACGCCACCTGTAGTATCTAATCTCCATATATGTGAACCTTTTAATTCTGTTGCTCCTGTTGATATATTAACAACTTTTGCGTTAGCTACTGTAATATCGCTATATGTTGAAGTTGTTACGCCTGATTTATAGAAAATTAACTCTTGTCCTATATAAGTGCCGTCCTGAAGTGTATAATTTATACTTGATGTAATAAAGTGATTACGTTTTGTTATATCTAAAGCGCCTGGAGCTTCATTCGCTATGTATTCACTTGTTGTTATATGAGAACCTGCTACAGTTAATTTATCACTTGTAAGTCCAATGCTTACCTCATTTGTTCCCATTTTTAAACTGTTACTAGTTAAGAATAAGTGTCTAACTTTTCTATCAGCACTACCTATGTCATATGTTGAATTTGCTACAGGTAATAAATGTCCACTATTTGTAATATCCCAACGGTCAGTACCTTCAGTTTTTATAGTAACTTCGCCATCTGTACCAGTATCAACTACTGTCACAGCACTATTGCCAACTGATATAGAACTTCCTCCTGTTCCTGCCGAACCTGTAAAACCAGTTGAGCCTGTAAATCCTACTATACCACTATTTGCTAATTCTACCCATTGATTACTATTGCCGTCATTCATGTAGAAGTATTGAATACCTGTTGCGTCATCTATCCAAACATCTCCAAGTCCTGCTGAAACAGGTGGAGTTGAATTTAATGTAACATCTAAATTTCCTTCTGATCCTGAATAACCAATTACACCTTGATCGCCTTTTGATCCTGAATACCCAATTGATCCTGTATAACCAATTGATCCAAGATCACCTTTTGATCCTGTAAATCCTATTATACCTTGAATACCTTGATCGCCTTTTGATCCTGTATAACCTAAATCTCCTTTTGATCCAGTAAAACCAACGGCGCCAGCTGTACCTGCTGTACCTTTTGATCCTGTGAAACCTACACTACCAATATCTCCTTTTGATCCTGTAAATCCTGTTGCACCTGTTCCACCATCAGCACCTTTTGATCCTGTAAAACCTACAGTACCAATATCTCCTTTTGATCCTGTAAAACCTACAGCGCCAGTATCTCCTTTTGATCCTGTATAACCTAAATTTCCTTTTGAGCCAGTGAAACCAACGGCGCCGGCTGTACCAGTATCTCCTTTTGATCCTGTAAAACCAATTGCACCTGCTGATCCTGTATAACCTACTCCACCACTTGTACTGAATAATGACCAGTTACCGTCCGCATTTGGAACAGCACCTGTTATAGTACTACGAACTTCTGAACCTAAAAGTTTATAAGTGTAATACTTGTCGCCTGTGTAAGTTGTGGAACCGGAAGTATATGTGTTCTTAACATAAACTAACATACCTTCCTGGATTCTTGCTCCAGCAATATCTGTTAATCTATCACTAACGTTACCTGTTATGGAATGGAGTGTACCTCTAACTTCTGTATCTAATACTATTGGAGCATTAGTGCCGGTACTCCATGTACCTGGCCAGACGTTTCGGGTTAATCCATCGTAATTACTTGCCATTAGCTAATCTCCACATATGTTGTTCCTGGTTGTAAAGTAAATCCGTATAAGTGATAAGGCTCTGCAACGAATCCTGATGGCGCTGCTGTTGGTATTAAGCCAACTAATCCACCATCTGTAGTAGATACATCACTTAATAATCCAGCACTAGCACCAGTTTTAAATGTTGTTGGTTGTGTAACCGAATTCCTTACAGCAAACCAAAAAGCACGAGGATTAGAATCACTATTGTTCACTGCTTGGACGGAAAAATCATGAGTCTGATTGGCTAGTTGATTTGCTGCTGAGTCGAAACCGGTTGACGTACTATCATCTATTATATCTGTAAGTGTGGGAGGGGATCCTACACTTGTACTCCAAATCCAAAAACTTGGATATGAAAATGTAGCAGATACGTTTGAAGTTGTTGATGATTGCGTGTCGGTGTACGATGAACCGGTTACGTTTACAGGTCTTGTGAAAGTCGTTGTGTTTGAAATTGTACGTGTTGTTCCAGTATTGTCTTTATGTATTGGATCAGTAAACGTAAATGTACCACTAACGTATCCACTTCCTGATGTGTTGTTCAAAGAACCTCCTGCTGCTGTTAAACTATGTGAAGTATTACTATTAGTTAAAATATTACTTACATTAGTAGAGTAAGAGGTACTTGAATATGTTTTTAAGAATGTTTCACCACTCTTATTACTTTTAGATAAACTATGAGAAGCTGTTCCCCAATTGACCGAGAAACTAGTATCTGAAGCTGTATATTCTTGCTCAGTACCATTGTTATGATTAAATTTAATTGTAGCTCCTGCTGAACCACCACTACGAGTAGTTGATGTTGATCTAATAAATGAACTTGAATTGTTTGTAGTGAAAGATTGATTCCAATCTACACCACCAGCCGGTGTTTGTGAATAACTACCTGCTGAATAATTAGTTAAAGTTCCGTTAACACTTCCACTTGTTTGAGTGATAGAGTAAACTGAACTTATAAAATCATTTGTAACGTCACTAGGGTTATCTACTGATACAGAAAATCCTGTAACTGGTTGATCCCATTTTGGAGAAGTTGGAGAACTACTTGCTGAAAATGTTGGAGTAAATGTTGCTAAAGTTAATCTTAAAAGATCACTTGAAAATTCTGCTGTTCTAATTGTATTTGTTGTACCACCTTCTTTATAACCTGTAAGTGTTCTATAATCTCCTGAAGTTGTAAATACAAATGGAGAACCTGTACCTGTACCTGCTGAACCAGTGAAACCAATTGCACCTACTGATCCTGTAAATCCTGTTCCTGCTGAACCAGTGAAACCAACAGCGCCTGCTGTTCCTGCGTCACCTTTTGATCCTGAATAACCTAAATCACCTTTTGATCCTGAAAATCCAACTGCACCTGTAGCTCCAATATCACCTTTTGATCCTGAATAACCTAAAGTTCCTTTTGATCCTGTAAAACCAACTGCACCAGCAGCTCCTGAATCTCCTTTTGATCCAGTATAACCACCACCTGGTCCTTGAGCACCAACTGATCCTGTGAAACCTGCACCTGTTGATCCAGTAAAACCTAAACCTCCAGTATCTCCTTTTGATCCTGAAAATCCAACTGTACCAGCTGCTCCAGTATCTCCTTTTGATCCTGAAAATCCAACTGCACCTGTAGCTCCAATATCACCTTTTGATCCAGTGAAACCTGCACCTGTTGATCCTGTAAAACCAACGGCGCCATCCGAACCATCTGTACCGTCAACACCTTTTGATCCTGTGTATCCTGCACCTACTGATCCAGTGAAACCTACTGTACCTAGATCGCCTTTTGATCCAGTATAACCAACAGCACCTGCTGATCCAGTGTAACCTGCACCTGCTGATCCTGTATAACCTAAACCTCCGACTGATCCTGAATATCCTTGTGAACCGGAATAACCACCGGGTGAGCCTGCAACTCCAGCTGCTCCAGCTGATCCTGTGAAACCTGCTGTACCCGCCGATCCAGTATAACCTATACGCCCTAGGCCTACTCTTACTCCTGCGCCTTTAATTACTGGCATGTCTTAATTCTTATCCCCCTCATGTTAAGTCCAAGCATTGACTTTTTTTTGTAACTCTGTTATAGTATATTTATAAATAATCTGTAGTGAATTGATACTCAAAATAAAAAATTATAAATGATTTCTATCGCATTTTTAGATATAATTGGTCTTCCCTATGATGGAGACACTTTAAAGAAACGTGGCCTCGGAGGTTCCGAGTCTGCGACTATCTTAATGGCTAGAGAACTAGCCAAATTCGGTTTCAAAGTTACTATATTTAATAACTGTTTAAGTGATCCTAATCTTGCAAAAGAAGGTACTTATGATGGTGTACAATATTTAGATAATTCAATTTTAGACTATAAAAGTGATTTTAGATTTGATGTTGTTATATCTTTAAGAACAATCGTTCCATTTATACCAAGTACTTTATACAACCAATTCAAACAATTCAATCCTAGAAGGTATTCTGCAATAGCTCAAAATGCAAAATGGAAAGCAATGTGGATGCATGATACATTTGCAACCGGAGATCACTTATTAGAAAGCTTACTTGTAAACGGACATATAGATGAGATATTTACTTTGTCTGATTTCCATTCAACTTATGTTTTAAATTGTGACCATGGTAAAAGAAGAAACATGGAAGTATTAAAACATAAATTTTTTCAAACTAGAAATGGAATAGTAATGCATAGAAATGATGTTGATATAAGAAGAAAGGATCCTAACTTATACGTTTTCAATGCAGCTTACACAAAAGGTATGCACCCTTTAGTTGTGTCTATATGGCCAAGAATAAAAGATAAAATACCTGAAGCTAGATTAATATGTATTGGTGGTTTTTATACATTTAAGGGTGGACAAATGGATGCTCAAGGAAAAGAATGGACTATGTTGAAAGACAATCCTCGTCATAAAAATTTAGGTGTAACATTTACAGGCGTTATTAGACAAGATGAAATAGCAGATATATTGGCCAGAGCAAGTTATAAATTATTTCCAGGACAATTTCCTGAAACATTTGGTATATCATCTTTAGAGGCAATAGCATATAATACACCTATCATTGGTACACGTTTTGGTGCTTTAGAAGAAACAGCAGTTAGTGAAGCTTGTTATATGATAGACTATGCAATTGAACCAAACTCATTATTTACTTGGATTAAAAAAGGTGACCAAGTCACAAAATTTGTTAATACTGTAATGATGGCACATCATAATAGATATTTACACCAACAAAAACAATATGCTTGTAATCAAATTAAAGGTTGTGTTGGTTGGGATACGGTTGCCTTACAATGGAAACAACATTTATATAAAAAATTAGGCCATTACTTATCAAAAGAAGATTATAGAAAAGTAAGTCACATTAATTCTAGAGTCAGAAAAGTATTTGGAAGAAGATTTACAAATTTAGAAGAAAACTATTTACCAAGAAAACCAGAACAAAAGATAGTTATAATAACGCCTACTTATAACTCTGATAAATATATTGATAGATGTATTAGGTCAGTTATTTCACAAGACTATGATAATTATGAAATGATTGTAATTGATGACGCTTCTACGGATAATACGTATGACGTTGCCCAAAAATATGAAAGTGATAAGATAAAAGTTATTAGAAATGAAGTTAATAAAGGAGCTGTTTGTAACCAAATAGAAACTATAAGAAGATATTGCCAGTTTGAAAAGAAGTACAATACTAGAAATGCCAAAGATGATATAGTAATGTTTTTAGATGGTGATGACTCTTTTATAAATGATAATCAAATATTACAATATTATAATAACCTTTATGACGGCACTACAGAATTTTCATATGGATCATGTTGGTCAGAGGTAGATAAAATACCTTTAGTAGCACAAAATTATCCAGAAGAAATTAAACAAAAAAGAGAATATAGAAAATATAAATTTAATTGGAATATGCCATACACCCATTTAAGAACATTTAAAGCAGGTCTTTTAGATGACGTAGATGATAGTAATTTCCAAGATGAAAATAAAAAATGGTATAAAGCTGGCGGTGATGGTTCTATATTTTATACTCTAATTGAGAAAGCTGATCCCGCTAAAATTAAAGTTGTATCAGATATAGTATATAATTATAATGATATAAATCCTCTTAATGATTATAAAATTAACAGTGAGGTACAAACAAAAAATGCAAATAGGATAATTAGACAATGAAAAAGATATTAATAGCCATACCAACAAACAAGTACATAGAACCATCAACATACAAAGCAATATATGATCTTATTATTCCACAAGGATATAAAGTTGAATTTCAATTTTTCTTTGGATATCAAATAGACCAAATAAGAAATCTAATAGCACATTGGGGAGAACATTATGATTATTTGTTTTCTGTAGACAGTGATATATCTTTTGAAAAAGATACGTTAGTTAAATTATTAAAACATGATAAAGATATTGTTTCAGGTCTTTATATTCAAAGAATACCAGGAACTCACTCTTTAGAAGTTTATGAGGCTAAAGAAAATGGTGGCTCTAAACGTATTCCTTGGGAAAGAATTAAAAATCTTCCTTTGGTAGAGATAGTAGCCTGTGGTATGGGCTGTGCTCTAATTAAAGGTCATGTATTAAGAAAAGTTGGTTATCCTTATTTCACATATCATTCTGCATTAGATCATAAGAATACAGTATCCGAAGATGTTGATTTCTGTAGAAAGGTAAGAAATAATGGTTTCAAAATTTTTGCTGATACTACAATACGTTGTGAACACACAGGAGCAAGTACATATAAAGTAGGAGAAGTCCAAAGCAACAAACCATTGATTGAGGAAGAGGTACGAGCACCTATTCAGGTAGGAGCTCCAAAAGCTACAGCTGTACCTGCACCTATACAAAAAACAAATTTACAAAAAACTGCCAATCTTTCCAAGGCAAAAACTAGATATGATGATAGTACATCTAAAAAAGTAAAAAGAACTTATCCAGGTATTGATCCTAAAACTGGTAAATATGCATTAGAAGTAAATGAAGGAGAGAAATTTACAGGCGATAGTGTAGAGTATACTTCATTAGCAGAAGCAGTACAAAGTTTAAAAAATCCTATTGGTGCTAGTGTAGAACTTGGCGTTAGATTAGGATTAGGTAGTAAAACTATTATAGACGCATATAGAAATTTTCATCCTAACATTAGATTAAATCATTTAGGTATAGACCCATATGGCGATATTGACTATGCAGCTTCTGATAGTGTATTGGCAAGAAAGTTTAACTATGATAACTTAATGAAAAAGACAACATTAATAAACTTTGCTGAAGAATATCCAGAATTTCATCTAGTTAATTTTGAAGATACAGAATTTTTTAATAGATTTAGTGATGGTTATCCTGTTTATGAAGAAAAGAAACATATGATAACTCATTATGAACTTGTACACTTTGACGGTCCACATGATACTAGAAGTGTTATGAGAGAAGCCGTTTTCTTCAATCAAAAAAAAGCAGATCAAACATTTTGGATATTTGATGATATTTCAGGTTTAAGATGGAGTGTTTTAGATGGCTTTATGGGAAAAGCAGGATTTAAACTTGTTAAAAAAGGATTGAATAAAGCTGTATACGAATATAATATTTAAAAAGCTTTTACTACAGACGGAGTCACAACAGCAATACCCTCTAATAAACGAGTAACCGTACTATCAGCGTGAGTAGCGACAACGTCAAATACCCAACGGCCTGGTGATAATGCTTTTGTTTGATCGGCAGTTAAACTTACAGTTACCACACCTTCTGTTGGATTATCAACAGTACATGAAAATACTGTCCTAGGATACGTAGTTGCATATCCCTTAGCCAACTTACCCACCATTGTAAAACCAGTAAGATCGTAATCTGTACCGTCAGCATTAGTGACTTCTAGGTCGTAAGTAAAATTAGAGCCTTGATCTATTGTTAAATTTGCTATTCCTGCCATATCACTATTTATAATGGAAATTTGTTAAGATTGTATGTGTAATTCGTTTTTCTTTTTAGGGTGTTCAAATCCAATTGATCTTCTATCTTCATTAAGTTTATCAGATTTATATCTTTCAATTTTTTCAAGACAGTGTTCTTGGAATTGGTAACCTAGTTCAACTCCTAATTCATATAGTCTTATAAATCTTTCAAATCTTATATCAAAATCAGAGTTTTTATTCTTCCATTTAAAACCAAACTCACTATCAAATAACTCTCTATGTTCAAAATCTAATGGAGTATTTTTAAAAGTCATCATCACGTGGTGAGATATACTTATTAAATGTGAATACTTTTTATAATCTCTCAAAAGTTGTAGAGTATCTTCAAACATTTTTTCCGTTTCCGTAGGATATCCGACAATAAGTAAAAACTTCATAGTAATATTCCGTTTTCCGAGGTTGTCAACAAAGTATTTTATATCTTCGTTTGTAAATTTCTTTCTCATATGATTTCTAACTTCTTCATTACCTGACTCTAAACCCATTTCTAAACCATTGCAACCAGAATTTTTTAAATTATCAAAGTCTTCTTGTGAGAAAGTCTTTTGATCTCTTACA
>Ga0206680_10000729_pt1 | contig 11698 bp, 12 predicted proteins | sample M115012015metaG_FD_160124 | JGI IMG/M metagenome (GOLD analysis project Ga0206680, IMG submission 160124) | Ammonia-oxidizing marine archaeal communities from Monterey Bay, California, United States - M1 150m 12015 | ecosystem: Environmental > Aquatic > Marine > Intertidal zone | place: USA...
CTTCCACTGACAGCACCGCGAGAGTGACGAGTATTACCAGTAAGGACAATACCGATTTTTTTACCATGATCATCAATCCCGTTCGGGCAGATAACGTGACGCTGTTAGGAGCAATACCGCAACAACAATCTCAAAGACGATTGTCTGAGGCACAAATGCAGCGTCATGTACCAGCCAGGCAACCAACCTGCCAGTCGCGGCAATCAGCAGAAGCATCGCCGGAGGGTAATACCAGGTACGGCTGCGCGTTACCACGGCGATCAGGATACTGAGCCCGGCCACCAGAAAAAAGGCCGACAGGTCAGCAACCTGGCTGCTAAGCCCGAAACCAGTTTCAAGCGTAAGCCCGAGCGAGGGCGCTGCACTGGCAGGATCTACCAGCCACCTTAACCCCAAGACCAAAAACAGCAGCCCGGGCAGTATGACAACAAGTGTCAACCCACGTCTAATCCACGTCATCATTCTGCTATCTCCCGCATTGTTAACTCTCGTCATGCTTATCTACACAAATCTTAAAGTGCAGCTCGTCTGCGTATCTCAGCAGCAACAAGCCACAGGCGATCTTGCCCCCACACGGCCAGATCAGATTCCCCATCTGGACCCGAAAGGCGATAGCTCGGTACACCCCAAAGGCCCATGCCATCAACCATTTCATCCTGGTTTTGTTCTGTAATCACCTTCCAGTCAGCGCTGTCCAGGTGTTGCTTTGCCTCTTGCCAATCCAAACCCACCTCTTCAACCGCTCGACGGATGTTCTTTAGCTTATGCAAACCAACCCCTTGAGCGAACGCCAGGTTTAAAAGCTTGCTGAGTAAGGGAACATCTTTACCTTTAGTTTTCGCCCAGGGTAAAAGCGAATAGGAACGACGTGTTGGCGTACCAATAGGTGTTACACAGGGGCCAAAGGGTACATTGAAAAACTCTGCTTCCCGCTTTGTATCAAAAAATATATATCTGCCTTTGACACTAGTTGCGGCAACACCGCGCATGATCATTGGCAAGACGGGTTTGTGGCTGAGCGTGATCCCACAGGTATTACTCATCTCAATGGTGCGGTCATAAATGATCGAAGTATAGGGGCTGTTGAGGGACGGAAAGAACTCCAACCTGAGACCGGAAGCATCGACTCCGCTTAAGTCATGAGAAGGCCGCGGTACAAGATATGGCTCAGTCGAGGCATTACATGCTTCAAGGTCACGAAGCCTTTGTTCCAGGTGGAACAGGCGATCCACCCCCCAATACCACTCACCGCCATAATGAAAAGTGCCGCCTGAATAATGATTCATATCCGCAAGCAATGCAGAACCTTCATCAAGGGCTGTATCCAGTTCTTGCGGTTTCGCACTTAGTGTGGAGGACGATAGATGGCCCGAAGGGTCTCCGGACCAGAGAGCCGTGCTGATATCCTTTATCTTGCCGAGGAACTCCTGCGCAGCCAGGCCAGCGAGAACTTGTCCTGCAATTTTTTGTAGTTCAGGTTCTGGCACTCTTCCGGCATTTTCAGGAAACGACAAACCGTAGTGCGGTGCGATCAACCCGCAATCTCTTCGCGCCCAAATAGCGAGTTTTTCTTCCTCTGGCTGATTTCGGCCACCTGATGCGCGGACTAGGTGGGGCACAATCTCAATATCATATCGTGTAGCAAAGTCAGCAACCACTTGAGCAACAAGATGAGAATAGGGGTCATCCAGCTGGTGAAAATAATCCACGCGGTGAGGTTGCCGTTTGGTTTTCCGTTCTGTCTCGGCCTTCGCACGGTTTTTCGAGATTCGACCCGCGCTGACAGCACGGGACATGAATCTGGACATTATAAACCGTAACGGACGAGGCGGATCAACGACGAACGATCTGTTCGGATTGTTTTCTGGCTCTAACACAATGGACCTCTGGCAGACTGCCGTTTCTTATTCATTATAAAATTATAAACCTAACACATTATGCGGCTTCATCAGCCATCCTATGTTGAGATACAAATTTGCCCGTAAATGGCATGGTGCCGCGCGGAGTTTTTATTTTGCCTTAACAGGGTCCAGCTCAATGTTCCCGTAGAACTGTTTCTTAACAGAGGTTTGCACTGGTGGTGATGGCGGCCCACTGCACCGCAGACCTAGGCTTTTAGAACTATCTGCGAACCATAACCTTGGAATCTGCATTTAGATCACCGTTCGGATCAACCAGATGCCCCGCAGGAAAAGCCACGGCGGTAGCGGGCGTGGTCGTGTCCAGACACAGAAAGTGGTTGTTGTCGGCGTCGCCTAGGTCTGCCAATGCTGCCGGACTCACCTCGGACCGAGAGCCATCCGCAGCGGTGAGGCTTACCTTATATAACGTCCTCTGTGCCTCGCCCAACTCATCTCTGTTGGGCAGTCTCACGCCACCTGTCCAGGTCACCCGCACCACCTGTTTGGTGGCGGTGGGGCAAGACGTTCCCCGACCCGACAGCGACCAGATATCCTTTGGCACCGCCGCAGCCAAAATAATCTCTGGGCCGGCGTCGAGAGGAATAACCGAGACTTGGGTACCACGAAAGTTCACCTGGGGGCTGTCGGTGGCGTCTGAGAACACATCATCTACGATCAACACCTTAACTGGCGGATCATCATCGGCATTACCGAATTCACCAATCAGCAAAACCGTCCGATTTTCATCCATGTCGCCTGCTGGGCGCAGGGTGACACACATAGGCGTGTTAGTGGCTCCGGACTGCCTGACCACACGGAAGTCTTCAGCTTGCAATGAATCTGGGTTAACGGTGTGGCTCAAAACCACCGGCATACCGTCCTCACCCCACGCGCCTAAACACAGGACATTAGCGCCAAAGGGCAGATTGTTGTCTAACCCAAAGAAAGCCGAAAGCGGACGCGCTGATTGCTCCGCTGCTAGCTGCTGAGCACCTTCTGCAACAACGACGGATGCATGAGCCAAACCAAACAAGGCAACCGCAACACACAAACTATTCTTTTTCATAAAATTCATAACCCACCTCTTAAATTATGCGGCTTCATCAGCCATCCTATGTTGAGATACAAATTTGCCCGTAAATGGCATGGTGCCGCGCGGAGTTTTTATTTTGCCTTGCATAAGGTCAGCGTCGATTTGACCACTGTAGTGGAGTTTGAGTTTACCCCTCGGTGTCTTCACCTTCAGCGGAAAGCTGAAAGTGTTTTCCTCAACCTGTATTTCTTCAATGACTACTTTGCCGCGCTCGCCGGTAAGGACACCGTGATAGGTGTCTTTGTCGCCTGTCACCCTCAACGTCGGATGCTGAACCCCGAGTGGGGAGCTAACTTCCAATGCCCAAGTCCCTACGATGGAAGGGCCTACGATGGAATGGGTATCTGCCGAGGTGAAGGTCGAGCTGAACATGCAAACAAGCATGATAAGGGTGTAGCGAATTTTCATTGTTTTCTTCGGTATGTAATATAACTATATGGGTGGGATTTCGAATTGTTAAACCTGATCTGAAAGCCCATTGACGATCTTTCTTTTTGACGAACCTTCTTTTGACGAACCATGCCCTTACCTATTTTGGTAAGTAATGAATAGGCGAGGACCAGGCACGTTCCTGGATCGTAGTAGGAAGATCAGGACGTGGCGCAACACCAGCGCGAATTGCATCCCAGGTTGACCAGCGACAAGTTGGATTCTCAATGACACGCGCATAGTAAAAAGCGCGTTGTTCCGGCCTGAACTCTGCATCACGCCACAACGCAGATAGTTGAGCTGATCCTGTTCCCGCGTTGATCGAACAATCACTGATATCCACCTTTGCACCATTGTCAGGACAACGGTCTGTTCCCAAATTCACCTTTGCGCCGCCCGCACACGCGACATCAATCACCTCCTCGTGAGTCCCATCGGCATCAACCCAGCCTTTTACAATTTGCAATCGTTGCAACGGCGCACTGTCCAGGTCTGCTGAGGCCATGACAATAAACCCCGGCGCGGAAGGCTCAACCTGTTCGTCATCAGTGGAATTGGCAGGTAATATAGTGCCACCCATGCTCACACCTGCCGCATAAGCTTGTTCAATCCCATCCGCTGCGGTAAGCATGCTCTCATCAAAACCGTAACCCGCGAAAAATCGCACTTGCATGCGTGGTCCTGACGTCGCAAACACTTCCTTTCTTCTAAACGCGCTATAAAGTGATTCCCTGGTGTTTTCTTCTGCCCATGCCGCGGCTAATCCTGAGGCACCGAACGTCGGGGTCCAACCAGCTGCATATATACCGCCATCAATTCTAGTTCGTGACCTGCCACGCCCTATTAACTTCATGGCCTGGTAGCCAACCTCCGCGGCTACACCGGTTTGCGGCACGGAACCTCTCTGTTCTGCCGTGCCTGACAGCAAGCCCAACTTTGAACTGAAGTATTGCTCGTTGACTTCACTTGCACCGGTATGCGTATCGCTTGAGCCGATAAACCCGAACTGATAGGGGTTTGTAATGCCCTCTTGCTCCAACGCTAGGCCGTTTAACAATGCCTCACGAACATAAGATCCTTCATGCTTACTCAGAAAAACAGCCCCCACTCGATAGGGCATGATTTCAAAAGCTGCCCACTCATCTCGCGTCGACAGAACCGGGTGAGTTTCCGATGTGCCCTTGATCTGAGTAATCTCAACAATTGGTTCATTCCGTAGTCGCAGCTTCGCGTAATCGTCATCCAGCGGGTTTCCAGCCCAATCTTCGAGCTTAAACATCTGGCCGTTGGAGCCATTTGAGTTATGGGGTATTGCCAGGCTTTCTACCCCTTTCTCTCTGAGTTCATCCATCCATTGCCAAAGGTCCTCTGGATTAACAGAATGAAAACGAGAAAAAGGCTCGCGGGGCAGTCGACCTGTCCCCTTAAAAATAACGTTTCTATGCAGGTTGCCACTACCCGCCGTTGACGAGGTATATTCATATCCAGCAAATGTAGTGAAGTTGCCTGGGTCATAAAACTGGTCTGCTGCATCAATAGTGTCGCTCCATGCACTTCGAACAACGTCGAGCACTTGGTTACGATCCAATTGCCCCGTAGTGATCTGCCCAACGGTGTCAGGTAAGAACGAAGCAAATGAACGAATTCGTTTAATCAGATCGAACAAACCAGCACCCATATTTTCAGGCGCATTGAGATCATGAAGCGGCTTAGCGATTTCATTTTTTGAAAATTCTGTTGTCGTATCGGCGGCCGCTTTCACCACCCCTAAAAACATTGCATGATCCGTAACGGCGTAGAAATCCAGGGGGCGTGACATCTGCATATCGAATCCAGCAGGGTGAGATATCGCCTCACCCTTCGCATAACGATAGGCATCATGGGGCGTAGCCAGTGTGCCAATAGTAAAGGCGTCGAATGAGTTGGCGGTATGCACATGCAAGTCGCCAAAGTACGCTTTACGTAATGTTGGCGTATCAGTCGCTCTACTACGCAAGGCAGAGACAGGTTGTTGCCCACGTATGAGAAGCTCGGTTTCTGTCTGAAACAGTTCCGTCCCCATGACCCAACCGTCAGCGCTCCGCTCCTCTACTTGAGCATCAAACTCAGCAGTAGCGGCAATCTCACGTTCGTTGGTGTGTAAGTCTTTGGGGAGAGTCAAATTTTCGTTTGACTCGTCTGAACATGAGGCTAAGAGTAGAGCCATGGTAATCGCAGCGAGTTTATTCATAGTGAGCCTCTTTAAGTTGATGTCGATCTTTAAAGTGAGCGAGCAGTCCAATCAACGCGCACCACAATGCGATCCATGCCAAGTAAACTAAAACGTCTTCAACCGGATTGTTGATTCGGAACAGAAAAGCCGCGTGGACAATTGTCCAGCATGCCCAGAATGTAATGAGCTTTGGCAGATGTCGGAGGCCAAGGAAAAACCAAGCAAGTGTTCCTGTGATGGCCAGAACCATTAACTGAGAGAGTGGTACGGTAAATGTGAAGAAGAGATCTCCGGTCAAATCCCAACTTGGTGGCATGTATTCCACTAGAACCCGTATGAACATGAGATCCTCAAGAATGCCATGAGCAATGCCAAGGATGACTATGCCCACCCAGCTAAGAACTTCATCATTTATCTTCACAGAGCAGGGTTCTTTTCTCATTTGAAATTCTATGCAGCAAAGGACCTGCGGAGGCGCCTGACTTCCAGCGCCAGACCGATCACCAGAAACGCCAGACCAAATACCAGTCGAGGATCCCCGAGATAAAACCAGGGATCCAGCGGATAGGCGATGGTCTTCTCCATTCCGGCCACTTTGTAGTCATGACTGTTCTGATCCTCCCGCGCTTGCCCGGAGACCCCTGTCACAATCAGATTCATCAGATCGCGCCGGCTCCGGTAACGGATCAGTACACCCTGATCCCACCGCGCAGCACCTTCTATACCCCACACGTCGATGGCATCTGCTGCTGCGGTGCCCCCGAGAATCGGATGGGTAGCATTTCGCATGGCCATGCCCCCACCGGCCGCAAGGTACTTAGCCGACGCTTCCCTGCCAGTGGCACCAGGAGCCAGGCCAGGCACAGGATCGGCGACATCCTTGTAATCGATGGCACTCAGCATCGCAAAATCATCGCCGGTGTCGGTACGCATGAAGTCGCTCCAGTGAGCAAACGATTCCTCGTCCCCGCCAGCGTCCCGCAGCACCGACTCGTAATAGGCTATCTCTTCATCTGTCAGTGGCCCGCCGAACGACGTGTACCAGAAAAGAAACACGCCATAGAGCAGACCGAGCACAATCCAGGCCCGGAATCTGGACAGTACGCTCTCCTGACCTGCTTCTTGTATTTTGATAGCTTCTTCGTCACTCATTTTTGTTCTCCATGACCTTGGCACATCGGTCACTTATTGTTGTAAAGCTGCCTTAGGGTTATTTGCAATAACTAGCTGGCAACTTCAGAGTTCGCTCAATTGTCCAGATGATAGTTACACTACCAACAAAGTACGCCATGGGTTTTTCTATTCTTATTCTCAATACTCTCCCCCAGCGCAAGCTGCTCCGTCCAGACGTTCCGGGGGCGCTCTTCATTGTGGAACAGAAGATGTGTTCATTGCCAATATTTCACCTCATATTGGGACTATTAATCCCAATAGATTTGTTCAATGCCAATATTGCATGTTATATTAGGACTGTCAATCCCAATAGATTCATTAACGTGTGTAAACCTAGTGTAGCAATCAACGTGATCAAGTGACCCAGTAAGGGATGATCCCTAAAGGTTGTGTTTAGTATTGATAGAGGAAGTCATAGCAATGAAAAAGATTTTTCTGATCCTGTTGGCCGTTTGTACTGTCGTCGGTATCGCAGTGGCTGTTGTTATCACCCGCGACGGTGAACCGATTACCCCGCTGGGGGAAGGCACCGTCACATTGGATGCAGGAACATTTGAAGCTTTCCCGCTGCCGCAGTATGCAGCGAAACACCTCACTGAGGGTTACAAGAGCTATTTCGTCGAGGTAGAGCCAGGGATTAAAGTACACGTCCTTGAGGTTGGAGCCGGCTTGCCTGTCTTTCTGCAACACGGTAATCCGACATCCGGATTTCTCTATCGCAAAATTGCCGAAGAAATGCCGAGGGATCGGGTTCGTTTGATTATGCCGACAATGGTAGGCCTGGGGTTTTCAAGCAAGGTGCCTGCGAGTGCACATACTGTGGACAATCATATGCGCTGGATAAACAGTGTACTGGTGCAGTTGCAGCTCACCGAACTGGTGTACTCGGGGCAGGACTGGGGTGGGCCCGTTGGGATGGGGGCACTCTCGCTCTCACCCGCGTTAATCAAGGGGGCGGTTTTGCTAAACACGGGGTTCGGTGCCCCCACCGAACCTGTGAATCTTTCCGTCCCCCACGCTGTCGTCAAGATCCCGGTATTTGGCGAGCTGATGCTGGAAGCAATTTTCTCGATATTTGATGGTATGCATCGTACGCAGGGTGATCCCGACCAACTGACAGCCGATGTGGCGAACCTCTATGGAAAGCCCGTGTTGGAAAGTGGCAATGCAAAAGCACCGCTGGCGATGATGCGCATGGTGCCGGATGGCCCGGATCACCCAAGTGCACCGGCAATGAGAATGATTAAAAGCTATGTCCAGGGTCTGGATATCCCCGCCGAGATTGTCTGGGGAATGAGGGACCCGATTTTGGGACGAGGTTTACCGGCGATGAAGCAGTTTTTCCCAGAAGCACCCGTTACAGAAACACAAGGTGGACATTTTCTCCAAGAGGAAGTTCCTGTTGAAATTGCTTCTGCCCTGTTGCGGGTTATTGACCAGGTTCAGACGTCAAAAGAGGACCGTCCATGAATGACACACTCACCGGCGTTACCCCGAAACCAGTTTGGAAAACTGGCATTCAAAATATGAACCGGACAACTGAGAAAAAGGGAACTTTCGTAAAAAAACTAATCGTTAAAGTGAGTGTTGCAACAGTACTTGTCTTCGCTTGGCATGCGGCGATCGCGGGTACCTTGCGCGGCATTGTGAAAGATAACAGTGGACAGGCTCTCGAGGGAGCCATGATCAGACTATCTGATCCCAACTCTGGCATGTCTGAATCCATTTTCTCAAATATAAGAGGTGAGTTCGTATTAACCACGGCGTTACAGGGCGAGCTGACGCTCCGCCTGCGAACACCCTACCACAGAGATTTTAGTACGACCGTCGACTTGGGCGAGGAGGCTGTCGTATCTCAGGAATTTTCGATGGAAGTCATGACCGACGAGTCGGAGATTTCCAACAGTTTACCGGCAGCCTATCACTTTGGCAGTCTGGACTTCGAAACCGGAGAAGATGCTGTATTCAATCGCTATCAGTTCCAACGTGATTGTTTGTCATGTCATCAGTTGGGCAACTCCCTCAGCCGATTTCCGCGTACACCGGAGCAGTGGGAGATCACAATAGAGCGTATGCACAGGTATGTCGGCAGCGACTTTGACGAGGACTTGCGTAAGAGGCGCTCGCACATATTGTCAGAAGGCTTTAATGGCGAACCGTTAAAGGTGCGTCCTCAATTCCCGCTGGACGATTCACTCAGTCGCGCAAAAATAGTCGAGTATCGGATGGAAAAAGGCATTATCCCGCATGATGCGGTCGTTAATCCTAATGATGGTTTGATCTATACGGTTGATCAGGGTGCTAGTCACATGGCGATAACCGATCCCGCTACGGGGAAAACTGAATACGTCAGCCAAGAAGGCGGTACTTTCTGGTTACCCTTCTGGAAGACTAAAACGATGAATTGGCCCTTTGAGCGGTACGGTCCCCACTCATTGGCTATGGGGCTTGACGGAAAATACTATACCACCCTCGCGTTTGCGAACAGCGTCGGTGTGTTTAACCCCAAAACACGAGAGTGGGAGCCGTCTATTGTTGCTGGGCTTCTCGCGTTCTACCCCCATACGGTGCGGGTCGACAAAAAGGGGATCGTCTGGTTTACCATCGCCGCGCGCGAAATGGTAGGCCGCGTTGATCCGGTTAGCAAAGAAAGCACTTTGATTGATTTACCAGACGCAGAATCAGGCGGTCTCTCCGGGGGCACTATGCCCTATGGTATCGACATCAATCCAGCCGACGGGTCTATTTGGTACAGCCGTCTTTTTGGCGACAAGATTGGGCGGATTGACCCCGATACGCTAAAGGTACAAGAGTTTGATTCACCGGTAAGAGGCCCGCGCCGGATGCGCTTCAATAAACAGGACGGCACTCTGTGGCTGACGGGATACTCTGAAGGAAAGCTAGCGCGAATCACAACCAGCGCAAGTGGCTTTGAGAGTAAAGTGTATGCTTTGCCAGAATTTGCCGAGGGCTATCCTCCGGCGCCCTACGCTCTGGGCGTGCACCCCAAAAGCGGAGATATTTGGCTGAATGAAAATATGACGGACCGCTTCTTTCGTTTCATACCGGAAGAGGAGCGCTTTGTCGTCTATCCCGCGCCGCTGACGGGGACATATACACGTGACTTCAGTTTTACCGAAGACGGTAAGGCCTGCACGTCTAACAACCCACTGCCTATGGCAGCACTTGAAGGGGGCGTATCAGAGATAGTCTGTATAGAGCTTATGGAGGAAGAGCCTTTGTCTGAATTGAGGGCTTACATCCCAAAGACCGCTGAAGATGAGATGGATATTACTGACACATAAGATAAAGCGGCCATCTCTAGACTCGGATTGGGGGCGAAGCGCAGCAGGCGTCCCGCCTGCTTTACTTGTTATGTGGCTATTTTCAACCAATTATTGAGATAAGAATTATGAGAAAAGTACTATTTGCAGTGCTGGGATTGAACATGGTTCTGGAAGGGCTGACGTCAGCCAGGTTAGTTTTGCTGCCATTCCGGTTAGAAGACTTTGATGCGACGACTCACGGGGGCCTTGTTCTCTATGGATTTGCAGCGCTCTCTGCGGCGGCAAGCATTGTCTGGTTCTTAAAGTATAGCGACACTGAATCGAGTTTGGCTTTGGGCCTGGGCCTTCTCTCGACATTTCATATTTGCATGGTTATCGCCTGCGTCATGATATCTATGATCCCCGGTGTTGTAGCACATGGGGTGCTATTTGCGGCGTTTGGATTCCTGTTTATTAATCGAACTAAGTGTTTGCCGGTGGCAGCGGAGTAGGAAGTATTCCACTGTGTTTTTTGTCATTGAGCAGGCCACGCGCCCCGCCAAAGACCACGTAGCCTGCAGAACGACTAGACAGCATCGCCACCCAGCACCGCAGGTGTTTCGCAGTATGTGGTCAAAATATATCGTTGATGGGCTTCAATCCTGTCGGTCAGCACCTCAGCAACAGCAGGAATACCAGCGTTCATCGAGAAATACTTCAACATGCCCTGGTTCTGTTTGGTCACCGGCATGATCTCGGGTGGCGGAACCAGCAAGCTCATACTCATGGTCGCCCAGTAGATGTCAGCGGCTGAAACCGAGTCGCCGACCAGGTAACGCGAACCAGCCTTTTCCTGGGCTTCCAGACGACGGGCAATCAAGTCGACAATCTCAGCCATTTTCTTTGGTGCCGAGCTGCTGGCTTCCTCGCTGTAGCCATACTTGCGCCCGAGTGGGTTATCCCCAAGGATCCTCATATTCCAGACGAGACCATCTTCTGCGAGGGTAATGGCGCAGAGCCCGTACATGGTGACGCGATCTTCAAAATCATCAGGAATCAGGCTCGGACTGTCTGCAGATCCAATACTCTCCGCCAGCGCAAGCTGCTCCGTCCAGACGTTCCGGGGTCGCTCTTCATTGTGGAACATGGTCGGCAGGCTGGTCTGGCTGGTGAGTTCAAAGAGCCGCGCCTGTCTGTCCTGTCGGGTGGCTTTATCAACACCCATCATCGGATGCAGCGCGCGGATAAGCGGTACACCTTTCACATAGCAGATGTTTTTTAGGGCCTCGGAATACAAGGCTGGAATGCCAGGAATGAACGTCACCCTGGTTCCTGTTTTCATTGCCGCTGCTTCATCAAGTGTGATGAACTCCGGCGTGTTATTTGATGCGGTCATGATGTATTGCTCCTGATATGAATAGTGTTTTAGCGCTCTTTTTTAAGTGTCGAAGTCGCTCGCGCTATGGCGTTCTGGTACACGTGTCTCTTCAGGTCCCCAGGGTCGGTTAACCCGGCGTCCACGTTCAACAGCAGGCCGCTCCTCAATTTCTTTCGCCCAGCGAATTACATGCGTGTAACTTTCGACATCAAGGAATTCGGCAGCGGAATACAGGTTGTGCAAGAC
>Ga0206680_10000734_pt1 | contig 11651 bp, 8 predicted proteins | sample M115012015metaG_FD_160124 | JGI IMG/M metagenome (GOLD analysis project Ga0206680, IMG submission 160124) | Ammonia-oxidizing marine archaeal communities from Monterey Bay, California, United States - M1 150m 12015 | ecosystem: Environmental > Aquatic > Marine > Intertidal zone | place: USA...
GTCATTTTTAGCTGTGATGGCCTCGACCTCGTCGCCGATGCCGAAGCGTTCGACTAACCAGTTAAAGTCGACCTTTTCGCCGTCGTCGGAGGCGTAACCAGTCGGGTAAATCATCGTCGGACGGCCCTCCATCGCGCGGCTGTGCGCCTGCTTGTACGCCCTGAACATTTCGGCGTTCTCAAACAATGACTTGATCTCGATGATCTCGACGCCCATCGCCTCAACGATCGGGCGCGGATCCTTGTCCATCACATTCTTGTTCGAGTCGGACAACTGGATTCCGTTGCGCTGCATGACAAACGTCAGCGGTAGGTTGCCGATGTCGGCTGCGTTGAAGCCGTTTAGCGCCTGGCCGGAAATCCAGCCGGCGTCGCCGCAGTGGCAGATGACCCATGACTGCGGGTCGCGGGCGCGCATCCCCATCGCTTGGCCAGCGGCAACCGGGATCATCACGCCGAGGCGCCCGCCATTGAGTTGCGTGCCACCCGGCACCCAACTGACATGGCCCGGAATGTCGAGTCCGCGCCGGAATTGGTGCACCACCGAGTCGCGCTCAACAAAGCCAAGGGTGGCGAGCGACGAGTAGTAGCCAATGCTGGCGTGCGCGTTTTCGATTGTGAACTGGATCTTCTGGTAATCGGTCGCCGCGAGCGTGAGCATCAGGCTCGGGATCAAGTCCAGGCCGCCGCCCAAGTGGTCAAGTTCACCGATTGTGGCGAGCGAGGCCAGCGAGGAGATGGAGATGCGGGCCGCCTCGATCTCGAGCGCCTGCAACGTGGCGATCTGCTTGTCGTCGAGCGCGTCGGTGCCACTCACATCGATCTGTAGCGGCAACACCTGCGAGGTGACGCTTGAGCGCATGTACTTCGAGTCGGCAATCAGTTGGTCGTTGCGATCTTGTTGGGACTTCAAGGCAGCCTGCGAATAGTTGCTCATAAAAAGTTGTGTGGAAAATAGGTCAGGGAAGGGGCAGACCCGTCCTTTCAAACAGCCCAGCAGTCTAAAGATCTGTCTTAAAAAATAAAGAAAAATTTGGCCAAGTAGTTGGCCAATCGTCAACGATAGAGGAGGTATTTGGCGCGTTGTTGGCGGAAGCGGGCCTCGTCCCCGGCCCACGATTTGACGATGGCTGCGCCTGAGCGGCCGGTGGCCAAGTCGCGGCGAATCGAGTCGGTGCCGTTGACTTTGTCGAACATGTTGAAGCTGCGGCCGCTCTTGACACGGGTGGCGAAGATGTCGCGCTTGGCCACCGCCTTCACGGCATCGATGATATGGTAGTTGATCGCCATCAGCGGCGTGGTGGCGGGGTTGGTGAACCTGATACGGATGCCGGAGTAGGTTCGGTTTTTCACTCGGCGACTCTTGAAGCGGAGCGGTTCGAAGCGTACACCCGGCAGTCGAAGGTTGTTGAGGTGGCGGGCCATGCCTGTGGCGTCGAGCCAGGTGGAGGCGACGCACTCGAACGGCATCCCTTCGCCGATGCCTATGCTGAGTCCGCTCCCTGCGCCGAGTTCACCGAGCACGCCGGTGGAAACGTAGTGCAGCGGGGAGTTGCCGTGCGGGATGTTTGGCGATGTGGGTACCCACTTAAGACCTGTGCCGCGCCAGTGCATCGAGCGAGTCCAGCCTTTCATCTTGACGATGGAAATTTTGGGGCGATACCTGATCCAACCCTCACCACTGATCATGTAGGCAAGTTCGCCGGCTGTCATGCCGTACACATAGGGGATTTTCCAATGACCCACGAGCGACTTGAAGCGGGGGTTGAGGATGAGTCCTTCGACGCGCTGGCCCCCGAGTGGGTTCGGCCGGTCGAGCACGACGAACTCAACGCCGGCCCTGCCGCATTCCTCCATACACAATCCCATTGTGCTGATGAACGTGTACGATCGCGCGCCGGTGTCCTGAATGTCGTAGACGAGACAGTCGATTTTTTTGAGCATCGCCGGCGTCGGCTTGCGAACGGGTCCGGGTCCGTAGAGCGAATAGATCGGCAGACCGGTGTGGCGATGGGTACTGTTGGGGAACTCCTTCCCGGCCGGGACTCGCCCATCGATGCCGTGCTCTGCACCGAACAACGCAACAAGATTGACCTTGGGCGATTTGTGGAGGATGTCGATGATGGAGCGGCCACGACCGTCAACACCGGAGGGGTTGGTGAGCAGGCCAACGCGCTTACCGCTCAGCGTCCCAAAGCCGCGCATGGAGAGCACCTCGTTGCCAAGGTAGACGCGTGCATGGGCGGCAGTACAACAGCAAACCAGCAGGGTAAAACCCAGCCAATTGGTCACGTATCGCATGAGCGAGGCTAGTCAGCCAAGCACTTGGCCACAAACCATTTGTGGCTATTCGTCGCCGGGGGAATCGGCGACGGCACGGAGGTAGTCGAAGGCAAACAGGCCAGTGCTGTGGCCATCCTCCCACACCGGCTTGACGGCGTAGCCGCCAACGAACTCGACTGAGCGAACCTGAAACGATGAGGGGCTGTATGGTCGCTCGGGGCCCTTGTAAACGTTACCCATCACGTCAGTCTCGCCTTTGCAACTGGCGCAGGGGCAGGCTTTTCGCAGCTTGGCCAAGCGCATGAACGATTCCTCGCCATCGTCCCACTTGATGGCCAGCTCCTCGCCGATGACCTGTATGTCGCTTGGCTGCATGTCCTCTTGGCTGTGGGAAAAAAAGGGGAGCCGCCGTCTGGCAACCCCCATTTGGCGAAAGACAGCTTACTTGTTCGGCTGCGGCGTGACGCGCAGATACGGCTTGATGGTGGTGAAGCCTTTCGGGAACTTGGCCGTCGCGTCCTCGTCGGAGAGGGTCGGCACGACGATGCAGTCGTCGCCGTCCTGCCAGTTGACCGGTGTGGCCACGGAATGGTTGTCGGTCAGTTGCAGGGCGTCCACCACTCGCAGGATCTCGTCGAAGTTGCGGCCGGTGGCCGGCGGGTAGGTGATCGTCAGGCGGATCTTTTTATTGGGGTCGATGACGAACACCGAGCGCACGGTAAACTTTTCGGCGGCGTTCGGGTGGATCATGTCGTACGTGGTGGCCACGGTGCGGTCCGGGTCGGCGATGATTGGGAAGTTCACGGTCGTGTTCTGCGTCTCGTTGATGTCGCTGATCCAGCCGTGATGATCCTCGAGCGGGTCGACACTGATCGCGATGATCTTGACGCCGCGCTTTTCGAACTCCGGCTTGAGCTTGGCCGTGTAGCCCAGCTCGGTGGTGCAGACTGGCGTGTAGTCCGCCGGGTGGGAGAACAGGATTGCCCAGCCGTCGCCTATCCATTCGTGGAAGTCGATGTCACCTTCAGTTGTCTCCGCCTGAAAATTTGGAGCCTCATCGCCCAGTCGTAGTGCCATTTTTCTTTGAAGTTGAGGGTTTAATGCGTCTTTCCGTTGGCGTGGCCAAGGGCCGGTCTTGTTAGCGAAACCGTCTTTCGGTGTCAATGGTTTATCCCGCTGCTGGGGGGTCTTTGTCAGGTAATCAGCATTTTTCGCTATTGGTGATCGGCCAAGTTCAGAAGCGGAAGGTGGTCAACGCCTTGATGGCAAATTCGCTCTCGCGCAGGGAGAATAAGTGGTCTTCGTCACCGTAGTTTTGGCGAATCACGGCATAAAACTTTTTGCCCGGTTTAAATTCCCAGAAGAAACGGGTGTTGTAGCCGATGGATTCGGAGACGTTGTCGTACTGGATGAGATGCGACCACCCCATGTCAGGAGTGAAGTTTATCCGAATGATTCCGGAGGCAATCTGTGCATCGAATTCATTGTCAGGGAGATCAAAGTGGTTGTAGTTGTAACTGAAGCTTGTGTTGAGCCACTTGGCCGGATCAAAACCAAGCCGGAAGTAGGCTGTTTGTTTTTCGCCGTGGTACCAGTCGCCTAACTCATAACCGAAGCCGCCGGTGATTAAGCCGGAATCCTTGAGGTCGAAGTCCAAGGCGTAGTTGGTCATCCAATATTCACCGGCCGGCACGATGCCACCGCCGGAGACGTCGAAATCGCGATCCGGCTTGTCGTATTCCTGTTCGATTAAAAAGTAGACATCGTGGCCGGTTTCAAAATCCAGATATGGTAAGTAGAAACTATGCCGCTGCGATTCAATGTCATTGTCGAGCGTGGTGTAGATAGAATTCCTGTAACTCAGGTGATATTTTCGCAACCATTCGATGTTTTCGGGCCTCGGTCGATAGGAGAAGGATGATCCGAATCGCCGGATTCCGGTTCGGCGGGTGTAGCCGAGCTTGGGTTTGAATTCCTCGTCGACTTGATAAAATGACACGCCTCCATCAATAAGATCATTCGGATAGCTGATACCTGCGCCGTGGGCGTGGCTCCAATCGGTGTCGTCGTCAAAATTAGCCATGGTATACATACTGGCACGAAGCGTCTTGTCGGTGAGGAATTTGGTCGTTCGATAGTTGAAATCTGTCCCGATCATATGCGTGTTTTTGTCGGAATTCGGATCACCGATGGTGTTGATCATGCCAACCGACGATTGATCAAGCACATCTCGAGAGATGCGTGTGACAAAGACATTTTGGCTGTCGATATCGTCGTGTTCGTCGATCATGGCTCCAATCATGCCGATGTTATATTTGCCGACCCGTCCTGTGATCTTGGTGGCCAAATTGATGGGAACAGGGTATCCGCTGTCAGTAAGGCCAATGCGTCGACTAAAGAACGGGGTGCTGGACTGTGATCTCGAACGGCGTCGCGAAGACGGACCGAACTTAAAAACGCTCGAATCCTTGAGGAAAAAGTCGCGATTCTCCGGATACTGAAGGGAGAAGCGGGTGAAGTTCAGTTGACGGTAGTCGACCTCCGTCTCGGCAAAGTCGGTGTTCACTGAAAGGCTGGCGTTCAGGTTTGGCGCCAGACGATAGGAAATGTCGCCTCCAATGTCGCCCAGTGTGTTTCCGTCGCCGGTGTCGTTGTTGTGCTGGTATTTGCCCATACCGTATGGGAGGACTTCCCACTTGGTGATATTGCCAACCGCCTCCAAGCCACGGATCTCACCAGCGTTTGCCATGGCCGAGGTGCTGAGATGGCGCCCCTCACTATGCCAACGACCACGCTCGTTCTTCCGACGAATCGTTCGGGAGATGTTGAAGCCCCAGGTGGAATTGTCGGGGTTGAAAGTGATCGAGTCGAAGGGGATGGCGATTTCGCTGAACCAACCCTTGTCACTGATTTGGCTTTTGCATTCCCAGATCGCGTCCCAATTGCTGCTGGAATGAGAGTTGTTGTGGATTAACGCGTCATAACGTAAGCCGTTTGGGTTGATGGTGAAATTGTAGCCGTTGCGTCGATCCAGAAAAGTATCGATGGCAATATAGATATAGTCATCTTCCTTCGGGAAATCATCCCGAGTCATGCTCCGGGCGAGGATTTTTTCCGGCTCGGAGTCGTAACACCAAATGCCGATGTAAAGGGCACGAGCATCGTAGAGGACACGAAACTCAGTGCGCTCGGTCATTGGCGCGCCTTCTATGGGTTCCTCCTGTACGAAGTCGCCAGCGACCGGGGCTTTTTGCCAGGCACCATCATCGAGCACGCCGTCGATCACCGGCGGCTGCTCCACGCGCAGGGCGGTGATGGATGGGCGCGGCTTGGCCATGCTTGCGGCCGCCCCGTTGGCAGCCAAGGCAAAGCTTGCAGAGCCAGCCAAAGCGGCTCCAAGGTAAAGAACTTTTATCATTCAGGGTAAATGGGTATTGGCAATGGCGCCCCGATTTCAGCCAAGTCTCGGCAAGGAGCGTGCGAGCGTGCCCTCACATTCAGGGAAAACAAGAAGAACCTATTCACAGCCCGCATGGCGAAGCGTTTGCTGCAGTTGCATCCTTCACATTTATTCGCGGTTGATAAACAACTCATGAAAAGCGTTTGGCCACCGGGATGCGGCGACCGACACCGAACGCCTTGCTGGTAATCTTGATGCCGGGTGCGGCCTGGCGGCGTTTGTATTCATTTAGGTTGATCAGCCGGATGATCCGCTCGACCGTTGCCTTGTCGTGGCCGGAGGCGATGATCGCCTCGGCGTCCTGTCCGTCCACCACGTACGCCTCGAGGATGCTGTCTAGCATGTCGTATGGCGGCAGCGAATCCTGATCCACCTGGCCGGGTCGTAACTCGGCGGACGGTGGCTTGGTGAGGGTGGAGTCGGGGATGATTTCGCGGTCGCGATTAATCCACTTGGCCAGACTGTAAACCTTGGTCTTGGGCAGGTCACTAATCACGGCTAGGCCGCCGCACATGTCGCCGTAGAGCGTGCAGTAACCGACCGCCAACTCACTCTTGTTGCCGGTGGTCAGCAGCAGCGAGCTGAACTTGTTGGACATCGACATGAGGATGTTGCCGCGGATACGTGCCTGCATGTTTTCCTCGGTCGTGTCCTCTTTGAGCCCCTCAAAGATTTCGCCGAGTTGTGACTTGAGTTGCTCAAACACCGGCTCGATTGGCACGACATCGTACTGGATGCCCAGCGCTTTGGCCAGGTGTTCGGCATCATCGAGACTACCCTGTGACGAGTATTGCGACGGCATGGCCACGCCGCGGACGTTCTCCGCGCCAAGCGCATTGACGGCGACCGCCGCTGTCACTGCCGAGTCGATGCCGCCGCTTAGTCCGATAACCGCCGACGCAAAGCCGCACTTGTGCAGATAATCGCGTACACCCAGCGAGAGCGCCTTGTGAATCTTCTCGTCGTCGCCAGAGGTGTTGCTTGACTTCGGCACGATGGTCTCCGTGTCCACGAGCAGCAGATCCTCCGCGAACATTGCGCCGCTGGCCCCGAGTACGCCGTGGCCGTTGTAGTATTGGCTGCCTCCATCGAACACCAGTTCGTCGTTGCCGCCGACGAGGTTGCAGTAAACCACCGGGCAACCGGCCTTGGTCGAGAGCTGCGATAGCAGCACATGGCGGCTGTGCTCCTTGCCGAGGTTCCACGGCGAGGCAGAGAGGTTGAGCAGTAGTTCCGCGCCGCCGCCGGTGAGTTCATCGGTGGGGCTACGGCCGTAGCGGCGGTCGTTCAGGAACACCTCGTCGTTCCAGATGTCCTCGCAAATCGTAATGCCAATTTTTTTGCCTAGAATCTCCACCGGCGTGTTGTCGGTCGCCGGCTCGAAGTAGCGATCCTCGTCGAACACGTCGTAGGTCGGCAGCAGTGTCTTGTGCCGAAGGGCTCTCACTTGGCCGTCCCGTAGCACGGCGGCGGAATTGCGGGCGGGGCGGCCGGAGTTGGTCTCGTTGACGGAGGCGTAGCCCACGACGGCGACAGCGCGTCCGCCGCGCTTGGCCAGACGCTCGAGTGCCACCTGGTTTTGCCGGAGAAACGCCGGCTTGGATAACAGGTCGCGCGGCGGGTAGCCGCACAGCGCCAGCTCCGGCAGCACGAGCAGTTCCGCGCCGGCCTCGTCTGCGTGTCGCCACGCATCGACGATTTTGTCGCAGTTTCCGTCGAAATCGCCAACGGTGGTATTGATCTGTGAGATGGCAATGTTCATCTGCCCTTGGGCAAGTTTATCGGCGAACCGAATGAGGAGAAAGGCAGAATCGCGTTCCGGTTCGGGCGATGAATGCTCGGTTTTGCCACTTGACCCGCCTTTCGAAGGGGTTACCTTTTCCGCGTGCCAGAGGGCAGAGACAAAAAAAAATCAGTGATGGTGGGGCTCGGGATGGATTCCGACGGCCACAAGCGCATCACAACCGGCGACAATTTTGTCGTCGCGGGGGGGACTCAGGACACGCACGACCAGATGACGGAAAAGGTCGTCAAGATCAACGAGAAGCTCACCGAGCGCGGCAAGTGCCTCAACACGGTGGAGCGCACCGAGTTCAAGGATATTGCCGAGTCGGTCGGGCTCAAGGAGCAGTCCCCGCCGCCGGATCCAGAGAACAACTAATCCTCCCCAGCAAATCTTGATACAAAAAAGGCGGCCTGATGGCCGCCTTTTTTGGTTGAAACATGGGATTAGCTGACGGCAATGAGCGAGACGCGCTGGTTTTTCTCGTTGCGGACGACGCCGTTGGCGCTGGGATCGAGCGACGGTCTGCCGTCGATCAGGAACTGGTAGCGGTGGTGCCCGTGGTTCAGGTCGATCTGCGTGATCCATGAGCCGTCAAACTGCCGGTTCATGGCGTGCGCGTCGCCGTTCCAATCGTTGAAATCACCGATTACGGAAACCTCCTGCGCGTCCGGGGCGATGCAGAGGAAATTGATCGGCTTGGCCATTCCCTTGGCCGAATATCGTCCGTTGCCGTTGTGCTGGTTGTTCTCCATCCTTGCTAAAGAGCCGGTCAAAATTGCCATCCCAGGGCGCTTGGCCGGTCAAAGGCCGTGGAAAAAACCAAATCCCAGCTACCTGTGCAAGCGAAAAACAAAAAAGGCGGCCAATTGTTTGGCCGCCTTTCGGGAAATGGAGTTCTCTGGTCAGGCGGTGCGACCCTTGAAGGTCAGCTCGGCGACGCCGGACTTGTCCAATTCGCCGATGCCCTTCTCGATCATTTTGTCGAACTGCCCCTTTGAGGCGGCGGCCATCGGGAGGTTGAGGCCTTTCTCTTGGCCAAGCGCCAGCGCGATACCGGAATCCTTCGCGGCGTGCGCGCCGGAGAAGTAGCATTCGTGGTCACGGTCACGCATGTCCTCACCATCGGTCTCAAGCACGCGGGAATTGGCGCCGGTCTGGGAGAAAATCTCCATGACCATGTTCAGGTCGAGGCCAAGTGCATCGGCCAGGCCCAGTCCCTCGGCCAGCCCGGCGGTGTTGATATTCATGACCATGTTGACCAGCGCCTTGACCTGGGCCGCCTTGCCGGAGGTGCCGACGTAGCGCTTGTTGACCGATAATTTGCCGAGCAACTCATCGACCTTGTCGTAGGTGGCTTTTTCGCCGCCGAGCATCAGGTACAGCGTGCCGTCGCGCGCCTGGGTGATGCTGGAGGCCATGCAGCCCTCGAGCGACTCTGCGCCGGCGGCCTTGGCTAGAGCCTCGACCTCCACGTGCACTGCCGGGCTGATCGTTGCGCAGTTGATAAACACACGGCCCTCGGCGCCGGTGAGCAGGCTGTCTCCCTCGCTGGCGAAAATCTTGTTCATTGAGGCGTCGTCGATCACTACCGTGATAATGACATCCGACAACTCGGTGACCTGCGCCAGTGTACTGGCCGCGGCAGAGCCGAGTTCGGTGGCCAGTTCCGCGGCGGCTTCACTTCGGATGTCGTACACGGCGGAGACGTCGTATCCGCAATCCTTCAACCGGCGGGCCATGTTGGCGCCCATGCGTCCGACTCCGACAAATCCTACTTTTTGAGACATGATATGGTTTTGTTTTTTCGCTTAAAAAATACCGGAAGGGGGACGAGCCACCCTCAAAAAACGGTGTGGGGCGGAGCATAGGTAAAGTGCGGCAACGGCGCACGCCCTTTTTGCACTTGGCCAAGCGGGGAGTTTTTTAATCGAGAGGGCCGCAGTGAGGCAACGCGCTTGGCTGCGGTGGCTTATTGTCACCAGGGGAGGCGTTGCAAGTCGAAGAGCAGGAGTGCTGCAAAAACAGAGGTGTAAGGGCTTTTTGTTTGTGCTTCATTTTTTGCTAATTGTACAAATTCTTTCGAAATTATAATTATATTCCTAATATGCTGTTAAAGGAAAAACACAACCCGTCAAGGTGCCTGGCCAGGCAGTAACCCGAACTGGACGACTTGGCTCTTGAAGGTGTGCTTTAGTTCGAGTGGATTCGTATCAGCTTGGCCAAGCTCAACCGGCACCTCGAATAGCACGCCGGAAACCTGGCACGGTCCATCATCTTTGCAGAAATAGGCGATCGCCTCTATGTGGACCAGGCCCTGTCCGGCACCTTTCTTCAACTTAACCGGAATGTTGATGATGGCGTTTTCTTTCAGCGCACCGGCCGCCTTGACCTCGTCGATGGCAACAGGTGAGTTGTCGCTCGCGATCACTTGCCATCGGCTGCCGGCATCCTTGGTGAGGTGATGGTCGGTTGGTAACTTAAGGCTGAGCGTCAGCGTGCCGTCGTTGCTTCTTGCCAAGCGCAGCGCCTCGGTGCGAATCGTTGGGGTGCCGGGGAGGTTGGCCAGGCGGAGGCTGCGCGGCGCGACCGGTTCGCTGGCTCTGGGCACGCCGCTAAGTTTGAGCGTGCTCACGTGAAGTGACCCAAGGTCAACGACGCGGATCGAGTGATTGTTCGTATCGGCGACGAACAGTCGCCTGGCCTGAGGTCCAAGCACCAAGCCAGACGGCTCGGAGAGTTGCGCGCCGAGCCCGTTGCCATCGCTGAGGCCCGGCTTGCCGGAGCCAACCCAGCGTTTGACCTCACCGGTTTTCGGGTCCAGCAGCTTGAGTCGATGATTGTATGTGTCGGCAACGATGACCTTCTTTTCCTTCTCCCACCACTGGACACCGAGGACGTGCTGCATGCGGGCCTTTTCCCCGATACCATCCTTGTCGCCAAACGCGAACAGATTGCGCGGCTGGTCATTCTCGCCGCCGGCAATGGTGCGGGTGGCTCCGCTCGCCAAGTTGATCGCGCGCACAGTACTGCTCTCGCTATCGGCGACGAACAATTCGCCGTTGCCGACAGTCAAGCCGGATGGTTGCGCCCACGCGGCGAGCAGGCGATCTGTGCGATTGAGATTTTGCTCGGAGCCGTTGCCGCTGTAGTTGCGGGCGATTTTTTTCTTCAGGTCGTAGGACCAAATTTGGTGTGTGCCTGCCATGGCGATGAAGACCTGGCCGCTCTCGACGAGGACATCCCACGGCGTGCTGATCGGTTGCTCGCGGCCGCCTTTGCCGCCGTTGTAGTCGCGACCCTGCGTGCCGTTGCCGGCGAGGGTACTGACGGTTTTGGCCGTCGTATCGACGACGCGCAGCGCGTGGTTCTCGGCATCGGCGACATAAAGATTGCCCTTGTGGAAGGCGAGACCCTGCAGTCGAAAAAACCGCGCCTCATCGTAGCCGCCATCGGTCAGGCCGATACGGCCGCTACCAATGACGTCGATGAACTTTCCATCGAGGGTCGTAATGACGATGCGATGGTGGTTTGAGTCGCTGATGAAGAGTCGTCCACCCATGGTGTCGATGGCTAGTTTCCCCGGGTAGCGCAGTGGTGAGTCAATGGGGGACTTGGACTTCTCCGGCGACATCGGGATTGGGTCGTGCCGGAAAATGTCTTTCGGATAAAATGTAAGTGCAGCGTTTATACAGGCGTCGATCACCTCCTTGTTGCCCTCGCCGGAGACCATCAGTATGAGATTACCTTTTGGTCCGACGACGGCCATAGATGGCCAGCTGCGTACGCCGATGCGCTGCCACATGTGCATCTCGTCATCGTTCACCACCGGATGCGCGATTTCGTAGCGCAGTACGGCATCGCGGATGTTTTCGGACACTTTTTCATTGTCGAACTTGGCTGAGTGCACGCCGACAAACGCCACTGGGAAACCGGCGTAACGCTCCTCTAACTCGGCGAGGTCGGGCAAAATATGGATGCAGTTGATGCAGCAGTAGGTCCAGAAATCGAGCACGGTGATTTTGCCGGCGAGCTGCTTGTCGAATGTGAGCGGCGGGGAGTTGAACCAATCCTTGCCGGTAGGGAATTCCGGGGCGCGAAGTCTCTCGGCCCTTTGGTCTACCTG
>Ga0206680_10000736_pt1 | contig 11645 bp, 5 predicted proteins | sample M115012015metaG_FD_160124 | JGI IMG/M metagenome (GOLD analysis project Ga0206680, IMG submission 160124) | Ammonia-oxidizing marine archaeal communities from Monterey Bay, California, United States - M1 150m 12015 | ecosystem: Environmental > Aquatic > Marine > Intertidal zone | place: USA...
CATGCCATACACGGAGTTGATCGATGCGTTCGACAGTGATGAGGTGGATGCTGCCTTTATCACGGTTGGCATGAAGGCGGACGTGTTTCAGACACTCGCACTCACCGGCAAGGTTCGTTTTCTGAGTGTCCCGAACAACGAGGCTCTGGCGGCGATGGAGCTGCACTTGTCGCCCTTCACAGTGCCGCGCGGCATCTACCAGTTTGATAGTGAGGCAGTTCCACGGGCAGACATTCAAACAGTGGCGACCGGCGCGCATCTCATAACGCGAAACGATGTCGAAAACAGCCTTGTGGAACAAATCACCCAGGAAATTCTCAAGACCCCGTTTCAAAAGCAGAACCGGCTGGGCGAGTTGTTCGAGAAGGGAAAGCCGTTCGCCAGAGCTCGCCCGTTCTTCCCCATTCATGAGGGGGCGAAATGGGTGTACGAGCCGGGCTCTCGCACCCTTCTAAAACCTGAGCTTGTTGATATGTGGGAGAGCATGCGCTCTTTTTTTGTATCTATCATTGTCGCAGCATTCTTTGGCTACCAGTGGTACCGGAAGAAAAAAGATCGAACCAAGGAGGGGCGGCTTGACTACTATGTCAGGAAGGTCATCGAGATTGAGCGGCAGCAGATGACTCTCGACACCGAAAAAAAGGGGAACGACATGGAAAAACTACAGGGGCTACAGGATGAGCTCACGAATCTGCGGCAGGAATGCTTCAAGGATTTTTCCGGGCATCAATTGCAGGATGAGCCGGGCACGGACTGCTTCCTCAAGCTGTGTGCGTCACTGAGCGAAAAGCTCAACGCCAAGATGACGCGCGTTCGACTCGGCGGCGAGATCGCGCGACTGGCCGAGGTGATCGGGAAGAAACAGTGACGAATCGAAATTACTCCTCACATCCGCGTTTTTCTTTCCGTTCCTCCTCCTTGCGATGTCGGCGTGGGGCGTGCTTGAGCTCCTCAAGCTGCCCGTCGAACTGGAGCCCACACTCAAGACATAGATTTTAGAACGTACTCAAAAAAGTTTGCTAAAGCGTACATTCAGCAAACAGAAGTTGTGTGGCCAAGCTTGACGCGGTGTTTCCAGAGTTGGCGCGGCTTGAAGATGCCGAATGGCGTGATGATGCCGGTGATCAGTTCCGGCGGCGTGACGTCAAAAGCCGGGTTGCGAGCATTGCTGCCAGGGTTGGCCAGGCGCACCTTTTGCCGACGCCCACCCGGCGTCACTCCCCAAGCGCTGAGCACCTCGTCTTCGTTGCGCTCCTCGATCGGGATGGCCTGGCCGGACTCGAGTTCCCAGTCGATGGTGGAGAGCGGGATGGCGACGTAGAACGGGATGCCGTGCCGCTTGGCCAGGACGGCCTTGGTGTAGGTGCCGATCTTGTTGGCTACCTCGCCGGTGCGGCCCAGCGTGCGATCGCTTCCGACGATGACGAGGTCAATCTCTCCGCGCTGCATCAGGTGTCCGGCGGCGTTGTCGGCTATAATATCGTGCGAGATGCCCTGCTGCGCCAGTTCCCAAGCGGTGAGGATGGCGCCCTGCGATCGCGGCCGTGTTTCGTCACAAAAAACATGGAACGATTTTCTCTTGGCCTGTGCAGCGTACATTGGAGCAGTGGCGGAGCCGACATCCACGAATGCCAGCCAGCCAGCGTTGCAGTGTGTTAGCACGCGGGAGCCGTTGTGGATGAGCGGTTCACCATGTTGGCCGAGCGCCTCGCAGTGGGCGATATCGTCATCCGCGAATTGCCGGGCGGCGGCCAGGGCCTGCTCCTGTCGCTTGGCCACAGTTTCGTCAGTCATTTGCGCCAGCATGCTGCGCATGGCGCTGACCGGATCGACGGCGGTGGGACGTGCCTCAGCGAGCGTGCGGTAAACCTTGGTCAAGTGCCGTTCAAACGCCTTGAGTCCGCGCCCTTGAAAGGCTCGCGCGCCCTGAGCCAGGCCGTAGGCCGCCGTGGCGCCGATCGCGCCGGCTCCGCGAACGATCATGTCGGTGATGGCGCGGGCGGTTTCGCGAAAGTCCGCAGTGGAGACGATTTTAAATTTGTGCGGGAGCAGTCGCTGCTCGATGAGCCGAACGCGGTTGCGCGCCGGGTCAAACCAAACGGTGCGGTAATGCCGCGACTCGCCCTGGTGGGTGACTTTCATGACGCAGGGCTCGGCTTAGTGGTTGCCACACTTGATGTTAAGCTTGTGGCGAATCTGCTCGAAGCGAGGATCGGAGCGGATCTTGTTGAGGTCAGGATCCTTGTCCATCCACTTCGTATCGTCGTAGCCGAGTTGAACAGCCTTTTTGAGGGCCGTAATTGAATCGTCGATGCGATCCGTGAGGGAGAAGCTGCAGGCAAGATTGTAAAACACCATCGAGTCCTCCGGTAGAAGACGTGAAAGTTGCTCATCGACCGTGAGACCCTCTGCAAAGCGGCCGCGCTTGGTGTAATCGTCTCCAAGCAACTGTAGCGCCTCAATGTATCCAGGGTCGCGCTTGGCGAGACCTTCCAGAAAGGAAATCTCGATATCTAATTCCTGCTTCTCCCTGCTGGATAAATCCTGTCTTGAAGATGAATGCTCTGACATGAAGCCGGTTCAAAATCACCCGATCAGCCGGCAGAGTCAAGCTGTCCACTGCGGGAATCCGGTCATTGATCAACGCTGCCTCCCCTTCGAGTGAAGTGCCTTGTGCCCTGGGAAATCGTTGTCGTAGCGTTTCAGTAACGCGGCCTCGTCGTTCTTTACGAGGTAGATTTTGCCCTTGATCTTGAGCGTCTCGCTTGGCGCGAGGCTGCCCAGCCGGAAGTCGCTGTGCAGGCAGCGTATCACGCCCTGGAACAATTCCTGATATGGCTCGAACGCCGTGGCGAAAATCATCGAGCCGTCGCCGCTGAAGCAGCCGATCAGCCCGTTGCTCGGTACGGCCGGGTGCAGTGGCCGCGGGTTGACATCGGTGCGTGGTACGCCCGGCCCAGCCCAGACTTGCCCGGGGATGTAGCGCGCCTCCGTCGCCCAGTCCTGTGTCGGCATCATCGCCCGCTTGCCGTCGAGATAGACGAAGCTCTTTTTGATGTAGGCATACTTGTCGGCGGTCGTGTCTGCGCCGGTGCCGTTGAATTTGCCGACGCGGATGCAAGGTTGCGCCCAGTGCGCTTCGGATCGCCTGGCTGTGGGGTTGTACGCGGTGAGCGCAAAATCGACCTCGTCGTGGCTGGCGGTGATGACGTGCTCGACCGTTACGCCGTCGTTCACGTCGCAGTGTAAATGGAGCTGCGAGCCCTCATAGCTGCGTGAAACCAGGCGTGTCTTGTGACCGACGACGGTGTGTCTTCCCCAGTCGGTCGTCTGCGAATTGTCACGGCAATACGCCTCAAGGTAGTGGATTTTCATCTCTTTGCCGGGTAGATGTTCGCCGCTGATCGTCAGCATGTTTTTGGCCCAGTGCAGCTTTAGCTTGGCCGGTTCTGCAGCCTGGCTAAGCGCTGTTGTGCACACAAACGAGAGGATTGAGAGAATCAGTTTCATGGGTCGGGCAGCACAGCGTCGGCTCGCATCGGGACGCTGTCAACGGCAATGCGCCTTGCGTTTGTCCAAGTGGCTGGTGAATACTGACGCACGCATGGGAGAACCGGTCAAAGTTCCGCTGGTAGGCCTCAATGAGCAAAACCAACCCCTCGCTGGGGAGTTGAAGGATGCCTTTGCGCGCGTGCTCGATTCATCGCAGTTTATCCTCGGCCCTGAGGTCATCGAGTTCGAGTCGCTCGCTGCCGAATCGATCGGTGCACGGCACGCCATCGGCACGAGCTCCGGCACTGATGCTCTGCTTCTTTCTTTGATGACACTCGGGATCGGTCCCGGCGACGAGGTGCTGTGCCCATCGTTCACGTTTTTTGCGACCGCCGGTGCGATTGCCCGCATCGGTGCCGCACCGGTGTTCGTCGATTCAATCGACACCGATTTCAACATCGATCTCAACGATGCAGAGCGGCGCGTCACCGGCAAGACCAAGGCGATCATTCCGGTGCATTTGTTCGGTCAAGCGGCGGACATGGACGGCGCGCAGCGCCTGGCGAAGGTGCATGGCCTGGCCGTGCTCGAGGACGCTGCGCAGTCGATGGGCGCGACGTTCGGTGACCAACAGGTCGGCACGATGGGCGAGCTGAGCGCATTCAGTTTTTTCCCGTCAAAAAACCTCGGCGGGTTCGGCGATGGCGGCATGATCACGACAGACCACGATGACCTGGCCAAGCGCGCGCGCATCCTTCGCGTGCACGGCAGCGCGCCGAAGTATTACCACAAGGCCATCGGCGGCAACTTCCGGATGGACCCTCTGCACGCCGCGCTGCTCGGGGTCAAGCTGGGCCACTTGCCGGGATACCTTGCCAGGCGCCGCGCCAACGCTGAGCAGTACCTCGAGCGCCTGGCAAAGTTCGATCACGTTGCCGAGGGCCGGCTGGTCTTGCCAACTGAAATCGAAAGCCGCGGCCACACTTGGAACCAATTCACCCTCCGCGTGGCCAACGGCAAACGTGATGCGCTGCAGGAACACTTGGCCGCGAACAACATTGGCTCTGCGATTTATTATCCGGTGCCGATGCACCAACAGGAATGCTTCGCACACCTGCCCAGCTTCGGCGAGTCACTGCCGGTCTGTGAAAAAATGGCGGGGGAAGTGTTGAGCATCCCGGTGTATCCGGAACTGACGGAGGAGCAATTCTGTCACGTTGTCGACACGCTGGCCAATGCCCCGCTTTGATCGCTATAGCGACTTGCCGCTGATCGCACCGGCTTCCTGCAGCAATGAGGCAAGTTCGGTCCAGCCATTGGCTTTGGCGTAATCCAGCGGAGTGTGGCCGGATTTGTTTCGGCTGTTTAAGTCGGCGTTGCTGCGAATGAGCAGTTTAACGGCCTCGGGCCGGTTTCGTAGCACGGCCTGGTGCAACGGCGTGGCGTCGCTGTTGCTCAATGCGTCCACATCGGCCCCGAGCGAGATCAGTACTTCCATCGTGATCACTTTGCCCGCGCCGGCGGCCCAGTGTAGCGGCGTGCTTTTGTGGAGTGGCCCGGGGACGTCCACCTTGACGCCCCGGCGCAGGAACGCCTGCACGGCGAGGGCATCCCCCTTGGCGGCAGCCATGTGGATCGACACCTCGCGCCCGGCGCGGCCACGGCTGGCCTCGAGCACGGCGGTGGCCTCGGGCTGCTGATAGCCCTTGGCCAGGTCCAGCGGGGTGCCGCTTTGGCTGATGGCGTTCACCGGCGCGCGGCGCTTGAGCAGCAGCGCGATGACGTTCGTGCTGCCTTTGGCCGCGGCGGAGTGGAGCGGCGTCCAGCCGCCGTCGGTGCGCGCGATCTTGTCCGCACCGTGGTTGAGCAGCAACTCGGCGGCCTCGGCCTGGTCGGCCTCAGCGGCCCAGTGCAGCGGCGTGGCTCGGTGTTTTTTCACGCGAAAATGAACGTTGGCCCGGTTGCGTTTCAGCCAGTCATCGAGCGCCTCGATGTCGCCGTGGCGCGCGGCTAGGTGCACCGACATCGTGGAGCCCTTCCTCGCTCCAAGCCGGGTGAGCAGCTGCACGGTGGAGTCTCGCTTGTGGATGCGTGCGAAATCGAGCGGCGTGCCGTCGATGCAGAGCGGGCTCAGGTCTTTGCCGAGATCGTGCAGCAACTGGAGCACAGCGTCGCGGCCGTTGATTGCCGCCACGTGGACGGCCGTCCAGCCGTTGGGCGCGGTAGAGTCGGGTTTGCCGCCCTTGGCCACGAGCGGCTTCACGGCATCGACGCTGCCGTGGGCGCAGGCGAGATAGAGCGCGTCCACTTTTTCCTTCTGCGTCTTGGCGTGGAGATTCGAGCGGAAGGCCAGCAGCGTCTCGATGTTGGCCGGCTTGTTTTTGATCGCGGCAATGTGCAGCGGCGTTTGGCCAAGCGCGTTGAGCGCATCGACCGCTTGGTCAAGCCGCAGCGCGCGCCGCAGCGCGTCGGTGTCGTCGGTCGCGGCGAGCTCGTACAGGGATCGGGTCTCGATCTTCGGGGCCGGTTGCGGCGTGGGCGGCGTGGCCGGAGTGGGTTTCGGTTCGCCCGGCCCGCAGCCGGCTTGGCCAAGCGCAAGAGCGAACACCACAAGGATAAGAGGCCAACGGGGTACACCTTTGGGCTTGGCTTGGTTCATCCGGATCGAGGGTCGGGATCGTTCAGGTCATGGAGGATTCAAGCCCCGGGATGCGTTTCAAGCAACGAAAAACCGACGAGTCAATCAGGATCAATGACAATGCGAAAAAAACGGATGGTGGAACCGGAATTGCCGGAAAAACTGGCGCGGAGCGTTTCATGATCAGGTACGAGGATATCCTGAAGCCTATGCCATTTGGTGAGGTCGGTGGAAGACTCGACATGGTGGGTGTGTCCGGCAATGCCCTGAAACACGATCGTCAACTGGTTGCCCTTCACTAGGTTGATCGACTGGATGAGGGGGCGGAGGTCTGGATTGAGGTCAAAGACCAAATGTGGCCGGAGTGTAGTATCGCGTGTGAGGGTAAACCGCCCGTTGTCATCCAGGCCGGTGTTGTTTTCCCAGCCAACCAGCCGCCAGCCTTTGGCAAGTCGAAGGGACAATTGCATCGGCAAGTTTGTGAAAAATCTTGCTGACCATTTGTTGCCATTCTTTGGCATGGAGAGTCCTTCCACCTTGACGTCAAGTAGCCCCGGCTTGGCAGCATCAATCTGTAACGTAGCCGGCGTATCCAGGTCGAGATCAGTTTGAAGATGCTCCCACACATGGGTGTGGCGCGCCATCGCATAGTCGCGCAGTTTTTGCACTTCCGCCAGCCATTCGTCGATGTTCCGGATGGGCAGCGACCATTCCTCCTCGATTTCTTCGTTCTCGCCGGCGGCCGGATCCATCCGCCAACGATCAATGTGCCGCGCCATCTCTGGCATCAAGGCAGTTTGCTTGGAGTCGATGGCCCGCAGGATGTGCTCTTCACTCAGCGTGGTTTGCATGTGTGTCGTGAAACGATGAGCGAAACGTTGGCGCCCTTTTTCTTCTGCTAATATTTTCTGTATAATTTCAATGAAAACAGCCCGGTCGACATGGGTAAAAGAAAGTACTTTGTGACGAAACGTATTCTCCGACGGAGATTGATTCAACACACCCAAGATGCCATCCAGATCATAGGGAATCCATTGCCATTTGCCGTTCGCATGGCGAGGGCGCCATTTCCTAACATTATTGAGTGGCCAGTCTGTATTTGCGAGGAATACTTCAACAATAACATAATTTATTAAATTGTCGACATTAACCAACTCGTCAAGCTGATATAATCGTTGATCGAGGGTGATTTCGTTCCAAGTTGCGAGAAAAGAAATGACTTTGTTCCAATGCAATAAATCTCCCGCCATTACGGTGTTTTGCACCAAATCAACTTCACTCTCATCAATGCCGTGGCGGGAAGCTAAATAGTGCGAATCAATCCGTTCACGCAAATTATGAATACCCCAGAATCGTCCGTTAAGATAAACGATTGATGGTCGCCACGCCTGATAGTCAAGACCCATTCGGGCTGTCAGTTCATGGCCAACAGCATCGCGCATAAACGCCCTTTTCCAATCATTACTAGAGTTGCGGAGAATGAGTCTCTTGAATTGATCAAAACCCAAATCGGGGAAAATACGGTAGTCAAATTTACTTTTACCGTAACGAGGTCGAGCGTACAGGCGGAGGGATTTTTGATAATAATTACGCGACCATCCACCGTGAATTCGTAGTCCAATTTCTTGGCCAATCGGCTGGCTTCCATCAGGCTCGAACCACTCAAAAAAGGCTGGGCGCTCCCATTCGTGGTTGAAGTTGTAGACCGGATCTTGCACCAGATTCAAGTAGTCGCGTCCCTCGGTGTAGATGCCGTGGTCCGGATCAAACAGATTCCTTGGGGAGGTGACGATCGATGCAATCGGTAACCGGCTTTTCTCTCCAATCAAAAAACTGCCGGTCGCCACCGGCCCGGGCAGAAACCCTTCACGAAAAGCACGCGCCCGCACCACGGCCGGCTTGGTCAGCCGAATAGGTCCGGCATAGAGCCGGTCCCTGCGGCCGGGGATGGAGCCGTCGAGTGTGAAACGAAGCTCACTAAGGGAATCCGGGGAAGTGATTCGCAAATCGACCGGCTCAGGATAAAGGCCGGAAGGCTTGGCCAAGCGGGGAGCTCCCAGCCAGCCGGAGTGAGGCTTGGTTCGGTTGGCTGCGCCCGGAGTCGGCTCGCTAAAGAAAAAACGGCCAATGGCATCCGGCACAAAGCCAACGGTGGCATCCGGCGGGCACAACGGCAACGGCAGCTGGTTGATGCGTTGGCCCAGCGGCGACGTGAGAAAGACTGTGTCAACGCCTGGGCTGAGCTTGAAGTTTGTGTGGAGCATTGCTGCCGGCAGTCCCCATTTAGTTTTCAGCCAGGTCTCAACCCTGACGATTTCATCCTGGTTCAGTTTGTGGTCGTAAATCAGGATCTCGGCAATGTCGCCGTACCAGTTTCGGTCCGGGATAAGTCGATCTGTCCCGATCAGGCCTACACGCAGGCCGGTGTCAGCCACGCTGGTAACAAGGCAGAGTGATTCCGGCCATCGGGTTGCAGTAGGGTTCACATCCATTCCGTTGACGCGGACCAATGTATTGGTCTTGGCGAATGCCCCGTGCGGATAATAAAGAATCCGGTCACTACCCCGCGTGAAGTCGGTCGTCTTGATGTCACCCAACACCGTGCGATATGATTTTGTGGCGTGGGCATCCTCCCGGGCAACGACAAACTCCGTTTGGGCATTGCTCATCTGCGGAAACGAGAGGTAGTCGTCGAAGCCGTCGAACCAGAGAACCGGCAAGCCGGTCAGCGGTTCGCTTGCAAGTCGAGGTTGTTGGTCGGTATTCGACTGGGTGGCTGAACGACCGACGCGTGGAAGGTAGTCTGCGGCCAGCCCCCATTTGTCCACGAGATGATTCTCGATGGCGCGGCGAGTTTTTGTGTTCAACGGCCGGTCGTAAACCAGTACTTCGGCAATTCGACCGTGCCAGTTACGTCCCGGAAGAAAACGGTCCGAGGCGAGATTGGATGCTGAGGAGGGTTTGCTGGTGATGGTAGCGACCAAACCAAGGCGTTCAACCGGCGGGACTGCACGCCGTGGATCGACCCGCTCGCCGTTGATCCATGATTGGCCATGTGCGGCGTGCGAATCGGGCCCATTGTGAAAGAGGGCCCCATCGTACGATCGCGCGAAGTGAAACGTCTCGATATCACCAAGCAGTGGCCGATATCCAGCAGCGGATTTTTTGGCCTCGGCCAGCACCCAGAAAACTGTGCGTATGTTATCAAGTCGATTGAAATGGAGAACGTCATCCTGCCCATCCATCACGATTGCCGGTTGATCCTTGTCCGGTTCCTGCAGAGCGGGTTGGCGATTCTCCTCGGGCTGGGAGGCATCGTTGTCTCGGCCGCTTTTGTCCTTCCAAAGGGTCACTCGCCCGTTCTCGGTCTCCAGCGTTTCTACGTCTGCTGCATCGAGCCACAATAGCAGCCCGTCCAATTTTCCAGGATCAATCGGATCAGCCTGACCAAGCGGAGGCATGGTAGGTTGACCAACCTTGGATTGCCAACGCGCCACGCGGTCTTGCTCATCGAGAGTAAGCGTGCTGGTATCGGTCGCGTCGAGCCACAGTTTCAGTCCCGGGATGTTAGCCGGCAGGTTAATAACTTCAGGGTTTGGAGACCGTGGTATCTCGCGCGTTTGCCGATCCTTTCCGGATGCAAAAACCAGCAAGTGCTCCCCCGGGGCCAATTCGGTGTCAGGGAAGCGCCACTTGAACGGCTCAGCCGGATCGTCGGACAGTCCAAAGCCGTCGAGGCTGACCAGCGCATCGGCTCGATTGTGTAGCTCGATCCAGTCCGGGAAATCGCCGTCCTCATCGGCGAGTGTCGTCCGGTTGTCGCTCATCACTTCACTGATAATGACGCCGGGGTGTTCGGCCAAGCCGCCGCCGGTAGACTGCGGCCCGTAAACGATGTGCTCGAGCCAGCGACCGTCCGCGCTGGCCAACCCGATCTCCCCCTGCGCCGCCGAGAGCTTGAAACTCAACATGCTGCTGTCGAGCGTGAGCTCCGTCGTCGCGCCGATGAAGCTCAGAGGCGGGAAGACAAACATCGCCGGTGCGCCGATCGGCTGGCTGGAGAGCCGCATCCCGTCGAGCGCCACCGGCAGCGCGCCGGGATTGGCCAACTCGATCGCGTCGCGCTCTCCGGCCGGCGGGTTGGCCACCCAACTAGCCACGCGCACGGCGTCCGTTTGGCCAAGCGCGATTGCGCCGTTCAGCCCGCCCAGCGTCGGCCGGGTGAGCGTCCAGTCGCCAGTGCGGCCGGTGCGGCCGATCGAGTGCCCCTCCAACTGCGGCCCGAACTCGACCGAATCAAGCCGCTCTCCGGTGCTGTCAAAAAGCCAAACCCCTTCGCCGTCGGCGTCCAATTTGAAACCAAGTTCGCTGCCCAGCACGAGGTACGCCCCAGCGGCGACTTGCACTCCCGCCGAAAAAATAAACTTTCGCGGCTTGGCCGGATTATCGGTGAGGCTCATCCCGCCCAGGTCGGCGGCGGCCGTGCTGTCGTTGAACAGTTCGATTTGATCTGGCGCATCGCCGCTTGGCCAGGCGAGCACCTCGTTGATGACCAAGCGCGAGTGGTTTGGAGCAACCGTCCATGACTTCGAGCGACTCGCTTGGCTAAGCGGCTGCCAAGCGCCCGCGCTGTTTTTGCCGATGACTTCGACGGCGATTTCGCCGGGCGGGAGCTTGGCCAGGCGTATCGGTTCCGCGATGGGGTGCTCGCCGCCAAGCGGGCCATCGTTGACGCGGTAGCGGTAGTGCGTGATACCCGGCCCGCCGACGGTGAGCGTGGCGTTCGTCCCGCGGGTTGGTGTGCGGGGTTCACCGGAGATCGACGCACCGACCGGCACGAGAGCACCCATGTCAAGTCCGTTCGGCCCAGTGCCGATCGCGGGCGATCCGGGTTGCAGTCGGAAGTCGGCCGACGTACCAGAAAACATTGGGTCGACTTCAATGCTTCGTTCCCCATACCAGTCATGGGTTTTCCTAATGATTGAATCGAAAACGTGCAGCCACACCCAGTTGTTCTCCACCCAAGATGACTTGAGATGTATCAGGTCCACCCTGTTTGCAGAAAAAATATTTCCGACCAACCTCGCTCCCTTGGGCATTTCGACTTTGCGGTCCGGCTCGTCGAACGCAATAGCGCCGAGCCTACTTCCGTAAAATGTGTTGTTCGCAGCTTCAAGCCGACCGCCCTCCTTCAGCAGTATGTGGTGGTCGTTGTCGTAAAAAATGTTTCGCACCACTGTAATGTCCGACGCCTGTCCATCGTGTCGTCCCGAGGCGAGTACGGCGGAGATGCCCGTGCTTAAGTTACCTTTGTGAAAACCGTGAAACGTATTGCCTTCGATGTGCGCATCCATCCCGTCGAGGTCGAGTGCATCATCACTGCCACCGAGAAACTCGTTGTCGTACACCTGCAAGATTGGCCCGGGCCGCTTGCCACCGCTGACATCCAAAATGTCGTTATAGCCAGTCGTACCACCGAAACGGTTGCGTGCGAATACCAGTTCGCCGCCTTCAC
>Ga0206680_10000739_pt1 | contig 11605 bp, 4 predicted proteins | sample M115012015metaG_FD_160124 | JGI IMG/M metagenome (GOLD analysis project Ga0206680, IMG submission 160124) | Ammonia-oxidizing marine archaeal communities from Monterey Bay, California, United States - M1 150m 12015 | ecosystem: Environmental > Aquatic > Marine > Intertidal zone | place: USA...
CGAGGAAGCGCGCGTTGACCCTGAGGACATTTCCGATTGTGTCGAGGTTTTCCGACCACGTCTCGTTGGTCGCATTCCAGCGCACGATGGTGCCATCACCTTGGTTCCATGATTGTGGCCTAACACCGATCCACAACTCTTCTCCAACAGCCCCAATCCCATGGATTACGCCATTGGTGCCAATCTTACTGCCGGCATCTAGAGTCGAGAGGCTGGTGTTGTTGTCTAGGTAGATTCGGATTATATCGTCGTTGGTGGCCCACCACGAGTTGCTCCTCTGTAGTGAATAGTGCAGCACGTCTCCGATGATGACTATGTCAGCGGGCGGGGTGTTGGACAGAGTAGGTCCGTCGTTGTTAGCACCACGGTTCCAACTCTTGAGCACGGTGTCGTTGACGACGTCGATTAGGACGAGGCCGAAGTCACCTCCCGCCCACATGGTGCCCTCGTTTCTCCCATGGACCAGTGCGGTGACGTCGTCGTCGTTGATGTAGCCCTGTGTGCCATCCCAAGCCTGCAGCCATGTCTGATTTACAAGGTCATAACGAGCAATTCCAGTGTTCTCAAAGCCAAGGTACAGGATATCTCCAATTTTCACCGTTCGAGCCCTCTGGGTGCTGTCTCCAGCGGTCCATACGTCAATCACTGAGCCGTTGAGTGTGTTGATGACAGCCGCGCCGTTAGAGGTACCAGCGTACAGACGATCGGTGCCAATCTTGGCCACCGCAGCGACGAAGCGCGAAGGCATGCCATCCTGATTAGAGATACAATCCTGCAGGTCATAGGTCCAATTCCAAATACAGGCGCCTCGGTTGGTGCCAGCGTAAATCCCATTGACATCGCTCGTGACATCATAGAAGACGTACGGGTCGTTACCCCAGCCAGGAATAGAGGTAGGTAGAGTCTGCCAGTTACCGCCATCCCACCGAGCAAGTCCCCCATTGCCACTGGCTCCGGTGTTGGAGACACTGGAGCCGACCAACAGGCCTCCGTTGTAGTCTATGTGTAGAGATAACACATCGTCGTCGGGAAGGTTGCCGGACTGCGTCCAGTGATCGGATATATCACCGGTGAGTCGGTCGATGACGAGGATGCCGAATCCAGTGAGCCCTAGGTACATCGTATCGTCGACGACGGCTACCGGCGTGGCCTCTAGGTTGTCAGCCCCGAGAGACTGCCACGAGCCGAGGATGGAGACGTCATACAGGTTGACCCGCATCACACCAGCATCAGGAGTAGCGATGTACGCGATACCGTATCTCGTGGCAACTTCTATCACCATGTCGGAATCTAATCCATCTTGAGTGGTCATAACCTCAATCAGAGTATTGGTCGAGGTGTTGATGAGTGAAATGCCGGATTCGTGGTGTCCGACAACTAGGGTGTTGGAATTGCTGTCGAAAGATAGGCTAGACACGTGTTCTGAACTGATTCCCGTTGCCGTCCCCTGGAAGTTTCCATTGTCGGCCTCTAGCCTCAGCAATCCTGCTTCTAGAGTTCCCACCCAGACTATACCTTGGTCATCTTGGACGATTGAGGTCACAGATGATGGGTTATTGACGTAGTCGGTGAGATCTATGGGTGCGCGCCAGACCTGGTCGTCCTCGTCGAACCTGTCAATGATGCTGCTGCCACCTATCCAAATCTCACCCTGTTCCCCATCATCGATGTGAGCAACCACTTCCATCTGTGAGGACGCGGGGCTACTCACCAGCACCATAGTGCCATCTAGGGTCTCACCCGCTTGACGGGCTAGCATGCCCGAGCCGTCACTGACCATCATCAGACCGGAGATTGGACTCCTGAAGCCTAGCGAGGGCCAGGCGATGATTGTTCTTCCAGTGTTCAATAGGCCCATGTCGGTAACCTGTCTCTGTGAACGGAACAGCAACGCTCCGGTATCATAGGCGTGAACCGTACTGCCAGCGAGTATGTGTAGCCAGTCCTCGGTCAGCGCGAGTCCCCGCACCACATTTGAGGAGAGCCAGTTGTTGGTAGACCACGTAGCTAGCCACGTATCGGCCACCATATTGTATCTGTTCACCCCTCCTCCAATGGTGGCGATGAGGAGATTGGAGTTTAGCTTCTCCAGTTGCGTGATTGAGTTGCTGGTCAGGTAGTTCCCGGTATTCCAATATGTGTAGGTGCCTATTGAGACAGAGATGCCGGTCGAGTCGCTGGTGGTGTTATAGTCGAGAACTATCATTCCGTTCTCGGCGGTGGCAACGTAGATTTTGTCGGAGAAGATGAGGAGGTCGGTCGGCACCTCGAATACGTCATTTGTGCATAATTGAGTACCTGTCCACGAGGACTGGCTGACGGTCATGTGATGCAGCAAACAATCGGTAATCGCCCAAAGGGTGCCATAGTCATCGATGGCCACCGCTCGAACGATGGCAGTGTCGTCATCCATCGCCATTAGGTCGGTTTGCACCGAGGAGTCGACCAAGCTGCGGGACAGCACCTTGCCGTCAGCGGTCCCAATGAGCAGACGGTTTCCATCTGCGTCGACAGCGAGGCTCCTACCCTGCACGCCCAACTCGATGTCGATGATTTGCTTGCTGGCCTGATTGTCGAGATGAAGCAAGTCATCATCGAGGAGGATGTAGAGTCTGCCGTCGAGTGGGTTGGTCACGCTGTCGTGAATGGTGACATCCTGAGTAGAGAACGAAACCCTTGGGTCAGCCGGCCTCAGAGCATCTATGACGAGATCCGAAATGGTGACTCCACTGGGCAGCAGCCAAGAGGCGTCGCTGACCGAGTTCGGCTGTAGCCAGGTATCTAGCACGCCGCCAATGACCTCGGGGGAATTTTCAGAGAAGGAGTCCTGCCGTCCGAGGTCGCCGTAGTCCCTCCAGTCGAGGATCGGTGACTGCGTGTCCATCAGGGTGATTTGCGGTTCATTCGCCCAGTAGCCGTCACTGCCATCGACGGAGATTTCGAATGTCAGATTATCCAACAGGGCCCCTGGTGCAAAATCCATGAACAGGTCTGCATATGCCATGGTACCATTCGCTGGATCGGCCCCGGTGGCATCCAAACTGATCCAACCAGTGTCGTTGCTGCCGCTAGCACCCCATGCCTTCGAAGTGGCCAGACTGTCGTCAGTACGGCCCTCAAGATTGTTCGAGCTCATGGCCGACCACGGCAATGTCAGCATCAGCATCACCAACAGAAGGGCGAGCCTCTGTTGTGAGCGACTGCTCTTCAAAAACACCGTTGGCACATGTTGTCGCCTCTTTGCGGACATTATGAAAGAAGCGGGTCGGCGTTTATGTTATGCTCACTCCACCGTAGGTGGAATAATTTGAAATTTGTTGAAATTAAAAAAAATCACTAACGCTTGTTTACAGGCTGATAATGCACATTTTCTCGGTAGGATAGCATCATAGCAGAGAGGTATGCCCGAACGCCCGGAGGTGAGATACTGGACGAAGACAGTCTGCGCGAGGATGCATTAGACTACCACGCGTCGAAGCCGGCTGGGAAGATTACAGTGGTTCCAACCAAACCGCATGGAACCCAGCGTGAGTTGTCTCTGGCTTACTCTCCCGGAGTGGCCTATCCCTGCAAGGAGATTGAGAGCAATCCGGATGATGCCTACAAGTACACCTCCAAGGGCAATCTGGTAGCGGTGGTTAGCAACGGCACCGCGGTGCTCGGACTGGGCGACATCGGGGCGCTTGCAGGAAAGCCTGTGATGGAAGGTAAGGGCCTACTGTTCAAGGCATTCGCCGACATCGATGTTTTCGACATTGAGGTTGATCGGACAGACGTCGACGAGTTCGTCGAGGCGGTCAAGGCGATAGCGCCAACATTTGGCGGCATCAATCTCGAGGACATCAAGGCCCCTGAGTGCTTCGAGATTGAGCGGAGATTGGTCAAGGAACTCGATATACCGGTGATGCACGATGATCAGCACGGCACCGCGATTATCTCCGGAGCGGCATTGCTCAATGGACTCGACATCGTCGAGAAAAAAATTGGGGAAATCAAGGTCGTTGTGTCCGGTGCCGGGGCTTCGGCAATCTCGTGCGCACACCACTATGTCAGACTAGGAGTGAAGCCGGAGAATATGGTCCTCGTCGATTCCAAGGGCATCCTCACCGAGTCCCGCAAAGATGCGGGAGAACTGAACGAATACAAAGCCGAGTTTGCGCGTGATTTGGTCGACGGTGATCTTGGATCGGCGCTCGAGGACGCTGACCTGTTTCTAGGGTTGTCCAAAGGTGGCATCGTCAGCGGTGATATGATCTCCAAGATGGCTGACCGTCCGCTAATATTCGCGTTGGCCAACCCCGACCCCGAAATCACCCCCAACGAAGTCTACGCGGTGCGTGAGGATGCAATCGTCGCCACCGGCCGCTCAGACTATCCTAATCAGATCAACAATGTGCTTGGTTTCCCTTACATCTTCCGCGGCGCCCTAGACGTCAGGGCCAAGGAGATTACAGAGGGCATGAAGATGGCAGCCACACACGCCATCGCAGAACTCACAAAGCAACCAGTTCCCGACGATGTCGCTGCAGCCTATGGGGGCGAACAAATGCAGTTTGGACCAGAGTACCTGATTCCGAAGCCGTTTGATGCACGCGTCCTCATCTGGGAGGCGAGCGCTGTCGCAGAGGCCGCAGTGAACGAGGGCGTTGCACGAATTTCAGCTGAGGATTTCGATGTTGAGGGGTATCGAGAAGAGCTTGAGGCTCGACTCGGCCTGACCCGTTCCATCATGCGTCGAGTGATTAACATCGCGAGAAAAGAGAGTAAGAAGATCGTATTCTCCGAAGGCGAGAACCCTACCATCATCAAGGCTGCCTCGCAATGCATCGCAGAGGGTATCTGCGAGCCGATACTGCTAGGACAGCTCGAGCGTATAGACGCAGTCAAGGAGGAGTTGGGGCTGAGTTTCGAATGCGAGACCATCGATGTGAGATACGATCCTCGCAGGAGGACGGTGTACGCTGACGAGTTGCACAAGCTTCGAGGTCGCAAGGGTTTGACCCCGGAAGATGCGGTCCGTCTGCTCAAATCTACTACCTACTTCGCACCGATGATGGTACGAATGGGTGATGCCGATGGTTACCTCGGTGGAGTTTCGCATCACTACCCAGACATCGTCAGACCTTGCTTGCACACAATAGGACCAGATCCCGACTCACACAGAATTGTCGGAACTTACATGATGACAGTTAACGGGCAGTTGATGTTTATCGGCGATGCCACCATCAACATCTATCCCGACTCGAGGACTCTGGCAGAGATTGCAGTGCAGACTGCGAAGGTGGCGCGACGTTTCGGAGTTAAACCGAAGGTAGCTATGCTCTCCTTCTCCAACTTTGGAACTTCTGGGGAGTTGCGAACGGACAGAATCGAGGAAGCCGTATCGATTGCCAGAGAACTTGATCCGGATCTCATCATCGACGGGCCCATGCAGGCCGATACCGCTCTGGTCCCGGACATCCAAGAGGACTACCCATTCATGGCCTTCGATGGTCCTGCCAATGTCTTGATTTGTCCCAACCTTGCATCGGCCAACATCGCCTACAAACTACTGCAGAGGATAGCGGGGGCCGAGATGACGGGGCCTATTCTAGAGGGACTTTCCAAGCCCGCGCACGTGCTGCAGCGCGGTGACAGTGTACGCGATGTGGTCCATATGGCAGCAATCTGCGCTGTCGATGCCCAGAGGCACGCCAAGCAGCGGCTCTGAGTGAATTGGCCCCTAGCGAATGAGTCACGTGCGAGTTAGTGGGTTTTCAATGGGTCCATTCACTCACGACGGGTCGCAACAAGAGTGGCTCCAAGTGCTGCGGTGATGCTGAGGATGAGCCCGAATCCAGGGATGCTTGTTGCTTTATCATCATCTACTGGAGTTGTATCGGTAACATTGGTTTGGTCATCTTCAGACATCGGTGTCTGATCACAATTGTCAGGAATTCCATCGCCATCTTGGTCGAGTAAATCATTGTATCCCGCACACTGGTCGTCGGCATCAGATATCCCATCCGCATCCGAATCAATCAGAGAATCGCAACCATTTGGAATCCCATCTTCATCTATGTCAATGCTGTCGTTGTGTCCTAGGCATACGTCGTTGGTATCAGACACTCCATCGCCATCCGAATCAATAAGAGAATCGCAACCATCTGGAATCCCATCTTCATCTACATCCACGGCGTCGTCAAATCCCGGGCAGGCATCGGAGGAATCCGCCACACCATCCGCATCCGAATCAATAAGAGAATCGCAACCATCTGGAATCCCATCTTCATCTACATCCACGGCGTCGTCAAATCCCGGGCAGGCATCGGAGGAATCCGCCACACCATCCGCATCCGAATCAATCAGAGAATCGCAATCGTCTGGAATCGTGTCTCCATCAATGTCAACATTATCGTCAAATCCACTGCAGAGATCTTCATTGTCCTTGACACCATCTCCATCAGAATCATCGATGCAGCCATCTCCATCAGAATCCCAAGGAATGGACTCTTCATTGCTGCAATCATCCGTCCAGGATTCAATATAATCGCCCGGTGTCAGATTTTTGCCGACAAATCCGGGGAATGAACTGTTGTAGCGATGAGTCTTGAACACCTTATTCTCGTTACTCTTCCCATTTGGATTTTGAGGGATATCGTCACCCTGATTCAGAGACTCGGTACCAATTACTGGATTGATGTATTTCCAGACGACTTCGCCTTCCGGATTCACCTCAATGAATGTGCCACGGACACCCCATGTCACCAATGTGTTACCATTCTCCAATCGCTCTACACCTCCCAAGGAGGTCGCATACATACTCGTACCTTGATCCCATGACCAACTGGGTGATACTGGACCCCAAGGACTGCCGGATTGCAAGACATATTCGCCATTGACCAGAGGTGGGGAAATGACATCGGCTGAAGAATAACTTGTGCTGCGGCCAACACCATTGTTGAAGACAATCAAATCACCAGCACCGGGCCGGTCTTCTTTGATCCACTGAATGTCATGTTGGCCGAACAGTTGCTGATCATTGGCTGTTCCCGCGCGATAGGCTTCGGGGTTGCCCCAGCGATAGAGAATGTCTCCACCCTTCCCTGAATTGCCTCCGGTATGTCCAGCAGCTTCCTCTGTTGTCGTGCTATGATCGATAATGTAAATCTCGTTCATATTCCTGCAGGACAATGCAATTTGGTCCAAGATTGAGTTGTAATCGATGCCATTGCAATGCATCCAGTCACTCTTGTATGGGTTAAAGTGGTCCGGTGAATCTACGAAGTTGATGTCGAGTAATTCAGGGTGGTCGCCAACGACGCCATAGTTGTCCTTGGTGGAATCATAATCCTGAATCAGATGGTCCCAGATGTTCCACTCCCACACGATATTGGCTTGGTCGGTTCCGACGGGTTGAACCTCTACGATCTGGTCGGGCCAAAGGGTGTCTTGGCTCATCTTGTTGGGGTTGCGTCCTGCTTGGTAGGATTCTGATTCGTTCTTGAAATCCCACGCGATTATCAGAAAATTCCCATTGGGCAATGGTTCGATGTCGTGATGGCTGCGATTGGTCTCTCCAGGGTAGAACCATTCCCATTCCATCTGACTGTCCCAAGATAGGCGCTCAATCTTACCAGCAACCCCGTTGCCATCATGATCAAAATTGGTACCAAGGTTGGTCGTTCGCAGCAAATCTCCATCCTCGAGCATGTAGACTGACATACCGGGGGGCAGCCCACTAGGAGATGTCCACGAGTGAACCATTCGCCCATGTGCGTCAATGAGGTATGTGCTCTCGGATGACATCGGAGCGAAGAGTGTGTAATCCTCATTCACACGATTATCGCAATAGATGAGTCCGACTGTCCATGTGGTATTTCGATTGGCATTACAAATGGGTTCAACCGGCGAGTCAGAAGATTCCTGTGCCTCAGTGGGGGAAATAATACCAAATGGCAGTAGCAGTGAAAGTAAGAGAATCGATACTAGGAGGATACTTCTTTTCTTGGAATCAAATTTCGAATAACTCACAGAATCACCATTGGGTACCTTACGATTCAACCGAGAACCTTGGGGGATGATGCGAGGACTTCCTTGCTGCAGCCACCTCTGAACTGAACGAAATTGTCCTCGAACATCTGGGCCAGTAAGTCGGCGACATTGTCGTACCTCTTCTTATCGTGCCAGGTGTCTCTGGGCTGTAGAATGTTGTCGGGAACTCCTTGACAGGTAGTAGGAACTAGGAAGCCAAAGCGCTCGTCCTCTACGAACAATACGTCGTCTAGTTCGCCATCTAGGGCTGCGTTTAGCAGAGCGCGGGTCCAACGGATTTTGATACGGCTGCTGGCGTCAGCTCCACCGGCCACCCAACCGGTATTGATCAACCAGCACTTGGCGTCGTTGTCGCGAATCTTCTTCGAAAGTAGATCGGCGTATACACTGGGATGGCGGGGCATGAACGGAGCGCCGAAGCAGGCGGAGAACGCGGGTTGGGGCTCCTTGACACCAACCTCTGTCCCAGCAACTTTGGCGGTATAGCCCGAGATGAAGTGGTAGGCGGCCTGCTCGGGACTAAGTTTGGAAAGTGGGGGCAGAACTCCGAACGCATCGCAAGTCAGGAAGACGACATTCTTTGGATTCCCGGCCATCGAGTCAGGGGTGCGGTTCTCTATCGACTCAATGGGGTACGATCCGCGAGTGTTCTGAGTTAGAGAAGAGTTGTCGAAGTCAGGGGTACCATCGGCGTTGAGTATAACATTCTCGAGTATCGATCCGGGCATCCGCGTAGTAGCGTAAATCGCCGGTTCATCCTCCTTTGAGAGTCTGATGAGTTTGGCGTAGCAGCCCCCTTCGAAGTTGAACACGCCATTGTCAGACCATCCGTGCTCGTCGTCTCCAACCAAAGCCCTGTTGGGATCTGCAGAGAGAGTGGTTTTGCCGGTGCCCGAGAGTCCGAAGAACAGAGCGGATTTTTCTCCATCGGTATTCGCCGAACAATGCATGGGCAGGAGTCCCTTGGCCGGAAGGATGTGATTCATGATGGTGAAGATGGCTTTCTTGATTTCACCCGCGTAGTTGGTACCTCCGATTATCACCAGCCCTCTGTCGAGAGCGATGATGACGAAGGCGTCGGAATTGACACCGTCAGATGTAGGGATGGATAGCAGATCCGGGGCGTGCAGGATGGTGTACTGCGGGATGTGAGAGATTAGTTCGTCCTTCGACGCGCGCACGAACATGTTGTGCATGAAGGCGGCGTGCCACGCCTTCTCAGTGACAATTCTAACTGGCATTCTGTAATCCGGATCGGCTCCGCAGAATGCGTCCTTAACGAACAGTTTCTCGGAGTCATTCAGATGGTTTATCGTCTTCTCCAGCAGGCCCTCAAAGACCTCTGGAGTGGTTGGTCTGTTGTGATCGCCCCACCACACGTCGTCGGCCAGCCCGGGTTCGTCAACGATGAATCGATCGTTAGGTGACCTACCGGTGCGCTCTCCGGTAGTAGCCAGCAGCACATCGTGAGCTGTAAGTTTCGCCTCACTTCGCTCGACGGCGATCTCATGCAGACTCTCCCAATCGAGATTCCAGTGCACTGCGCCCTTGGGGTCAAGGCCATGCGAGGCCAGAGGTGTAGCAAAGTTTCGGGAGTCGCCAGACATAGAGGAAGACTCCATGACGCATGACGTTGAGATTTCCCCTTCAAGCATTGCGGCTGGCCCATTTCTAACCGAACAAGGCGAAAGCGAGTATTCCGGTCGTCTTAGGCGGGGATGCGATTATGCGGGAGCGACTGCGGCCGGAGGGTGATGGCTGACGGTGACCGGGATGACAGAATCATCCGGGAGAGCGAGTTTCGGCGAGGCATCAACATCGATCTCAGTGACATCGATATCCCTCCGAGGAGCGGTGACGAAGAGGAGCGGCGTGAGGAGCTCGCTAAGGCTGTGGACGAGGCTCTTGGAGAGTTTTACGATCCGTTTGAGCAACCCAGCGGCGACGAACCGGGGGCGGTGCAGCAGGACGGTAGTGTCCCGCTCGCTCCCGAGCGTGACATCGTAACAGAGATTGCAGTTGAGGGTGAAAGGGGGGTCAACTGGGCCCTGATGATCTCGATGATTGTCGTCTACAGTGCCATCGGGGTACAAGCTGGTCTAGCACTGTCGCCGCTTTTGGCAATTGTTGTCCTAGTGCTGCTCACAGGGGTCGGCTTCGCGCTCGGAGAGCGCTGGGTCCCAGACCCAGCGATGAAACTTCTCGGAGTCACCTGGATAATCATCTCGATGAAGGTCATGTATGGCCTCGCCATTGAGCTGAACCATTGGAATTACATCGGGATGGAGGCTCTTGGTGTTCTGCTTCTGCTGCTCGTCGGAGTGAACGTACTAGTCGCTTACAGGCACGATCATGATGCCATCGCCGCTCAGTCGACTCTCGTACTATTGGCCATCGCCTCGACGGCCGGATCGGTTCTAGGAGAGAGCGGTGTCGCGGGGATGATACTGCTCGCGACCCTGTTGATGCATGGGCTTGCGCTGCACCGACAGTCGGGTAACCTCGCTGCTCTCGGCGTAGCGGCATCCAACCTGTGGATTGGGATGCACGCGATAACCGGTGGATTCGAGTTCGGCTCGCTGAGGATACTCGCTCTCGATGACCCTTTGCTTCTGTTTCTTCTCCTGATGACTGTCACAGGCATCAATGCGACCATGGCAGCGCGCTTCGCACATGGCGAGAACTGGTTCTCGCAGGCTTTCAAGGCACTCGGTCTCGGTAATCCGGGACTCTGGGGTGTATCAATCTCCATGGGGATGGTTGGAGCGCTTCTAGCCGTCGCCAGCAGTCGTGAGGACACCGGATACGCGCTAGGGATGGTGGCTTTCCTCGGCGCGGCCTTCGGTGGCTCATACCTCTCAGTCAGAGGGGTCGAAAAGAAACGGGTGATGGTTCCTCTCGGGGTGTCTGCCTTCCCTCTGGCAGGTATGCTGATTGTAGGGCATGACTCGGGTGACCTAATCGGCACTCTCGGTGCTTACGAACTCTTCACAATCCTCGCCACCGTCGTCACCGGTTTCGTACTGCTGCGTGATCAGGACAGGGTGACTGACAGGGTGTTATGGCTAGGCGCTGTTGCCATACTCACTCTACTCGTCATACTAGTCCCGGTTGATTCCAGCGCTACGGGTGGGGACGGAGGGATGCTACTGCTTGGCCTGCTAGGTTCGTTGCACGCCGGGACCGCCGTGCTCGCAGTGCGAAGGGAGTCGCCTTCGCTTGCCGGGGTAACAGTTCTGCTACCATGGAGTTGGGTGCTTCTCGAGGAGATAGTGGAGGAAACTGTCAGGACACTACTGATTGCAAATGATGTGCTCGATCCCGGCAGTATGATTGATCTCGAGCCAGTGCCCCTAGGAGCATATCTCGCTCTGTCCTGCGTTCTGATGGTCATAGTCAATGTCAGATTGGGAGAATCTGGCGTCAACCTCGCCGCCCGCTTCCTCGGTGTATCTGAAATCTCTGCTTCGATTCGTGACTCAGGGGCTTTGCAACTCTGGTCGTTGGGCTGGTGGTTGCCATTGTTCACGTTAATATTCATGTCTCATTTCGGCGGTTTCACTGCCATCTC
>Ga0206680_10000742_pt1 | contig 11588 bp, 7 predicted proteins | sample M115012015metaG_FD_160124 | JGI IMG/M metagenome (GOLD analysis project Ga0206680, IMG submission 160124) | Ammonia-oxidizing marine archaeal communities from Monterey Bay, California, United States - M1 150m 12015 | ecosystem: Environmental > Aquatic > Marine > Intertidal zone | place: USA...
TTTCACTTCACCTGTGGTGAACGGTGAAGCAGGCAGCCCGGCGCCATTGGCCAAGTTTGGTTCAGCTTCCTGATGGTAGCCGAAGCGTATGAACCTGGGTTTCTTCACTGTGTCACTTCTAGCGACCACGGTGTTGCCTTTTATTTCCGCCTGGGCGGCGGCGAATTTTTCATCCTCACCGGCAACTTCCCAATGACTCAGTGCTTGGCCGTTGGTTGATTTCAAACCATCGGCGTGAGTGAAGCGAACAATTGCAGTACCCTTGCGGAATCTAGCCGACTTGAACAAAGGGCCTGAGTACTCGAACCCTTTTTTGCCGTAATCCTTGCTGAGAGCCCACAGGGCGAGGCGGCGGCCCACTTCCTGTTTGTTGCGTGGGTGAATATCGCGTATATTGCCGATGTCGGTGATGATCGCCATGCCGGTGTACGGCACCTTCAGCGTCTCCAACTGTGCCTGCCAGATTCCAGCTAGTCGGGTCGGTTCACCGCCGTATTTATAGGGTGCCAGTTGCACAAAGTAGAAGGGCATTTTTTTGTTGTTCCATATATCACGCCAGCCGTTGATCAGCGCCTTCTTTTTCTCGTAGTAGAGCATGCCTTCGCCGTTGTTGCTCTCCCCTTGATACCAAAGCGCCCCTCGGATGCCGTACGGGTTGATCGGCGAAATCATGCCATTATGCAGTGCAAGTGCGGACTGGTGATTGATCGAGCCGTTGTCGCGTTTCTGGGGGAATGTGTCGAGTTTGTCAGCGATATCCTTCAGGGCTGGCACGGACCTAAAACCGCTCGGCGTGGTCCAGGGCTCGATGCGGGTGCCGCCCCAGTTGCAGCCGAGAAGCCCGATCGGCACATCAAGTTCGCCCTGGAGATGGCGCGCAAAAAAGTACCCAACGGCGGTGAAGTTGCCCACCGTCTTCGGGCTGCAAACCAGCCAACCGTCGGTGGTGACATCTCGCTCTTCCTTGGCGCTCGGCCGATGCGGAATCTTGATGTGACGAATCAATGGATGCTTGGCATTAGCGATTTCCTTGTCGGCATTGTCTGAGGAGCGCACGGACCATTCCATGTTTGACTGGCCGGAACACAGCCAGACCTCGCCGACAAGAACGTCCTTGAAATCGATGGTGTTGCTCCCTTTGACGGTGAAGGCGACCGGCGACTTGGAGGCCTTGAGGGATTTTTTTAGTCGCAGACTCCATGCACCGTTCTTGTCAGCCTCGGTCGTGTGCGACTGGCCTGCGACAGAGACGGTCACCGCCTCGCCAGGGTTAGCCCAGCCCCATACCGGTAGTCGCTGACCCTGCTGCAAAACCATGTGGTCGCTGAAAACTGACGGCAGCTTGACCTCAGCCTGGACAGTCGCGTGGCCAAGCACAAGTGCACCGGCTAAGAAGACAAAACGACGCAGAAAAGAAATGGAGTAAGCCATGCCAGGAATTGAGCAGGCTGGGACCTCTGCCGTCAACCAAAACTCGAGATTTACTCCCGCAGAGTTTATTCGCCGGTGATGTGGACGTGGATGTGGCGGATGTGGGGGTGGGTGCGGTGTTCCCAGAGGTAGATGCCCTGCCAGGTGCCTAGTACCATTGAGCCGCCGGAGATGGGGATGCTGAGGCTGACGTTGGTCAGCGCGGTGCGGATGTGGGCCGACATGTCGTCGTCTCCCTCGTAGTTGTGCTCGTAAACCGGGTCGGCGTCCGGAGCCAGGCGGGAGAAGATCGACTCGAGGTCGGTGCGTACGCTGGGGTCGGCGTTTTCCTGGATGAGCAGCGAGGCGGAGGTGTGCCGGACGTGTAGCGTGAGCAAGCCAGTCTTGAAATCACTCGCCGAAACCAAGTCACCCACCTCGCGGGTGATCTCGTAAAACCCGCGGTTGCGTGTGGAGACGCTCAACTCCTCGGCGTATTGCCCGAGCATGGGGTTTATTTTTCTCCGCCCAGAATTTTTTGCAGTTCGGCGTTCTTGGTGTGACCAGCTGCGAGCGCCTTTTCGTAGTGGAATTTGGCCAGGGCGGTGAAGGGCGGTTTTTGGGTGGCGTACACAACGGCGAGGTTGTGGTGGGCCTCGGCATGGCCCGGCTTGATCTGGAGCGCCTTGCGTAGTGCTGTCTCGGCGGCTTTGCGCTGGCCAAGGTTGTTGAGCGCCGAGCCAAGGAAGTGCTGTGCGTTGGCATCCTCCGGATTCAGTTTGACCGCCTTAGCCAGGTAATCTCGTGCCTCCTCATATTTTTTTTGACGGTAGCGAAGCGTGCCAAGCAGGGACAGGGAGGAGGCGTCCCCGTCGTTGTTCTTCAGCGCCCGCTCCAGGCTGGCCTCGGCGCCGTCATAGTTGCCCTGTTCCATTTGCGCCATGGCGAGGCTACCAAGCGTCAATGGGTTTTCCTCGTCCAGTTTGAGGACGTGTAGAAACTTCTGTTCCGCCTCACCGTACTTGGCCTCGATGAGGGCTGCCTGGCCCGCCTTGAAATCAGCCGCGCCTCCCTCCGGCAGGGTAGAGACCTTGGCCTGAAGTGTGTTGGCGGGTTGATCTCCTGTTTTTGGTTCGGCGAACAGTTTCTTCTCCTCGTCGGTGTAGGGGATTTTTTCGGCCTCAAGAATCTCGAGGCGCGATCTCAGGGTCTCGAGCCGGTTCTGCAGTTCAGCCACTTGGGCCTGCTCGGCTCGATCCTTTTTCCGCCAGTTCAAGATGCCGGGAAGGCCCTTCCTCTTGCTGGCGGGGTTGGTGTTTATTCGCTCGGCCTTGGCAAGGCGCTTCTCAAGCGAGTTGATATAGTCGCGCATTTCTTTTTCATGGGACCCTTTCTGGAGGGCTTTGAGCTGATCCTCAAGCGAGTCGTTGCTGCTTTGTGAGGAAGCCAGGTTACTTGAGGCTTCCTTTAGCTGGCTGTTGCTTTTGGCCAGTTGTTTCTCGAGGGAACCGACCTTGGTCTTGAGATTTTTTTCGCGGTTGCCTTTTTTGAATGATTTGAGCTCCTCCTCAAGAGAAGCTTTATCGTTCTTGAGCGCGGCAACATTGCCCGAAACTTTCTCCAACTCGCCCCGGTTGTCCGCCATTTTCTTTTGGAGCGCCTCAACTTCAGTTTGAAGTTCCTTTTCGCGGTTCCCCTTTCTGAACGACTTAAGTTCCGACTCAAGGCTTTTGTTCGTCGTTTTGAATGATGCCAGTTCCTTTTCGGTTGTCTCGAGGGACTCCTGGTTGTCCGCCATTTTCTTTTGAAGTGCCTCAACTTCAGTTTGAAGATTTTTTTCGCGGTTCCCCTTTCTGAACGACTTGAGTTCCGACTCAAGGCTTTTGTTTGTCGTTTTGAGTGATGCCAGTTCCTTTTCGGTTTTCTCGAGGGACTCCTTGCTGTCCACCAGTTGTTTCTCGAGGCGCTTGGCCTGGCGGTTGTTCGCCTGTGCCTTGGCGCTCTTCACCTCTTGCTGCGATTGCTCGAGTGCCTCTCTGGTTTTTTTTGTGTCGGCTTGGGCCTTGGCCAAGTCGGCATGTGCCTTTTCGGTTTCTGCTGTCGCCTTGGCCAAGCCGGCGTTGGCGTCCTTTAACTGTGCGGTGGCTTTGTCGATGGCGCCCTTGAGGTTGGTGTTTTCCTGACGAAGGCCGGAGAGGTCGCTTTCCAGCTTGGCCAGTTGCTTGGTCTCCTCAGGCGACGGCACGGCGGAAAGGGCTTCCTTGAGTTTGGCATCCTTGATGATGATCGCGTTTTCGAGCGACTCAACCTTTCGCTTGAGGATGGCGATCTCGCGGCGGGCGACGGTGGGGTCAAGGGTAGCTGGTTTGTCCAAGGTTGCCTTTACATCCTCCGGTGCTTCGGCGCCGGCTTCCTTGAGTTTCTGGTCCAAGTACTTGATGCGAAAACTTACGACCGCCGAGTTCCAATCCGGATAGCCGGACTGCAGGGCAGCCAGGTCATTCCTAGCCTGCCGGTATTTTTGGGTGGCGGAGTTTTTCTGCCCGAGTCGGGACAGATTATCCGCCTCAGCGATGAGGGAATAGGCCTGAATAAAAGAATCATCCGGCCCCGCAGCCTGGACTGTGGACAGGAGGCCAAATGACAGGACGAGTTTGGTAATGAATGAAAACCGTTTCACGCGGGCGATTTAGCCAAAGGTCTTTCGAGTTGGCAACCATTGAAAAAGGAGTGGAGCGGTTTGTGTGGCCAAGCGCTTGGCCGGGCTGGGGCAACGAGGGTCTGTTCTTGTAACTTTTTCGTGACAACTGCGTATTACGCGTTAAATTGCCCGGCCTTCGGGCTTTTTTGAGAAAAGCCGGCAGGGAGGTTGAGAAAAGCCGGCGGGCAGAGAGAGTGTTCTTAAATGTGACACAAGGTTATTTTGGCCGACAATTTGCAAAAACAACGCTATGAGCACAAGTACATCATCCGGGAGGATGTGGCCTTGGCTTTGCGTGATTTTGTGTCCTCCTACCTTGATCTGGATCCTTTCGGGGCGACTCAACCCAACCTCTCCTACCCGGTACACAGTCTTTATTTTGATTCACCGGATTTGCGCCTTTACCAAACGACAATCAACGGAGACAAAAATCGCTACAAGCTGCGCATTCGATTTTATGAGGATCGGCCGAAGTCGCCGGTATATTTCGAGATCAAGCGCCGCACAGACAACACAATCGCAAAGCAACGGGGCGGCGTGAAGCGTGAGGCCCTGGATCAGGTGTTGGGGGGGCAGTTACCGTTGCCCGAGCAGATGTCCAGTGGGGAACCGGCGCACCGTGCCGGTGTCGAGCAGTTCATCCACCACATGCAGGAGTTGAAGGCTGCACCGAAGGCGCACGTGGCCTACTACCGTGAAGCATGGACCAGTCGGCATGACAACACGGTGCGGGTTACGGTTGATCGGCAGACGCGGATCGAGGTCGAGCCCAAGGCTCACTTGGTCACCCAAATGCGTGATTCGCATTACGTGTTTGGTGACAACGCGGTATTGGAGTTGAAATTCACCAACCGTTTCCCGGACTGGTTCCGCGAACTGGTCAGGATATTTGGACTGATGCAGTGCGGTGCGGCCAAGTACGTCGATGGAGTCAATGTGCTGGGGGAAAAGTCCGTTCGGGAGGGGTTGGATTCTAGCGGTTTGCCGATTGCTCATTCAATGGAAAATGCAGCTGTTCACTAAAGTCTGATGGATCACTGGTTTTTACAGGGAGACACCACTCCAATTCCCACCGATGTTCCCATGATGATCATGGGGCTGCTGCTGGCTTTTGTCTGTGGGCACGCCATCGCCTGGGTTTATATGTTTACGCACACCGGATTATCTTATTCCAGGTCGTTCGTGAATTCGCTGGTGGTGATCCCCACGATCGTGTCGATGGTGATGCTCGTTCTGTCCAATAACCTGGTCACCGCCTTCGGTTTGATGGCCGTTTTTGCCATCGTGCGGTTTCGCAATGTCCTCAGGGACACGCTGGACACCTCTTTCATCCTTTCGGTCATCGTCGTTGGTATGGCGTGTGGCACGTTGAAATTTGCGACGGCCATTGCGGGGTGCCTGATGATCTGCCTGATCATGTTCTATATTCGGATGACCTCATTTGGCACGCGTCACCGGTATGACACCATTCTCAACCTGCATTGGGAGCGCCCCGCGCCGGAGGTTAAGGCGTTGAATGAGGCACTTGGGCGTCATTCCCGCCGTTCCCGTTGTGTGAGTGAGCGGACAGTCGACGGCTCAACAGGAGTGGATTTTTCCTATCGACTGCTTCTGCGGGATCCTTCCCGTCTGGAGGACTTGTTGGTGGAGCTTCGACAATTGGACGGCGTGTCTCACGTAACCGGGCTGAAGGCGGAGGCGGAATCAGAGGTCTAGTACATGAGCGACAAACATCCCATCCCCATACCGGCCGAACAGAAATGGCAGGATTTTCGACAGATCATCCTGCCGGTCATCGTGTTCCTGCTCTGCATCGCAGGGGTGATGGTTCTCTGGTTGAGTCGGGTCAGCCCTTCCTCCGTGGTCGGCGAGGCGCGTTCCGATAATATCATCCTCTCCAGTCCACGCGCCGGTTTGTTGACAAAGGTAAACGTGGGCCGTTTCGATTCTGTCAAAAGGGGCGACCCGATTGCCGCCATTGACTATTCGATGGATCCGGACTTCGCCGACGCCACTGTGGAGTGGGTTCGGGCGCAGGTCGATCTACTGACACTGACCGTAGATCCCATGCAGCGGGCTAGGACCGACCTGAGCTACAACCAGCTGCGATTGGATTGGTTGAACGAGCGGACTTCAGTGGCCGCCTTGAAGATAGAATTTCAAAACTCCGAGAAGGAATTCAACCGGGTCGAGATTCTGTTCAAGGACAATCTCGTTTCAGAGTCGGTATACAACAAGGCCAAGACAAGTCGCGATTCCTACGAGGTGCAGGTTCAGCAAAAAACCGAATTGGTTGCCTCGATAGAACAGGCTCTGCGTGAACTGCAGGATAACGACCCGTCGAGCCAGTTGAACCAGGCCCAGATCGAGAGACTCGACCAAGGCCTGAGCCGCGTGGAGGGGTTGCTCAATGATATCATTTTGTACTCCCCCATTGATGGAGAAATAGGAAGTATCAGCAAGCAAACAGGGGAAAGCGTTCAATCCGGCGAGACGATCGCAACTATCAGTTCATCGGAAGTTAAAAAAATTGTTGGCTACCTCCCGCAGCCCATCCACCTGGAACCCGAGGTTGGAATGGTAGTCGAAATAAGAACCCGGCGCCCCAACTCATCCGGTCTCTTTTCCTTTTTCGGAGTCAATAGACAGGTGAAACGGGCCAAGGTCAGCAAGGTCAGCAACCGACTCGAGGCTGTTGGGAGCGGCATTCTCCGGAGCCGAACCGCCTACAAAAAAGTGTTGCCGTTCACGATCGATTTGGCAGACGACGATGGCGACCCGATCAAGCTGGACATCCACCCGGGCGAGTTGGTCGACATCCATTTCGTCGGAGTCGGGGAGTAGCCAGTGCCCTTGGCCAAGCGTGCGCCGGGTGCGACCTCAGATTGTGTTTTCCTCGCCGCTCCTGGCGATCACCTCCGACATCAGGCCAAGTGTCTCGCTGCGTGACACCGAGCCAACCAGGCGCATCTCGCGGTTCGAGTTCACCACCGGGATCATCTCCATCTCGGATCCCATGATCTCCGGAAGGGCTTCCATCAACCGGCGATTGGGCGTCAGGAACGTTTCCGGCGGGCGCATCAAGTCGAGCGCGATCACTGCCCGCAACTCGTCCCCCGCGTTGAGGTGAGCCTTCAAGTCCTGAAGTGAGATCACCCCCACCAGCCGTTTGTCAACGCTCAGTACCGGTAGGTAGTTTCGTGGACTGCGCAGGAATATCTCCGAGATTTCCGGCATGGCGGCCGTCTCCTTGATCGGAGAAGTCGGCCCTACCATTACGTCACCAATGCAGCGATCCGTGGCCGAACCCATCCGGCGACTCTCCTGATCCACCACCAACCCGCGCCGGTGCAGCGGCGCCGAGTAAACCGACGCCTTGTGCAGCTTCTGCGAAACCAATGTCGCCACCACGCAGCCAATCATCAACGGCGGCATCAACTCATACTTCAGCGAGATTTCAAAAATCAGGATCATGGCCAACAACGGCGAGCGCGTTGTCGCTGCAAGGACACTCCCCATGCCAACAAGGGCAAATGCAACCGTAGGTGTTTTATCGGCAAAGTCAAACAGGTCAAGCGCTTGGCCAAAGGCCGCCCCTAGGCCTGCACCAAGAAATAGCGTTGGCGTAAAAACACCGCCGACCGTCCCAGCCCCAACCGTGCAAACTGTTGCGACAAACTTGGCAACTAACAAGCCAGCCAACACGACTAGCGGAATCTGCCAAGCTTGAAGATCTGAGAGAACAGAGCCCTGGATGAGTTCCGTAAACCCTGTTTCAGATGATTCTCCGTGCAGGATTTGGTTGGTGATTTCGTAGCCGTTACCCCAGACGCCCGGGAAAACCAATGCAATCAGGCCAACCGCTAGGCCGGCCAAGCCAAGCTTCGCCCAGCTTGGCCAAGCGTATTTGCCAGTCGCGGACTGGGCATTTTGAATTGATTTAAGAAAAAAAGCACCTCCAGCCCCGGAAATAATTCCCAAAACCAAAAACCAGCCCATTTGGGAAAGACGGGCCGCTTGGCCATAATCGATCGATTCAGGTAATTCATACCAAGGCTCAATGCCGAACCAAAATCGTGAAACCATCGTGGCCACCACCGAAGCCATGACCAACGGGGCAAATAGGTTCATCGAAAAATTCCCAACTAAAACCAAGGCGGCAAAAAGTGCCCCAGCAATCGGGGCGTTGTAGGCTGCAGCCAGACCGGCCGCCGCCCCACATGCCACCATCAGTCGAAGCCGATAAGGCTGCCATTGGTGAAACTGCCCCCATTTAGAGGCAAAAGTAGCCGTTAACTGCGTAATCGCTCCCTCCCGCCCAATCGAAGCCCCCGTCCCGATACTCAAAAGGGATGACCAGGCGTTAACCAAGGTTGACCGCATCCCGATGCGGCCGTCTCCGACGGCAATAACCTCCAAAACATTCGTGGGTTTTTGAATACCAGAAAGATGCGATCTTAAAAGAAGTACCATTCCGGCCAGAATCCCCCCTAAAGTCGGAACAAGAATCCGAAAAAACGCACCCAAATCTTGCGCTAAAACAGCCGAATCCCCCGATTTTTGGAAGACGATCCACTGGATCAAAGCCACCAACTTTAGGAATGCGAGATTCACAAAACCGCCGATAACCCCAATAATAGCAGCCAAGACAAGGTGAAATACCTCTTCATTGGCCATCATGCGGTTAATCAGCTTCATCCGTTAAATCTTAAAGGATTATAGAAGGAAACTTATCGCTCCCTCACCTGTAAGTTTAGCAATAATCTTCTAGTGCGTCAAATTGACACACTAGACGAGTCGATTAATCTATAAATGGCCAATAAAATGTTTTTTAAACGTAGTTCACGAAAGTGGATCGAAACAAGGAAGCCTTGGCTGTTTTTGTTGAAGGGATTGCAGGTTAAAGGCGAAACCCGAAAAATATGGGAACGGGCTTGCGGGATTGTGAACAAGGATCCTGAACTAGCTGAAATATCACTTGATCGGACTGAGGAAGCGGTGAAATGTCATCACGACTCTGATGTTATCAATGAGCACCGTGGAGAATCGTTTATGAAGAATGGACGATTTGCCGAAGCCACGGATTATTTTAATCGCCTTTCTGACAGGGGGCAGAGAGCTGCAACTGCCGCCTAGTTGATATGCAGACAGTTGAGCAACCAAGGCAATCAGCAGAATTTTGAAATCGCACGGGATTTTGTGAATGAAGTCGCTGGATGGAGCGATGTCCCGGATAAAGCATCTTGTGAGTTGGCTGAGCGGTTGATTTATTAAACCTTCTTCATCTCATTATTATGGTTGGCGTGGGTAAGCGCGTTTTTTTTGTGTCTTTGCCCATTGTGGGGCTTGGCCAAGTGCCGGGGTGTGTTTAGGTTGCGCTTTCCGATTTTGGCCAAGCGCTTGGCCAAGCAGCGATTAATGAAGATTTCGAAAGTTGAAGCGTTCCTGGTCTCGTGCCCTTTGACGGAGCCTTTGGTTTTGCCTTTTTACGGAGGGGTTCGGACGGTGCTGAAGCGGGACGCGATGTACATTCGGGTCACTGCTGATAATGGCCTATGCGGTTTTGCTCCGGGGCCGGCCCACGAAAGGGCTGAACGCGAGATTCTGGAGATTATCTCTCCGTTTTTGGAGGGGCGCGAACCAAGCGCCTGGCCAAGCTTTGAATTTCAGGGCAACTCGGAACTGACCAAGACTTATCGGGCGGTTGAGATCGCTGTTTTGGACTTGGTCGCTCGATTTGAAGGCTGCCCGTTGAGCGAACTCGCGGGTGGTGCCAAGCGAGATCGAATCAAGCTCTATGGCAGCGCTGGGATGTATATGGAGCCGGGGCATTTTGCGGAGGAGGCTGCTGCGATTACTGGCATGGGTTTCCACGCGTACAAGATGCGGCCGTCCCGTGGGCCGGATGCGGATTTGGAAACGGTGCGGCAAATGCGTACTGCGGTCGGGCCGGATGTTGGTTTGATGATCGACGCGCATTCGTGGTGGCGCATGGGTGATAAGACGTATTCGCCGGAGACGATTTTGGACTTGGCCAATTCGATGGCGGAGTATCAGCCGACATGGCTTGAGGAGCCTCTGCCTCCGGAAGATCACGGGGCGTATGTGCGATTGAAGGAGGCGGCCAAGTTCCCGATTGCGACTGGTGAACACGAGCCGGACGAGGCTGGGTTCATGGACTTGTTCGACAAGGGTTGTGCCGATTTCATCCAGATGGATGTTTGCTGCCAGGGCGGCTTTGCGATGGGCAACCGCATTATAGGGAAGGTGAAGCAGCACGACCTTCGGTTTGCGTTTCATAGTTGGGGCACCAATTTGGAAGTGCTTGCAGCCGCGCACCTCGGCGTTTGCTGGGGGGAGGGTGTTGTCGAGTGGCTGGAGTTCCCCTGCTACTCGAACGACTCCAGACCGGGGATGTATCCGTTTCCCGCGGCGGATGAAATTCTCAAGGAGCCGCTTGCGATGGAAGACGGTTATCTGGTCTTGCCGGACGGCCCGGGGTTAGGTATCGAGGTCGACGAGAGTATCGTCGAGAAATACCCGTTCATTCCCGGGCCGTGGTCTTATTTCAAAATCGACTCGCCGCCGGAGACGGTGGCGGTGACGGGCGACCACAGCATCAAGTGGGTAGAAGGCGAGCAACCAAGTTAAGCCAAAAATGGATCCGTTGATTATTTTGTTGATTGGGATGGCCTACGTGATCGGCGGGGTGCTGTTGCTTCGGCTGCATGCGTTCGTGGCTTTGATCGTTGGAGCGTTGGTGGTGGGAGTGCTGGCGACACCAGGGGCGATCGAGCAGTCGGTGATGAATGATACCCGGATTGAGAAAGACATCCTTAAACAGGCGACCAACCGGCTTGGCCAAGACGATTCGAACCTAACCAACTTGGTTCAGGAGTTGCACAAAACCAAGGCCAAGCACACGGCGGCGCAGTCTGTGATTTCCCGGGTGACGGGCGCATTTGGGAAGGCCTGCGGCAGTTTGGGGATTCTCATCGCGATGGCGGCGATCATTGGCAAATGCCTACTGGAGAGCGGCAGCGCGGAGCGGATCATTCGGTCCGCGTTGGGGTTGCTTGGCGAGAAACGCGCGCCGCTGGCTTTCACCGGGAGCGGCTTTTTGCTCGGCACACCGGTTTTCTTCGACACCGTTTTTTATTTGATGATCCCGCTGGGCAAGGCACTCGCGATGCGGTTTCGGGAGAACTACGGGCTATACATCATGACAATCGTGGCCGGTGCGACTATAGCGCATTCGCTGGTACCGCCGACGCCGGGGCCGTTGTTCGTGGCCGTTCAACTCGATGTCGATCTAGGGCTGATGATCATAATGGGGCTGGTGGTTGGTTCGGTGGCGTGTGCGACCGGTTATGTTTACGCCAAGTTCGTCAACGGGCACGACAAGTGGCGGGTGCCGTTGCGCGACTCGGCTGATTTGCCCTTGGCCAAGCTGGAGGAGATAGCACAGCGCGACAAC
>Ga0206680_10000745_pt1 | contig 11576 bp, 6 predicted proteins | sample M115012015metaG_FD_160124 | JGI IMG/M metagenome (GOLD analysis project Ga0206680, IMG submission 160124) | Ammonia-oxidizing marine archaeal communities from Monterey Bay, California, United States - M1 150m 12015 | ecosystem: Environmental > Aquatic > Marine > Intertidal zone | place: USA...
TTATCGTGAAAATGCTCAAGCAATACGGCGGCGCCAGCGAAGTTCATGTGCGCGTGGCCTGCCCTCCGATCATGGCGCCCTGCAGCTATGGGATCGACATGTCGACGGTCAGCGAGTTGATCGCCCCGCAGTTTTTCGACGAACCGGTCAAGGGGGAGCTGGCTGCCGATGGCCTTGCGGCGCTGGCCGCAGATCTGGGCGCCGACTCGCTGCGTTACCTGACGGTTGCGGAGCTGAACGGCGCGCTCGGCATCTCCGAGTGCGAGCTGTGCGAGGGCTGCCTGACCGGTGAATATCCAACTGACTGGGGGCAGAAACTCTACAAGGAGGCGCTGCTTTCACGGGATTGTCCGGCCGAGGGCCGCACCTACGAGCGCCTCGTCCGTGGCGAAGAAGGCGAGGCGGAGGCGGGTCCGGAGGGGTCCACACAGGAGGTGCCGCTGGGGGCTTCCTCCCCTGAGGAAGGCAGCTGATTCCGACCGCAAGCGGCCCTGGCCCGGCTCCGAGAGTGAGGGCTGAACACATCATGGGTTCTCAGGACATCCGGAGTATGACAATGCGCTTCTTCCCCATCCTGCTGTTGGTAGTTTTTTCCTCCCCCCCCGGCCTCCGTGCCGGAACCCGGCTGGTGGTCGTATCAGACCCGCCAGCCCGCGACCTGGCCTGGGCACCCTTGAGCTTCAGGCTGCAGGGAGTGCCCGACCTGCCCGGGGCGAAGGTCCGGCGGGTCTCCGATGGCAAGGAGCTCCCGGCCCAGCTCGAGCGGATCAAGGGCGGAGTCATTGTCCACTGGGTCTCGCCCGGGCTCCAGGCCGGGAAGAAGGGCGAGTGGGCCATCGAGCTCCTGAGCAAGTCTCCCACAGGGAAGGATCGCGTGAAGGTGCTCACACAGGGGACGGGTTCGAGCCGCATCGATATCGATGGGCGGGTCTTCAGCAGCTATGTTCACGGCGGCAAGGGTCTCTTCAAGCCCTACTTTTACCCGCTGGGGAATCCGGCCGGCGGCAACCTGACACGGCATTATCCTCTCAAGAGAGGAGTCAAGGGCGAGCGCGCGGACCATCCGCACCATCGATCCCTGTGGTTTACCCATGGGGAGGTGAATGGCGTGGACTTCTGGGCCGAGAGCAAGACGACGGGACGGATTGTCCATCGAGGCTTCAAGATCAAGGAGTCCGGGCCCGTCTATGGCCGACTGGTCTCGACAAACAGCTGGGAGACCGTAAAGGGAGAAAAGATTCTCGAGGAGCGCAGGGCTGTGCGGATCATCCCGCTTGAATCAGGACAGGTGCTGATGGATTTTGACATCAACCTGGTGGCTACGGAGGGGGAGGTTTTTTTCGGTTCGACGAAGGAAGGCTCCTTCGGCATCCGTGTGGCCGGCACGATGAAAGAAACCAGCGGCGGCACCATCAAGAATTCCCGCGGCGGCCTGGGCGCGGCGGAGTGCTGGGGCAAGCCGGCGGAATGGATCGATTATTACGGACCGGTCGATGGCAAGGTGGTCGGAGTTACGATCATGGACCATCCCGAGAGCTTCCGCCATCCGACCCATTGGCACATCAGGGATTACGGTCTTTTTGCCGCGAACCCGTTTGGCCACCGGCATTTTTACGGAAAAGAAGCGGCAGGCAAGGGTGATTATCGGCTACAGAAGGGGCAATCTATTCGTTTTAAATACCGGCTTTACATCCACCATGGAAACACTGCAAGGGCTAATGTAGAAAGGGTTTACGGTGGTTTCTCCAACCCTCCCCTTCTCCATCTGAAGCGCTGAGGGATTCTCCAAGCCCTCTTCCGGTGTCGCCCCTCTGCGTGATACAATCGTCGTTTCGCATCACTTTTGCAGGACAGTGTCGACATGGACCGACTTCTTTCGTCTCAGGCCGCAGCTCACCAGGGGGAAGAAATCCGTCTCGCTGGCTGGGTGCATAACCTCCGCAACCACAAGGATGTACAATTCCTTGTCTTGCGTGATCGGGGCGGATTAATCCAGGCAGTAGCTCAGCCATCCTCGGGGGTCGACCTTACTGACCTCGGCAAGGAATATGTCGTCGAGCTAACCGGCACGGTGATAGAGGAACCGCGGGCGCCGGGGGGAGTTGAGGTCCATCTCTCCTCCGTCAAGGTACTCTCGTCCGCCGAGGAGCCGCCATTGGAGATCAACAGGCCGCGGGTTCTTGCGAAGACCCATCTCGACAAGATCCTCGACAACAGGCCGATCTCTTTGCGGGCGCCGGAGATTCGCGCCGTCTTCGAGGTCCAGGCTGTCCTGGTGGAGGCCTTCGGTTCCTATCTCAGGTCCCAGGACTTTACCGAGATCAAGAGCTCGAAGCTTGTCGGTACCGGCACCGAGGGTGGAGCCAATGTTTTCGAGATCGATTATTTTGGCCAGCCGGCCTTCCTGGCCCAGTCCCCGCAATTCTACAAGCAGATCATGGTGGGCAGCGGGCTCGAGCGGGTTTTCGAGATCGGGCCGGTCTACCGCGCCGAAAAACATGAGACCTCTCGTCACGTTAACGAATACACCTCGCTTGATTTTGAGATGGGCTTTATCCGGGACGAGCAGGACATCATCTCCATGCAGATTGGACTGGTGGGACATATGCTGGCTGCCGTCAGGGAGCGCTGCCAGGCCCAGCTCGAGCTCCTCGGCGCCACGGCGCCGGAGGTGGATGGAAAAATACCCCAGGTGACCTTCAAGGAGGCCGGAGAGATCCTCGAGGGCGAGGGCCATCGCTGCGGCAAGAGAGGCGACCTTGACCCTGAGGGAGAGAGACTGCTCTGCGCCTGGGCCGAGAAAGAACACGGCTCTGATTTTCTCTATGTTGTCGGATTCCCGCTCTCCAAGCGCCCGATGTATACAGCCTTCCTCGATGATGATCCGGAGACCTCGCGGAGCTTCGACCTGCTGTGGCGCGGCCTCGAGATTACCACCGGCAGCCAGCGCATTCACGACTATGCGTTGCTGTGCGAAAAGATGAAGGAGCGCGGCCTCGACCCGGCCGAGTACGATTATTATGTGAGCGCCTTTCGTCACGGGATGCCTCCGCATGGAGGCCTCGGCCTTGGCCTCGAGCGTTTCACCATGCAGCTGCTCGGCCTGGCGAATGTCAAGCAGGCGACCCTCTTCCCCCGGGACCGCCGCCGGATCTCGCCCTGAGCCGGGCGACCTTTTTCGGGAGCTTGCACAGGAACGCGTTCTGTCCGACTATGGGGCCATGACAAGCCGGGAGCAGCCGTACTCATGAAGAAAAATGTCTGGCGGTGTTCAGCGGGTCTTTCAGCCCTCGTCCTGGCCCTTGCCCTTGGAGGCTGCGATGGCGGGGCCGGGGAAGGAGGCGGCGTTTCCGGACCGGGCGTTCAGGCTCCAGCGGCCGACAAGGTGACGAAGATGATTGAAGACCTCGACAGGATCTGCCGTGAGCAGACGGTTTACATGGTCGGGCCGGAGAAGGGCGCCCGGCTGGCCGAGCTGGTTCGCGCGCACGGACCCTCGGTGGTGGTGGAGTGTGGCACGGCGCTTGGCTATTCAGGGCTCTGGATTGCCCGTGAACTCGAGAAGCTTGGCAAGGGAAGGCTGATCAGCATCGAGCTGGATGCTGATCGGGCGCGCCAGGCGCGTGAACATTTTGAGCAGGCCGGGCTCTCTTCCAGGGTAGAGGTCCGCACAGGCGATGCGAGGGAATTGGTGCGCGAGATCAGGGAGGAGGTTGATTTCCTCTTCCTTGACTGCAATTACTCCAATTACGCGCCCTGCTACGCGGGTATCGAGGACCGCCTCAAGGATGGTGCCCTGCTGGTGGCCGACAATGTGGGCATCGGAGCCGTGGGAATGAAGGACTACCTTGACCGGGTCCGCTCGCGCTACGAAAGCGAAACCGAGTGGTTCGAGATAGATCTCCCCTGGGGAAAGCGGGACGCGATGGAGGTGACGGTCTTTCGCAAGGCCGACAGGTAAGCCGCCTCCAGGCTCAGGCTTCCAGCTTCCAGGGCGCGCGCCTCTCCCTGTCGAGCCAGGTGTTCGCCTCTTCGTTTTCGAGGAAGCGATAGGCCTTTGGGTCCCATTTCAGCGAGCACTTGTTCCAGAAGGCGAGGTTGCCGAGGTGGCAGACGGTTACCGAGCGGCAGCCGATCTCCGCGGTACAGATAGGGTCTTTCCGGCTCCTGATGCATTCGACCCAATTGCGCATATGATGCCCGGTTTTGTAGAGATGAATCTCGCCATCGCCGATCTTCTCATCGAGGATCCCGCCCGGGTCGCTGCGCAGCAGTCCGCGGTTGACCTCGATCTTGCCCTTGGTGCCGGTGAACAGGACCCCGTTGGCGCCGCCGTGATACATGACGACCCCGTTGGCGTAGCGATAGGTGAGTTGCTTAAATTCTTTTCCATCCGGAGCATGGATCTCCACCGGCCCGCTCTCATCCATTCCGAGCCCCCATTGGGCGATGTCGAAGTGATGGGCGCCCCAGTCGGTCATGCCGCCGCCGGAGTAGGGCTTGTAGTTTCGCCAGGCGGGGTAGTGGCCGTGGACGCCCTTGGGACAGAGGGCTTCGTGGTAGCCGCGCAAGGGGGCCGGCCCCAGCCACATATTCCAGTCGGCATCCTTCGGCGTTGGCTGTTTCGGAAGATTGCAATCTTGTGACGGCCCGCCAACCCCGACATGGACGGTCTTGATCTCGCCGATCCGTCCGTTTCTCACCAGCTCGCAGGCGCGGTGAAAGCGTCCGCCGCATTCGGAGCGTTGCTGGCTGCCGGTCTGGAAGATGACGCCTTCTTTTTTAACGGTATCCGCCATGACCCGGGCCTCACGAATGGTCAGGGAGAGCGGTTTCTCGCAGTAGATGTCCTTCTTCGCCCGCGCCGCGGCGATCACGGGGATCGCGTGCCAGTGATCGGGCGTGGCGATCACGACCGCGTCGAGATCCTTGCGGGCGAGCAATTTGCGGAAGTCGCCATAGGTTTCAACGCCCTTGTAGCCGCTCTTGTCTTTCTGTCTTGAGTGATGGGCTTCCGCCAGCTTCTTGGCGCTGGCGCGCCTATTCGCCTCGACCTCGGCAATGGCGACAAATTGGATCTCGCCAAAACCACTCAGGCCGCGCATCAGGGTGTGTCCACGTTTGCCGGAGCCAATGACCCCGACGGTGATCCGTTCGCTGGGGGCGGGCCTGCGAGCACTGCCGAAGGCCGAGGAGGAGACAATGGTCGGCATGCCGGCGAAGACCGCGCTTTTTTTAAGGAACGTTCGTCGAGAGGTCGTTTTCCTGTTCGGCATGCCGGGGTCCTTTCAGGGTGGCTGTGAATTGTCAGGTCCGCGGCAGTGTAGCCCAGAATTAAGGAGTCCCGGTGCTATTTTATGCCAGCGGGCGGTTCGGGCCGTCGGGAGCCTGAAGAGGCATGGGGAGAAAGCCCTCTGAAGGGTGGTTTTCAGGCCTGTTGCAGGCAGGGGCGGGGCGAAGGAGACTTTTTGTTCAATCCTTGATGATGCAGGTTGTTGAGGAGTATCCTAAAGTGGCCTGGATATTTGGTCGAAGTCGGGAATTCGTTTAGAGTTCCAGCTGTTCCGCCGGCGTCCAGCGGGCGGCCCTGACGCTATGGATGCACTACTAGATTTGAATACTGCCCCAGGAGGATAAGTAATGCTGGTCTTACCCGGTGATCAAGGTAGCGTGACCTGTGATGGTGGCCTTACGCGTCGAGAATTGCTTCGCGTTGGAGGCTCTTCGCTGATGGGTCTGAGCCTGGCCCAGATGCTTGAATTGCAGCAGGCCTCTGCCAAGGACGCGCATGCAGGCTCCGGTGGTCCCGGCTGGGGCAAGGCCAGGAGCGTCATCCTGATCTACCTCCAGGGCGGACCGAGCCATCTTGACCTGTGGGATCCCAAGGAAGGTTGCGCTTCGGATGTGCAGAGCATCTTCAAGAAGATCAAGGGGAAGGCTCCCGGGATGGACGTCACCGAGCTGTTGCCCAACATCGCCAAGGTGACCGACAAGTTTACCTTTATCCGTTCGATGAGCTACACGCCCGTAGGCCTCTTCAATCACACCGCGGCGATGTATCAGATGCTGACCGGCTATACGACCGACAAGGTGAGTCCCTCGGGCCAGCTGGAGCCGCCTTCGCCTAAAGACTTCCCTAATGTAGGATCCAACATCACCAAGCTGAAGCCGCCGAGCGTGCCGATGTTGCCCTTTGTCATGATGCCGCGTCCGCTGCAGGAGAGTGGAGTGATCGGCAAGGCGGGCACCGCGGGTTTCCTTGGTCGTGCCTACGATCCCTTCTACCTGTATCCGCCGGGGGGAGATCTTGACAACTCGAAGATGGACAAGATCAACGCCGGCGATCTCGCCCTTCGGCCCGAGCTCAGCAGCGTGAGGATGTCCAGGCGCCAGCGCCTTCTCAACCTCATCAACGGAGGCATGCCCTCGATCGAGAAGGCTGTGGAGCACTACGATCTCGATAAGTATACCCAGAAGGCCCTGAGCCTCGTGGTTTCAGGCCGTGCGCGCAACGCCTTCAACCTGAAGGAAGAGAAGGATATCATCCGCGATCGTTACGGCCGGACAACCTTCGGGCAGAGCTGTCTTCTTGCCCGTCGCCTTGTTGAGGCCGGGACGCGTTTCGTGCAGATCAACTGGCCCAAGGTCGCCAATTCGGATCGGCACTCCTGGGACGTTCACAAGGGCCTCCCGGACCGTATGAAGAAGCTCGCCGGTCCCATGCTGGACCCCGGCGTCGCGGGCCTGATCGGTGATCTCGATGACAGGGGGATGCTCGATGAGACCCTCGTGGTCGTGGTCGGCGAGTTCGGCCGCAGCCCGAAGATGGGCGTTTCCACTTCGGGCAATGGCAATGATAAGAACGGCAGGGACCACTGGCCCTATTGCTTCACCTCCATTGTCGCCGGCGGCGGAATCAAGCGCGGCTATGTCCACGGAAAATCCGACGCGACGGGCTCCGCGCCCGTGGAAAACCCGGTTCATCCGCGGGAACTGCTGGCGTCGATTTACCATGCGGTCGGAATCAATCCTCAGACCCTGGTTTACAACCACCTCAATCAGCCGCGTGAGCTGGTGAAGGCCGAGCCGGTCCTTGACCTCTTCGCCTGATCAGCCCCCACTGAATTGACCACGGGAGTTTCTACCATGACGGCCGGGAAAGTCTTTTCTCTCTGCACCTTCATCTTATCGGCTCTCTGCTGTACGTCGGCTTTCTGCGACGATGCCTCGACGGCTAAGCCGGTGAGCTATTACGGAGATGTACGCCCGATTCTCGTCAAGGCCTGTCACGGCTGCCACCAGCCGGCGAAGGCTTCCGGCAAGATCAACCTCCTGGGTTACGATCGGATGATGAGCGCGGGTGACGGCGATGAGAAGGTTGTCGTTGCAGGCAGGCCCGAGGCGAGCCTGCTCTATACCACGCTCATTCCCGATGGAGAGAAGGGGCCGGCGATGCCCAAGAAGGCCGACCCCTTGAGCGGCCCGGAGGTTGGCCTCATCAAGCGTTGGATTGTAGAGGGGGCGAAGGATGACACCCCGGCTTCGGCCAGGGACAATATCAGCCCGGCGAATCCGCCGCAGTACCAGGCGCTGCCGGTCATCACCGCCCTGGACTATTCTTCCGATGGGAAGTACCTGGCCGTCTCCGGCTACCACGAGGTCTTGTTGCACAAGGCGGATGGTTCCATGCTCGAGGCGCGCCTGGTCGGAGTCTCGCAGCGGATCCAGGCCTTGTCTTTTTCGCCGGATGGAACGAGGCTGGCGGTCGCGGGGGGCCTCCCAGCCCAACGGGGTGAGATCCAGATCTGGGATGTGGAGTCTCGCAAGCTCAAGCTCTCGGTTCCGAGCACCTACGACACGCTCTATGGGGTCAAGTGGTCGCACGATGGTAAGCTGATTGCTTTCGGAGCCGCGGACAACACCCTGCGCGCCATCGAGAGCAAGACCGGCAAGCAGGTGTTCTTCAACGGGGCGCATAACGACTGGGTGCTTGACACGGTTTTCTCCAAGGACTCATCGCATCTGATCTCGGTCAGCCGTGACCGGTCCATGAAGCTGATGAAGGTGGATGCCCAGCAGTTCATCGACAACATCACCAGCATCACTCCCGGGGCGCTCAAGGGGGGCTTGATGGCTATCGACCGGCATCCGGGGAAAGATGAGCTCCTGGTGGGCGGGGCGGATGGGGTGCCGAAGATCTACAAGATGTTCAGGCAGAAGGCCCGGAAGATTGGCGATGATTACAACCTCATCAAGAACTTCGCCACGCTGCCCGGACGCATTTTCTCGATAGAATACAGCGCAGATGGCGGCAGGATTGTCGTGGGCAGCAGCAAGGAGGGGGAGGGCCTGGTTCGGGTCTATCAGGAGGGAGATGCGAAGCAGCTCTGGGAGCTCAAGGTCCTCGGCGGCGTCTACACTTGCACCTTTGGCCATGATGGAAAAACAGTCGCGGCAGCCGGGTTCCAGGGCAAGGTGATTCTGGTCGATGCCGCCACCGGCAAGATACTCAAGGAATTGATCCCCGTGCCGCTCAAGGCCGCGGGATGATTTCGCAGGGGAAACCGCAGCGAAAGAGAAACAAAGCAGGGACCTGAGACATAATGAGATTAAGAATGAGCTTCAGCCAATCGATGTTCGCAGCGGCATTGCTCGTGGCCGGCCTGGGCGCCGCCCGCGCCGAGGGGGTGCAGGTCGGTCTTCCCGAGGGAGCCAAGGTTTCCTCGCTGAGCCTCTTCCCCGAAAAGGTCATTCTCGAAGGTCACTATACCTACCGGCAGGCGCTTGTCACCGCTGAGGTCGAGGGCCTTGGCAGGCTTGATGTGACGCGCCTGGTGAAGGTGACGGGTTCGCTGGAGCTGGTAAAGGTTACGGCCGGGGGGAAAATCTCCGGGCTCAAGAATGGAGATGGGAAGCTGGTTTTCTCCATTGGCGGTCAAAGCGTCGAGATGCCGGTCAAGATTGCCGGTCTCGCTGCCGCCGCCAAGGTCAGCTATGTCCGGGACGTGATGCCCCTTCTTGCCCGGCTGGGCTGCAACTCCGGAGTGTGCCATGGATCGAAGGATGGCAAGAACGGCTTCAAGCTGTCACTGCGCGGCTACGATCCGCTCTTCGATCACATCGCCCTGACGGATGACCTGGAGGGCCGCCGTTTTAACCGGGCGGCTCCCGACAAGAGCCTCTTCCTGATGAAGATTACCGGCGTATCTCCTCATGTCGGCGGTGTGCGAACTGATGCCGATTCGAATTATTATTCGATATTGAAGGCCTGGGTTGGCGCCGGCGTCGCCCTGGATCTTGATGCTTCCCGGGTTGCGAGCATCGAGGTCTATCCCAAGGAGGTGACGCTCGGGTTGCCCGGAATGCAGCAGCAGATGGCGGCGCTCGCGACCTTCAGTGATGGGACCGTGCGGGATGTGACCCATGAGAGCTTCCTGAGCTCGAGTGATACGGATATCGCGACCGTGGACGAGTCCGGTGTCGTGACGGCCGTTCGCCGCGGCGAGCTTGCTGTGCTGGTACGCTACGAGGGGCGCTACGCGGCCGCGCCAACCTTCGTCATGGGTGATCGAACCGGTTATGCCTGGGGCGAGGTGTCGGAGTTCAACCACATCGACACCCATGTCTACGAGAAGCTTCGCAAGGTCAAGAGCCGGCCAAGCGAGCTGGCGACGGACGCGGAGTTCATGCGCCGGTTGTACCTGGACCTCACCGGAACCATTCCTGATGTGAAGACCATCCGGACCTTCCTGGTCGACCAGCGGGAGCCGAAGGTGAAACGCGAGGAGCTGGTCAATCGCCTGGTCGGCACGCCTGAATTCGTGGATTTCTGGACCAATAAATGGGCCGATCTTCTCCAGGTAAACAAGAAGTGGCTGGGAGGGCAGGGCGCGCAGTCTCTGCATGCCTGGATCCGGGGCGCGGTGGCGAGCAATATGCCCTACGACGAATTTGTCACCAGCTTCCTGAATTCCGAGGGCTCGACCATCAAGAACCCGCCGACCTCTTATTACAAGGTCCTGCGTTCTCCGGACGCCGTAATGGAAAACACCACCCAGCTCTTCCTGGGTATCCGCTTCAGCTGCAATAAGTGCCATGACCATCCTTTCGAGCGCTGGACCCAGCGGAATTACTGGGAGCTCTCGGCCTACTTCGCCCAGGTCGGCCGCAAGAACGCGCCGGGGGCTAAGAACCTTCCGAACGCGGGCTTTACCGCCACTGGAGGCACAGAGGAGCTCATCTTCGATAAGAAAGATGGGGAGGTGAAGTATCCTAATGGAGTGCAGGCGCCTCCGGGCTTCCCCTACCAGCATGCTGGGTCCCAGGACAAAGAGGGCTCTCGCCGGGCGCTGGTCTCCAATTGGATCACCTCGAAACAGAATCCTTATTTTGCCCGCAGCTTCGTCAATCGTCTGTGGAGCTATTTCTTCGGGATCGGCATCATCGATCCGGTAGATGATATTCGGGCCAGCAACCCGCCCTCGAATCCGGCGCTGCTCGAGCATCTCACCAGGGGCTTCATCGCTTCGGGTTTTGATACTCGCAAGCTCATGCGCCTTATCGTGACCTCTCGTACCTACCAGCACTCCGTAAAGGCCAGCAAGTGGAACGAGGATGACAACGTTAACTTTTCGCATTCTCTTGCCCGGCGGCTGCCGGCGGAAACGCTCTACGATGCGATCCACCGGGCCTCAGGGTCTCTTGCCCGGTTACCCGGGCAACGTCCCGGCTCTCGCGCGGTTGAGCTGCCCGGGCCTGAGGTGAAGCTGGGAGACAACTTCCTCGATCTCTTCGGCCGCCCGCCTCGAGAGAGTGCCTGCGAGTGCGAACGCGGCAGCGGGATGTCCCTTGGCCAGGCGCTGAACCTCGTTAACGGGCCGACATTCGCCGGCGCGATCAGCGACCCCGCCAACACCCTCAGCACTCTTGCCAGTACGGAGAAGGATGACCGCAGGCTTATCGAGGAGATGTTCCTGTCTTTCCTCGCGCGTCCGCCGACCAAGGAGGAGGCCGACGCTCTCGCTCCGAGTCTCAACCCAAGGATGGGGGTGAATGTCGAAGCTCTGAATCCTGTCGACCGCGCTGAATTGCAGAAACGCTTTCTTGCCTGGGAGAAGAGCCAGTCGGCCTCGGAGTGGAATACGCTCAAGGTGAAGGCGGCGAGCTCTTCAGGCGGGGCGACGCTCACTCCGCAGGCCGACGGCTCTGTTCTCGCCAGTGGGAAAAATCCGGACAAGGACACCTACGAGGTCTTTGCCTGGACTCCGCTGGAGAAAATCACGGGTCTTCGTCTTGAGGCGCTGGCGCATAAGAGCCTCTCGAAAAATGGTCCGGGGCGGACCAAGGACAACGGCAACTTCGTTCTCTCCGAGCTCAAGGTTGAGGCGGTTGCCGCTGATTCCGCCGCGGTCGAGAAGTTGTTGCCCGGGCTCTCTGCCCCGCGGGCTCCTGCGCCCAAGGCCGCCGCCGCGCCGGTGATTGCCGCCTCCAGTGATGGCTGGAAGTTTATCGCGGCCGCAGGTGTCCAGGGGGATGGATGGATCCAGGGCGCTTTTGACGACAGCAAGTGGGCTTCG
>Ga0206680_10000746_pt1 | contig 11574 bp, 15 predicted proteins | sample M115012015metaG_FD_160124 | JGI IMG/M metagenome (GOLD analysis project Ga0206680, IMG submission 160124) | Ammonia-oxidizing marine archaeal communities from Monterey Bay, California, United States - M1 150m 12015 | ecosystem: Environmental > Aquatic > Marine > Intertidal zone | place: USA...
TACTTAAGGAAAGTGCTAAACGAACAAGCACCAATACCTGAAGGGTGGGGAGTAGAGCTTAGGCAAATAATGGCACAAAGGATTCAAGAACTAAATAAGCTCATAAGGGCTTAGATTTACTATATTTAACTTATTCATCCGTCCAAAGTTGAATAACACAGTTACCTAGAAATAGAGCTAACACTTTTTGGAAGATTGGACAATGGTTGTCAAGCTCCTTGCTAAGGAGTCGCCCTGAGAATGGGTTATAGGTTCGAATCCTATATCTTCCGCTATTTTATCATATACTTAGGAGGTATATAATGAGCAGACAAATCGGAGAAGTCTACAATAGGGACGGAGTAATACACACCAAAAAAGAAAATTTAAAATTCTATTGGATGTTAGAGAGTATTAGCCAAGACCTTTGGGAAGAAATCCCCCAATACCTATACTATGCCCTAAATAAGTTTGAAGAAGAGAGGGAATCATGATGAATGTTGATAAACTAGCAATCTTCCTTTTTGGAATGGTGACATCAAACACAATGTTCGCAATTCTGTTCTATATCGGATATATAGAGGTGGCTAAATGAAACTATCACAGATTATACTAGAAGAGTACCAAGAAAACTCAAAACGAATTATAAAAGTTTATGAATCCTTTGAAGAAGAAACTCAAGAAATGGTACTAAAGCATTTGAGAGGTGAATATATTCGTTTATTGGGTGTAGCACCAATCCTCACCCAAGCCTACAAAGACGCTCTATACATGGAGGGGGAGATAGGAAAGGTTAAAAAGTCTGAATCCGTACTACAAGAGTGTACAGAAGAATGGTATAAGGCGTGCAATATAAGTGGACAAACAACAAAAGAGTAATAAGATGAACCCAGAACGAATTGAATTAATGGCGTGTGAGATAAGAGACGCTTTAAAAAAGGTAGGAAAGAAGTATAAGCTTGAAACCTACCAACTACTAATCCTATCTAAACAAGTGATAGATGGAACCATAAGAGCACAAAGTGGTGCTGAACACCTAGAAGAGCTTAATGAAACCGCAAAGGGGTATTTAGATGACTAAAGACAATATAAGAATAAACGAACTAAGAGAAAAGTTAAAATGTTCAGATGAAGTTAAACATGAATTAATTGAATTTATGTTGTATCTACAAGACAGTTATAACGATGTAGGGATAGAGAATCCACTATTCTCTTCTTGTTGCCCTGAGACAGCTGAAAATGAAGTTGATAAGTTCTTAATATACCAAGCAACAGAGATTTTTGTTCATGAAAATGGACGTTATCCAAACGAAAATTAACTATATTTAAAACGTATTCAAGCAAACCACTGTCTAGGGTTTTTTGAGTATGTCTGATTTGCTTTGACTCTACCAAAGACAGCAAATCTTTTTGTGAATGGGGGGCTGTAATGTTTAACGCGTCATACATTAATAGCATCCAATAAAAAAGGGCGAGTCTTAACCGACTTGCCTTTTTTACGTTTTTAAGATACCTTTAAGTAAAAGCAACGTGGGGAACAACCCACGGCGAACCGAGAGGCTCAAAGATGGATGAAGAAGAATTAACACCACTAACACCAAAGCAAAAGAGATATTGCGATCATTACTTAAGTAACGGATTCAATGGGACACAAGCGTGTATAGATGCTGGATATAGCAAAAGCAACGCACGAACACAAAGTGCACAAAACTTAGCAAAACGCAACATTGCAAGTTATATAGATGCTAGGAAGCTAAAAGACGCTAAAAACCTAGGTATAACAAGGGACACGCTACTTCAAGACATTAAAGATATAATGAGTAACGCCCAAACAGATGGACAGCATTCCGTGTGTATGAAGGGTGTAGAGCTTATGGCCAAAATGTTAGGTCTTAACGAACCTGAGAAGGTGGAAGTTAGCGGTGGCATTGTCGTAGAGTCTGAGCCTGCTTTCTAAATGGGTTCAACCTTTGAAGTAGCAAGCCCCAAGTTCAATCCTCTCTTTACTCTCAAAAACCCTGAGACAGGAGAGAGACCCAATCACATAGTATTGCCAGGTGGTAGAGCCTCGGCAAAGACCGTTTCTGCTTCACTTGCTGTCATCTATCACATGAGGAATAAGAGGCTTTACAAGTTAAAGCGTGGGCTTAGGGTGGTAGTGGCTAGACAATTTGGCTCCTCAATTGATGAGTCTTTTTGGAGTGAGCTTGAAAACGCTGCAACTCTTATGGGTGTTTGGCATGAGTTCACGTGGGGTAATAAGGTTATTACCCACAAGCCAACGGGATCAACGATAACAAGTATTGGCCTTGAGAGAAACAAAGGTAACATTAAAGGTCTTGCACAAGTTGACTTGGTTGTTGTGGAAGAAGCTGCTTATGTTACAAGTGAGAGTATTGAAACCCTAGTACCTACGATAAGAAAGAATTTTTCTGTCATCATGTGGCTGTACAACCCAATGAATAGGAATGATGCAGTCGCTCAGAAGTTTGTTGAGTGTGAGACACCCTACCCGAAAACCCTAATTATTGAAACCAATTGGAGAGATAATAAGTTCTTAAGTGAGAGGGCAATAGCAGATAAAGACGCTTTAGAGCTTGCAGACCCAATAGCTTTTAGGAACGTGTACGAGGGCGAATACATGGGAGCAGAGGACAATGTATTAATCAAACCTGTTGTTATAGATGAAGCTCGTAAGTGCAACCCTGTTCGTAATGATAGCCTTAAAATCACTGCAGGCTTTGACGTGTCGGGAATGGGGAAAGATGTAAGCGTCATTGTTAGGCGCCGAGGTAAAGAGATTCTAAGTGTACACAAGAAAGCCAAGGGTAACACTCAAGAGATGACCGATTGGGCGAAACAAATATACGTCTCTCATGGTTGGGATATTGTTGTTGTAGATGCTACGGGATCAAGCGGAGTCGCTGACAACCTCCACATGTGGGGTAATGCTAACAGAACATTTCAAACCATTGCATGGATGGCAAGTTGGAAGAGTAGAGACCCAAATAGGTATGCTAACGCTCGTACTGAATCTTGGTGTATAATGAGGGATTGGCTTAAGACAGGTGGAAGCCTTGACAATGATAAGTGTTGGGATGAATTAAGTAACATCACATTTGTGTACAAGGATAGGGAACAAGTAGCATTAGAGAGTAAGAAAAAACTAGCTAAGAGTCCTGATGAACCAGACGCTCTAGCAATGAGCCTTTGGGTTCCTGATGAGGCTAAAGTAGTCACAATAGCAAAGCCTATAAGAAGAGGTGGCGGTTTTATTGGTTAAAATGTTATATTAGGGTTATAATGGAGAAACTATGAAGAATTTACATGATGACAAACTGAGAGTTTTAGAGTCTGCTTGGAGTAGTACATACTCATTAATGGCTAACGATTTCACCTTTGCAAGTGGTGGTGAGGGAATGTGGGAACCAACCTTGCATGCTAGTAGGGTAGGCCAAGACATGACCAACATTTCATTACCAATGATACCGCCTTACATTGACAAGGTCGTGAGCGGTGTGAGAATGTCGCCTCCTTCAATGGCTGTTAAGACTGAGAACCAAGAACTGCAAGAGCTTGTTAATGGTGTGATTCGTGGTATCGAAAAAGCATCCACCGCCTCAAGTGCTTATGTTGGCGCTATGAAGTGTGCAGTTACTGCGGGGCTCGGTTGGATATTTTGGGCTGTAGAAGAGGAGAATGGCCTTCCTGTTCTAAGGCTCAAGACTACGACTGACCCAACCGCAATAATGATAGACCCATTGAGTACGTACCTAGATGGTAGGGATGCTCAATACGCTGTTAATTGTGGTCACATGGATAAAGACCAAGCCATTGCAACGTATGGAGAGGAAGCAGGGCAAGGCTCTGACATGCCTTTCAGCTCTAAAATGACATTCAATATCCCTAGCTCTGCTGTTCTTGATTGTATATGGTACATAAAAGAAGAGGGTGGGGTTAGAATTACACGCATGGTAGGTAATCACAAAGCGTACGACCAATTCTTTGAAGGGGTGGAAGGGCTTCCAATTGCTCCCGTTATTGGTGAAGAGTTGTTAGGTGATGTAGATAGAAGATACTCGGGGCTTATTGCTCGTGGTAGAGAGATAAATGAGAGCCTTAACCTAACAGCTTCTAATATTATGATGCTTGTGGCTTACGCTCCTAAAACTCCTTTTGTTGTAGATGAAAAAGGGATTGAAGGGTATTCAGAGTGGGCGACTGCAAACTCAGAGAATCACGCTTACCTTAGAAGTAGAACAATTGACCCTACAACTCAACAACCTATTAACGCACCTTACCGCCTAGATAATACAGCACAAACACAGGGCCTTCAAAGTGTAGCCGATTGGTTACAAAGCTTACTAGGTCGCACTAATGGCATAAGTGATGCCTCTCTAGGTGGGCTTGAAACTGCTATGGAAAGCGGTAAGTCAATCATTGCACGTATGGAGCAAGCAGAAACAGCCACAGCCATGTATGTTGATAACCTAATGAGCTCAATCACACAGCTTGCTAGAGTTGGCCTACAAATGATGCCTATCGTTTATAATGATATGCGTAATCTAGTTATAATTGATGAATACGGACAAAGCTCTAGGGTAAATGTTGATCTCGGCATGATAATGACACCTGAGATTGTGCAGATGCTTGATGTGGAAATCGGAGCAGGGCCACACATGGAAATGAAACGCAAAGCTTCAAGCCAAGCACTTGAAACAATGGTTACAGCACTAGGGCCAGAGCGTGGAATTGGACTTATGGACATTTGGGCAGATGCTCAACCGCTTAGTGATAAGCAACGCATTAAGAAACGCATGGAGAAACTTCTACCGCCTGAGCTACAAGAAGAGGAAGAAGGTGATTTACCTCCTGAGGCTATGGCAATGATGCAAGAAGCAGAGCAAGCACTAGCACAGAAGACACAAAATATTGAGGCTCTTAAAGGTATGATTACCCAACTACAAGCTAAGGTTGAGAGTCAAGAGGTGATAGCAAAAGTTGAACTTGAAAAAGCTAACATCTCAGCTCAAACTAAAATTGTTGATAGGCAAATGCAGAACTCTAATAAGAAAGAAGTGGAGCTTATTAAGCAAGGTTCTGAAAACCAAAGGCTATCGGCAAAGCTCACAGCAGACGAGCAGAGACAAGTTGATGACTTCACGGCTGACCTTATCAAGCAGAAGCAAGAGGCTATTCAAAGCGTTAAAAGTGATGTAATTACAGAGGGAATTGAACAAACTGCAAGGATTCCGCAGTATTTACAAGATTAATTAATATATATTTAAGATACACGGTGCTAACACGAGAGTGCCGTGTATTTATTTTTTACTCGTGGGATAGGGGCTTAAATGTCTGATATTAAAGATTTAATTACAGTAACAGGTAGTAACGAGGTAGCTCCCGAAGCTCCAGTTGCTGAGGTTAAAACCGAAACGTCTTTAACTGCCGAAGATGTGGGAAATACAGAAGGGCTGGCTGTGGGTACTCCTGACCCCATCATTAAAGAAGATGAAGCAAAAAGTACGGAAGAAGAGGTAGCTCCTGAGACTCCCGAAATAAAAAGCAAGGAAGAAAGACGAGAAGATGGATCAAAGGTTGGACGCAAGATAGGTAAGCTTAACAAGGAAAAAGCTAAGGAAGCTCGCAGAGCAGACAAAGCAGAAGCTGAGTTAAATGAACTTAAAAAGCGTTATGCTGATTTTGAAAAAGCAAAGGGTGAACAAGATTTAGATTCTATGAGTTTTGACGATAGAGTTGCCAAGGTAGCAGAACAACGCTATGAAGAGTCCGCAATGAAGCGAGAAGCCAAAGAGCTTCAAGCTGAAATCGGAAAAGTTCATGATGACAATTGGAAAGCTGATGTTCAAGCCTTTCAAGAATCGCATCCTGACTATGATAAATCAGTAAATGGACTAGAGAACAAGATACCTAGAGAAATTGCTGAATCAATTAGAGGCATGGGGCGCAAGGGGGTTGAGGTTGCTTATAATCTTTCAAAAGATGAAGATGCAATCAGACAACTTTCAACCGCTTCACCGATGAACTCGGCAATGATTCTTTTCGGCTTACAACAGCAAGGTAGCCCCGTGGTGCAACCTAGCGTAGAGACACCGCAAGAGACCGTAAAGGCTCCTGTACAAGCAACGCCAAGCACTAGCTTGACACCGCAACAACAAAATAAACCCCGAGTCAAACACCCCTCTCAATTAGGTATGAATGACTTCATAAAACATAGGCTTGAAGTAGGCACTCTAAGAAGGTAGCCCAAGCCAAAAGGAAAATATGGCAGATTTTATCGCAATTAACTCCATGCTTGCTAAGAACGCTCTAGCAGTCATGCACAACGAATCAGTATTCCCGCGTACAATTGACAACCAACTTAAAGACCAATTCGGCTCAGAAGCTTCAAACGGTTACAAGACAGGCACAGCAATTGCAATCAATCGTCCTGCTCGTGTTAAGTCTACGAATGGTGCAGACCTTACGGTTGATGCTGATGGTAATCCAATTACTATCAACGACTTTGTGGAAGACCCAATTACGTTCCCAATGGACAACAAATACAGCCGTTTAAAAGTGGCTCATGAGTTTGACACAATGCAACTACAATTAGAGCTTACTAATGAGAAGTCACGCTATGGTGATCCTCAAGGTATGCAACTATCCAATGACTTAGAGCGTAAGATGGTTCGTGAGTCTCTTGTAGGTGTTCAGAATGGGTTTATTGCTGTTGGTACTCCTACAGCTACAATCAGCGTAGACGATGTTCTTAATGCTCAGGCTACACTTGACTCATTGACTTGTCCAATGGCTAACAGAACAATGCTAATCCCTCCTTTTGCACGAGCTCAATTGTCTGGTCAAAACGCGACATTGTTTACACCAACAACTAACGAAGCTATCGTTAAAAAAGGTTATATCAATGAGTATGCGGGCGCATCTATGCACTCGTACAACATGCTTCCTGCAATCTCTATCCCTGCTATTGCGGGCTCTGCTTCTGTTACTTCAAATGTTACTGATGGTGCGAATACTGTAACCGTTACATTTGGTGCTCAAGCGGGTAACAAAATCTTTCCTGCGGGAACTATTTTAACATTTGTTAACAATGCACGTGTAAACCCTGAAACTCGTGAGAGTATCGGAACAGACTACACATTCACAGCTAAAGAGTCATTCACTGTTCTTGCAGCGGGTGGTAATGTTGCTATCACTATTGACGATTCAGCTAAGATTTATGGTGAAGATGACAATGGAGCGCGCCAAAACATTGTTACACTACCTCTAGCGGGTGATGTAGTGACTATCCTTGGTGCAAGCACAACAGACAATAACGCAACAGTGTTTGATCGTGTACTTATGTATAACGAAATGGCATTTACTGCGGTATGCTTACCACTTAGAACAGACCTAGAGGGTGCAAACGCTCAACGTGCTGACTACGAGGGTATGTCTATCCGTGTTGCGACTCAATACGCAATTGGAGACGATAACCAAACTACCCGTTTTGATGTTTGGGGTAAAGCAATTTCTCAACGTCCTGAGTATTCAGTAGTTATTTTCGTACCTAAAGCATAGGTTTTAGGGTTACATTTAAGAGGGTAGGGTTTAGGCTCTACCCTTTTTCAATATCAAGGGGTATTTATGACAGAATTAGACTTAGAAACACCAAAGCCAAAAGCTAAACCAAAAGCTCGGGAGCTTGGACTTGTGACAATTGTATCAAGATGTAAAAAGCACAGTATGAAATTAATGGAAGGTTCTAGGGAAATAGAGAATCTACTATCCCACGGTTGGAAAGTTAAGAAGGGTAAATAATGGCTAATCCTACAGCAAGGGCTTTGATAACAGATGCCTTTCAGACAAGCGGTATTAGGGGGCTAGGCCAAGCGGTTACAAATGAAGATACTGCTGTGGGTCTTAGATACCTAAACCTTCACCTAATCCCACAACTTAGACTACAACGCCTTTGGTCTCCTTGTGTTACTGAGTACACATTCACAAGTATAAACAGTAAAGAGCGTTACAGCGTTGGGTTTGCTGACCCTATACCAACTAATCCACAGCCCGACATTATTGTTAACCAAGAGATTATACAAATTTTACAAGGTCAAGTGAACGTTAGTAGCGTGTGGGTTCCCCTTAGACAAATATCACCCGAAGATTATTACCGTATGACTCGAAACGATTCAATAACAAATATACCTTCACAATTCATGTACAACCGAACACGTGACCCATTTGATGAGCTTGTATTTGCTAACCCAACTCTAGCAGGGTATGAGGTACGATTAGCGGTCAATGGAGAGGTTAAGACTTACGCACTAGACGACACGGTTGATTTACCAAGTGGTATGTATGTGGCATTGCTCTATGGCCTTGCTGAGTTAATAGCAGACTCTTACGGCCTTGCTGAGAAGTCTATGAGTTTAAACGCTAAGTTCTCAAGTGCTTTAATGCGTATTAAAGATGTTACAGGTGCGCCTGTTCCTAAACTCAAGGTGAACACTGGCCGTAATAGGTATGACGTTACTTCTGACGCGGTAGTATCTTCAAATGGGGGGATTTAATGCAACAGCCCCAAATGGCTCCTTGGATTGGCCCCAATTATAAACTACAAGGTAACTCAATGGCCTCAAGAGAGGCTATAAACTGCTTTCTACAAAGTGGAGAGGGTAAGGCTAAGTATGGTGAGTTATTAATCGGAACACCTGGCACGGCCTTACTCTCTGACCTTGAAACAATAGTTGAGACTTCCGAGGCTTCTTGTCGTGGTTTGCATCTCACAGGGTCTAGCCCTTATGCAGGCGGTAATCTTTACTGGGTTTACGGCTCAAAACTTGGCTACACCTACAAGGATGAATTAACAGGGGATTTAGTTAATGTATCTCTTTACGATATTGGACTAGATACTAAGCGTGTTTCAATTGCTGACAATGGGTTTAGTGTTGTTGTGGCCACAGGTCAATCAATGTACACTGTAGACATCTTCACGGATGTTGTAGAGGATATTACATCTAGTTTGCCATTCACAGAGCCTTTGCAAGTTAAGTTCTTACTAGGTCGCTTGTATGCTATCACAGGAGACCCCTCAATAGTTGCAAATGATGACTTAGGGGATGCGATAAAATCAAACCTTATTTGGTATTCAGAACTAGCAGACGCTAAAACGTGGGATGGCCTTTCCTACATCCCTGCTGATTTATCAAGTGATCCTATCACGGCTATTGATGTTAGACAAGGTGATTTATGGGCGTTCGGAACAAGAACCTATCAAATATTCACAACAACCGCAGACCCTGACCAGCCTTTAGCTTATACAAGTGGCTCGGGTACTTACATTGGAGTTGGTGCTCCTGATACTGTAGCGACAATTGGGAATAATATCTTTTGGCTTGGCTCTAATGCAAGCGGTAGGAATATGATATTCCAAGGTGCAGGGAATGGCTCCTCTCGTATCTCAGACCATGGAGTAGAGGACGCACTAGAAAGGCTTGCAGACCTAGCAGGCTCGGCCTATGGTTTTAGCTATCAAGATGGGGGGAATCAATTCTATTGCGTTACTATACCAAGCGGTAACTTTCAGTTTGAAGGTAGCACGGAGTTTTCACATGGAGAAACACACACCTACAACACTTTGACAGGCCAATGGCATAGAAGTGCTTCACGAGAACCTTTAACAGGTGAAATCCAAGCGTGGCAACCTTTGTTTTCTGCTTTTGCGTGGGGTAAAATAGTTGTGGGGAATCTTTTGTGGCCTGCACTTATGGAACTTAGGAATGACACCTACACTGACTACGACCCAACAACACCCGATAAACGTAAACCTTTACTTAGGCGTTACATGGGGCCTGTTATGTTTACGAATCTGCAAACCTTTATTTGTCACGAGTTTACATGGGATATTCTACAAGGTCAAGCACCATTAAACGGTCTAAGTTCAGACCCTAAGGCTCAACTAGAGGTGTCTTATGATGGGGGCAATACGTTTGGTTCATTAATACCCGCCTCACTACAACAAACAGGTCATTACTCGGGGATTCTTAAATGGATTGGTCTTGGTGCTAGTCGTGCATTCTCCTTTAGGGTTACAATCACAGAAGATATGCAGTTTCAAGCGGGGCAACCTTATACACGTTATGAAGTAAGTAGGTTACCTTAATGGCTAAGTTCTATACTTTCCCTAGTCATTCAATGCTTGAGCACGTTGATGAGTTTAATAAAAAGATTGACGACAAAGAGCATTTAATGACTCAAGGATGGAACCAAGCATTCTCAGATATAACAGCAATACTAGCGGGTAAGTGGATTAGAACAGCACCAACCAAGGAAGCTAAAAGTACTTGCTCTTGGACTCCTTGGAGTGCTAATGTGTTTGTAGAGTTTGATAATTCTCAGGAGTACACCTTGAAAATGCCTAAGGCTTATAAGGGAATACTCCAAGTTTTGACAAGTGGACTCATTCATAAAGAGTATATCTTAGTGGATGGTTTAAGTTTTAATTACACCGCTGATGCGGGTGATATACTTCAAGGTGCATTAAGTACTAAGAAGTAGTATATTTAAGGTATAAGGAGTTAATTATGGGTATTTTTTCAAGTGGTGCTAATCTTATTATGGGTGACACTATAAGAGATGAGAATCGTAAAGCGATTAGAGCACAGCAACAAGGGTTAGAAGATGCCCAAGCAATCGGTAACGAGTTCTACGGTGGACAAATAGACGCTTACGGCCAAGACGCTCAAAACTACGGTGGTGATTTAGCTCAGTGGCGTGAGGCTCAGACTAGAGAATTACCTCAAATGGATCAATTTAATAGTGAATTGGATATAGATAAGCATCTAGACCCTTATCAAGACTATGTACAAGACCAATCTGCAAAGGCTATTGAACAAAGTGCGGCCGCTCAAGGTGGTATGTTCTCGGGTAGTGGTGCAACAGCCAAAGCTCTACAAGATAGAAGCCAACAGATTGCAGGGCAATTTAGAGACAGAGCCACTGATTTAGCAGTAGGTGAGCGTAAGTTTGGATATAATGACTTCCTTAACCGCTTTAAAACAGAGCGTGAAAATGATGCTCTTGAGATGCAAGGTTACGGAAACCTTCTAAAACAAAGTGGTCAAGCTCGTGACAATATGTTTGGTGCTCAAGGTGGACAAGCAAATCTAGGAATGCAAACAGCACAAGGCCAAGGACAATTAGAGGGGGCGATTCACACTAATGACGCAAACTACTACAAAGGAATGGCTGACAATATCGGTCAAGTTGGTGACGATGCGCTAGAACTAGGAATGGATGCCTATTCAAGCGGAATGTTTGGTAGTGGTGGAGCTCCAAAACCTAGTGGCGTGTCAAATCCTTATAATAGAAGTTATGATAATTTTAATGCAAACAAGGTTATAGGCTCTTAATGGCTTTTCAATTAGGCTCACTCGGAACCATTCAAAAGCCCGAGCTAGTAAGTAACAACAGAGCAAGAAGCGGTAATTATAGAGATTTCTTGTCAAACACTAAAAAGAAACGCATGGACTTTGAGGATAGGGAAAAGCTCAACGCTTTAGGGAGTGCAAAAGCTGAAGCTATCATGGATGG
>Ga0206680_10000756_pt1 | contig 11516 bp, 7 predicted proteins | sample M115012015metaG_FD_160124 | JGI IMG/M metagenome (GOLD analysis project Ga0206680, IMG submission 160124) | Ammonia-oxidizing marine archaeal communities from Monterey Bay, California, United States - M1 150m 12015 | ecosystem: Environmental > Aquatic > Marine > Intertidal zone | place: USA...
TTAGGTGGCCGATCCACTCCGAGCTCATGTCGTCTATGTTGGTTTCGAGGAGCAGGACCCGGTCTCTTCCGGCTTCTCCCTCGATCCTCTCGGCGAGGAAGACGCGCAGCGCGTTCGGGGTCGTTCCGGGCCGATCATCGCCGGCGCCCAATCCTATCGCGGTAAGGTTCGCTGTCGGCATCGGGCCAAAAGCCTTTGCCAGCGTTGTCATGAGGGCCGCTCCGGTGGGAGTTGTGAGCTCCGCGCCGCTGTCGAGCTGTTGGACCGGGAAGCCCTTCAGGAGTTCCGCGGTGGCCGGCGCGGGCAGAGGCATTCGGCCATGCGCGCCTTCCACGAAGCCCGTTCCCACTGTTACCGGCGCGCAATAGACCTCCTCGATACCGAGCAATTCAAGGGCCAGGCAGCTGCCGACGATGTCCACGATGGAATCGACCGCTCCCACCTCGTGGAAATGGATTTCTTCAATGTCGACGCCATGGACCCGAGCCTCGGCCTCTCCAAGCCTTTTGAACACGGCCTTCGCGTTTTCGCGGGTTTGCAGGGGGAGCTCGCTGGAGTCGATCAATTCGAGGATCGAGCTCAGGGCTCGGTGGGGTTTCCCCGGCGAGGGCTGTGTTGCGGCGGCGTGCGCGTGCGAATGTTCATGGCTGTGAGCGTGGGCGCTTGCGTGGGAGTGCTCATGGGAATCACCGGTCCCAGGTTCATGGTCGCTGGAGAGATGATCTTCGGCGAGAACGATTTTCAGCCGGGTGCATTGGAAGGCTCCTCTAAGAACGGTCTCTCGCTCAATCGAGTAGCCTCCGAGTGGAAGCAGACGGAGGGCTGCGCGGAGCTCTTCGATGTCGAGTCCCGCGTCGACAAGGGCTCCAAGGGTCATGTCACCGCTGCAGCCGCTGAAAGGTTGAAAATAGGCGATTCTAGTCATTTGGCAGGTACCGGGAGTTCATCAGGGTCCGAAGGCGTTTATTTCCTGTTATAAATGTATCCACTTGGCGCGCTTTCTCAAGCTGAAGTATACTCTTGTATGGGTGGGTTTGAGGGTTGCTGGAGCCTGCTGACGGCGCTCTTGGCGCCGATGGGTCCAGGTCGATTAAGTTTTTGTTATATGTATTGTTAGGGTCACAGGTCTCGGCTTGTGCAGCCTTGACACTGTTGGAAATGGATGTCTATAATCATAGGTTGAGATTCCGGTAATAATACGGGAGTCTCTACCTTGTATCCTTGATTTAAGCGACCTCACTGAGAAAGCTTCGAGACGTGCTGATTGGGTTCTCGAAGTAGAAATGATCTGAGCCAGGTGTTGGCCTGTCGGTCTTCGCATGATCGGCAATGATTACTTTCAAGTGGTTTTGTTAACTGGTTTGTCGCTGGATCATTTTTCTCTATTGAATTGGTATGTCGATTATCGAAGAGGTGATGGTTCTGGTACCAGAACTCACACGAAGCTCCCGGCAGGGATCTTCAACCTCTCATTGGCAGAAGAAGAAAGGTTTTCACGGCTATGTCGTGTAAGAAGCTGAACTCTTGGGGGCCTAAGGTTCCGGTGGCTGTAAGAAGCCTGTTCATCACCGCACTGCTACTTGCTCCTCTCTCCGGCGCGATCGCCCAGGATGAGGATGGCCTGTTGAAGCAGGGCTTCTCTAAGTTCCAGGAAGGCGACATCGATGCCGCCATCTCCGAATTTGAGAAAGCTTTCGCGGAGAATCCGACCAATGACCAGGTCGCCGATTTTGTTGAGAAGGCCTCGGTTGCCAAGATCTATCGCATGGTCCGCAGCGAGAACCCCCGCGTGTCGGGTATCGGAGTTGAGCTCCTGAGGATCTCCACTCTGGTGATCTCTCAGCGCGGCGAGGACAGCGAGGTCCTTAAGACCGCGGTCGACACGGTCCTGCAGAGTGAGAATGAACAGCAGCTCAGGTACAAGATCCAGTACGCCTACCAGCTTGGCCGCAACCTCGTACCCCTCCTGATTCCCTATCTTGGCGATGGAGAGATCGAGGTTCGCGCCCTGGTGATGAACTGGATCGCTCGCATCGGTATGGATGCACTGCCTCCGCTGGTGGCTGCCTGGAGGCATCCGGATGGAAGAGTTCGAACCAATGTCGCCGCTCTGCTGGGCGCCAGGTCGCTGAGGCACCCCTATTCACTCGGGTATCTCAAAGCCCTGGTCGAGACCGATGAGCTCAAGGAAGTTCGCGACGAGGCCTCCTCCTCGCTGAACGCCATACTCGCCGACCTCGATGGGTCCGGAACGGTTGATGATGCCAAGGCCTATTTCCTCCAGACCGCGCGTGATTTCTATCTCACGCCCTACCGCAATCCTTTCGACAGTCGGAAGTATTCGCCTATGGTCTATGAGCTTGTGGGGGGCCAGGTTGTTGGCACCAAGGTCGTCGGTTTCCAGGTGAGTGAGCAGATGGCCTCGCAGTGCCTGCTCGAGTCGATCAAGCTTGATCCAAACTATACGGCCGCCCGCGTTCTCAATCTCTGTAACGATGCGGCCAGGATTGTCGAATACGATGAGAATGCCGGCTGGTATTCCTCTCAGGAGGGCTTTGAAGACATCAAGACTGTTCTCTCGGGCCAGAAGTCTTATACCGACCAGGTGGTGAGAAACCGTCTGCTCTCCTCCCCTGCGCCGGTTCTCTATGCGGCGATCAGGCAGGCGGCCCTTGATGGTCGCGGCGAGGTCGCTCGCAAGTTGATTCGCTCCGCCCATACGATCGGCTTCCGCGAGGAAGTTCCGGCCGCCCTGGTTGAGGCCCTCGAGGACGAGAACTCTCGCCTTGTACGGATCGCCGCCGCGATCACCCTGGCCTATTGGAATCCCGAATCCGGCTTCGACGCCGGCGAGCAGGTGATCTCGATTCTTTCGAACGCGGTCGTCCAGAGTGGTGTCAGGACTGTGGTCAAGGGCATGGGCAACAAGCCCCTGGCCAATCGATTCGATGCGCTTCTGCGCAGCAAGCTCAATATGGAGAGCTATCTTCACGAGACGAATGTTGAAGAGCTTCTTCACACTCTCAGGAAGTCTCCCCCGGATCTCGTTCTCGTTGATGAGGAGATCGGCTACGCCACCGTTGAGCGCGCCACATCTCCTATCAACACGATCGTCAACGAGCTGCGGAAGGACTACAGAACCGTCGATGTGCCGGTGGTCGTGGTCGTCGAGCCCGGCCGAGAGGAGAAGGCCAAGGAGTCCTATGAGAGCGACGAGCGGAAGGTCTGGGTCGTCGTTTCCAACATTGGAGCCGTCGCGCTTCAGAAGGCGGTTGTTGAGCCGATCTTCGAAGGCAAAGATGATTCCAAGACTCTCGCGACGCGACTCGCTTCAGAATCCGCCCAGGCGCTTTCGTATCTCTCTTCGGTACGTACGGATATGCCCGTCGCCCAGGCCTCCAACTCGCTTGGCCAGGTTCTCACCAACCGGCCTGACAGCGTCAGGGTTCCTTGCCTGGAGGCTCTCGGTAACATGAGAGTGACCGGGCTCCTGGCCCAGATTGGCCAGGTCTTTGCTAACCTGGATAATTCAGCGGCGGTTCGCAAGGCTGCCATGCTTGCCATAGGCAAGGCGCTCTCTGTTTCTCAGAAAGCCACCGACGATGTGCTGCTGATCATCAAGAAGGGTTGCGCTGAGAACGATTCGGCCATTCGCCAGGCTGCCTGGGTCGCCTTTGGGCGTTCGGGCGCGAGCGCGGAAGACCATCTCGCGTTGATTCAGAGCCAGGCCTCCGCTGGCGGAGAAGCCGAAGAGGCAGAGGAAACCGAGGCGACTGAAGCGGAAGCAGAAGAAGATGCTCCCGCTGAGGACCCCGGCACCGACGACCTCGACCTCGATGGCGATATTTGATTAAGCCTTGGCACTCAAGACTTCCTGTCCCTGTTGCGGTAAGCCGTTTTCTGCTCCCGAGGATTACGCGGGCAAGAAAGTCAATTGCCCCAAGTGTGCCCATCGTTTCGTCCTGAAGACGCGAGAGCAGGCTCTCCAGGAGGCCGCTGACCTCGAGGCTGAGAGGCTGCGGCAGCTGGAGGACCGCCGGAGGATCGAGCTGATCGAGCGAGAGGAGCGTAAGCACCGTGATCGCCGCGCGTCGATGCCGTACTACGAGAAGTTCCAGACAGGAACCAGGCCAGTGCGCAATTACGATCCGCGTTCCGGTCCCGGGTTTTTGAATCTCAGGTACCTTGCGGATCTTCTTCTGATCGGCGCCTACGCGGTTCTGATGCTGGCTCTCGCGGGCATCGGGCTGACGGTCTATCTCAAGTTTGCCGGCGTGATCAGCTCCATTGTCATTCTCAGCATTGTCCTGATTGGTTGGATCCTGGTGGGAGGGGTTCTTTTTCTCCTGCTTAAATATCTCGCTGAGCTCGCGCTTCTGATGGCGAGCCTGGGTGATCAGCAGAATGATGTTGTCCGGCTCCTTCTCGATCTGAGGGACAATACGGATGTGGACTCTCCAGAGCAGGGATGAGGGGGTGTCCAGATTTTTTACAGTTCACCAGGCGTCTCCCGGTTTCTTCACCGTATTTATCCTGAGGTTTCTCTAGCGTTGTTTGCCCCGGGTTGTAAATACTTTGCTGGTCTGGTAATATCGAAATTCACGGAGATCGGCGCTGCAGCTTTAGCCACCCGTTCCAGGCAGCTAAATGCGGCTCTCCTTCGTAAAGCAGTTGGAAGCCGTTTCTCGGCTGAATTGAGGCACTCGAAGAGTGAAACCAGGCATGAATCCCGGTAATCATCTCCCCGATAACACTGATCGTCCTGACGGCAAGCCCGAACCTTCTGGTGAAGGAGACGGGACAGAGACCCGATACATCAAAGGTACGGAGTCTGTAAACAAGCTCGGGAATGGGAGTGAATACACGGAACCGGTTGAGGCAGAGGTCGAGTCCGCAGCGGCTGTGGCCGCGGCGGCGGTGGACTCAATGACTCCGCCAGCCGAGCCCGCGAGAAAAAGAGGCCTCCTGGAGAGATGCTACAGGAGTGCGGTCGCAGAGATTGTGGTGCTCGTCCTGCTGGCGTTTACCCTGGCCATGACGACCAAGACCTATGTTGTCGAGGCCTATGAGATCAAGGGACGCAGCATGGTTCCGGCCTTTGATGATGGCCAGCGCGTCGTCGTTCTGAAGTTGTTCAGCGATATCCAGCGCGGCGACATTGTTATCTTTTCCTCGCAGGATGACCCTGGCAAGGACCTCATTAAGAGGGTCATCGCTTTGCCGGGAGAGCGGATTCAGATCAGGAAAGGTATTGTCAGAATAAACGGAAAAGTACTTAAGGAAGGTTACCTCGAGGACAAGGATTACGGCCTCTACGATGCGGAGATAGATGAAGAGGTTGGGTCGGGTCAGATCTATGTCCTTGGTGACAATCGTGATGACAGCCATGACTCAAGGCGTTTCGGCAGCGTGTCCGAGGAAAGCCTGAAGGGCAAAGTCGTCGTTCGCTGGTGGCCGTTTCACGAGGTAAAAACTTTTTAAATTACTTTGAGTGAGCCTCCTCGGAGGCTTCAATAGCGGGTCTGCCGTTTAAACGAGGAAGACCCGTTTTACCCGCGTTCCATTGCCTGGCCCCTCGGCCAGGTGGTCTCTGTGTGGGCTTGAAACGTAAGAAAAATCAATCAGAAGTGAAGTTAGCCGGGATTCGCGGATCCGAAACATCCGGCGGATTTCAGGCAAGTTAATTACCGGGAGCTACCCTTGAACAAGAAGTCTGTCGGACAGATCCTCAAGGCAAAAGGGGTCGTCAACGACGCTCAAATTAATAAGGCGGTCGAGTACGCCAAGAACGAAAGCTGTCGGATTGGAGAGGCTCTTGTGAAGACCGAGGCCTGCTCCCAGGAGGAGGTCAGCCGCGCGCTGGCTTCTCATTGGGGGTTGCCCTATGCGAATCTTGCCACGGCCGAGATCAAGAAAGAGATCATCTCGCTGGTACCCAAGGATGTGGCGATCGAGAACAGCATCGTTCCCGTGACTCGCAAGAACGGGACCCTGATCGTGGCGATGGAGTCGATGGACCTGATGGTTCTCGACAACCTGCGCTTCCTGCTCAACCAGCAGGTTGAGGCGGCGATCTCGACACCCAAGGACATCGAGGAATCGATTGATCACTATTACCGGCTTACCGGGGATCTTGGCGACGTCATTGGAGATGGCGATGAGGGCGTACAGGTTGGCCGCAGCGAGTACGCCGGTGAAGATGGAGATTCCGACGATGCGCCGGTTATCAAGTATGTCACCCAGCTGATCGCGAACGCTCTCAAGGAGCGGGCCAGTGATATTCATATTGAGCCCTTCGAGAAGCGAGTGCGGATTCGTTATCGTATTGACGGTGTCTGTATTGAGAAAGAAAATCCGCCCAAGCGTCTGCAGGGACCGATTCTCTCGCGTATCAAGATCATGTCGCGTATGGATATGGCTGAGAAACGCAGGACGCAGGATGGTCGTATCCAGATCAAGTTGCACGGCCGGTCGATCGATCTTCGTGTCAGTTCGCTGCCCGCCCGCCATGGCGAGAGCATCGTCATGCGTATCCTCGACAAGGAGAAGGGGCTGGTGGACCTTGAGGAGCTGGGCTTCCACGAATCGGAATACGAGCGCTTCAATAAGATTATCAAGCGCCCCAACGGCATCTTCCTGGTGACGGGGCCGACCGGATCCGGAAAGACGACAACGCTCTACGCGGCGCTGAAGAATCTCAACCAGCCGGATGTGAAGATCATCACCGCCGAGAACCCGATTGAGTACAACCTGACGGGTATCAACCAGGCTGAGGTGCGCCATGAGATCGGCCTGACCTTCCAGCGCATTCTTCGCGCCATGATGCGACAGGCGCCGAACATTATCCTGGTGGGTGAGATTCGTGACCATGAGACGGCGGAGATTGCCATCCAGGCGGCCCTCACCGGTCACCTTGTCTTCAGCACCCTGCATACCAATGATGCCCCCTCCGCCCTGACTCGTCTGATCGATATGGGAGTCAAGCCCTTCCTTGTTGCCTCCGCGGTCATGGCCATCATGGCGCAGCGTCTCATCAGGCGACTCTGTCCCGAGTGCCGCCAGGAGGCAGAGGTGTCGGAGACGAACCTGAGAGCCATTGGTCTTACGCAGCAGCGCCTGGCCGAGGCGACGATCTATGATGCCATCGGTTGCCCGGCTTGCAGCAGTTCGGGCTACAAGGGGCGCCAGGGAGTTTACGAGTTGATGGAGTTGTCCAATGACATCAGGGAGATGGCCTTCCAGTGCAAGCCAACGCTCGAGCTGCGCGCGAAGGCCAGGAGTGAGGGAATGGTGACCCTCCAGGAGGACGCCGTAAGGAAGGTGCTCGCTGGAGTGACGACCGTTAACGAGGTCCTGAGAATCACTCATCGCGAGAATTAACAGAGGCTCGGCGGGCCTCGGGCCCGTCTTGACAGCCGCAAACAGACAAATCGGAGAGATACAGTGGACGGAAAGATGATTGGCCAGATCTTCAAGGAGATGGGTCTGGTAACCGAATACGATATCCAGCAGGCTCTTGCCAAGCAGAAGGAAACAGGCGAGGCGATCGGGCAGATCCTGGTGGGTACGGGACAGGTTACCGAGGTCGATCTCAGCCGCGCCCTCGCCGAGCAGGCGGGGCTTGAGTTCATTGACCTGGAAAAGGTCGAGATCCCTCCCGAGGTGATCGAGCTGGTCGATCATGCCACGGTTGACACCTTCCAGATCATGCCGGTGGAGTTTGATGGAAGCACCCTGGTGGTAGCCGTCAGCCGTCCGGACAATCTCAGCGTTCTGGATGATCTTCGCTTCAGCCTGCCGGAGGTGTCCAACTTCAAGGCCAAGGTGGCGAACGAGGACCAGGTCAAGAAGGCTATCGAGGTCTACTACCAGGACGGCGGCAGCAATATGGATGAGCTGCTCGCGGGTGTCGGCACGGCCACCATAGAGGGTGGTGAATCGAATGACCTTGCCCAGTTGGAGGCCGATGCCAATGCCGGACCGGTCGTCAAACTTTTGAACATGATTCTCCTGCAGGCGATTCGTGATCGCGCTGCGGATATCCACCTCGAGCCTTTTGAGCATGAGTTCAAGGTTCGCTATCGCGTCGATGGCGTCCTCTACGAGATGATTCCGCCGCCGATTCACCTGGCGCGTTCGGTGATTTCCCGTGTAAAGGTTATGGCGAATCTCGACATTGCCGAGACCCGGCTGCCCCAGGATGGACGTATCGAGCTCAATGTCGGCGGTAACCCGATCGACCTTCGTGTTTCAACCCTGCCCACGATGTACGGCGAGAGCGTTGTCATGCGTATTCTTGACCGGACCAACCTGGCCCTTGATCTCGAGAAGCTGGGATTTCGCCCGGATGAGCTCGGAGCCTTCAGGAACCTGGTGGCGAAGCCAAACGGGATTATCCTGGTTACCGGCCCGACCGGATCTGGAAAGACGACGACACTTTATTCGGTCCTCATGGAGGCGAATTCGGTCGACGTGAAGATTATTACGACCGAGGATCCTGTCGAATACGACCTTGAAGGTGTTATCCAGGTTCAGGTCCAGGAGGAGATCGGGTTGACCTTCGCCGATTGCCTTCGCAGTATTCTGCGCCAGGACCCCGACAAGATTCTCGTGGGTGAGATTCGTGACATCGAGACCGCCCAGATCGCGGTCGAGTCCTCCCTGACTGGGCATATTGTCTACAGTACGCTGCATACCAACGATGCTCCTTCCTCCGTGACCAGGATCCTGGACCTTGGCCTGGAGCCCTTCCTCATCGCCGCCACGATGGAGGGTGTTATCGCCCAGCGACTGGCGCGCAGGACCTGTGTTCAGTGTAAGACTCCCTACGATCCGACTGAGCAGGAGCTTTACGAGTTGGAGCTGACGGCGTCCGAAACCCAGGGCCGGGAGTTCTTTTTCGGCAAGGGCTGCAAGGCCTGCAATGGAACTGGCTACAGGGGGCGCGTCGCTCTCTTTGAGATGATGCTGGTGAACGATCGTCTCAGGGATCTGATTATGAACGCCGCCTCGACCGCCGAATTGCGCGCGGCGGCCAGGGAAGATGGCATGAGAACCCTGAGGGATAGCGGATTGCTGCACATTTACGATGGCATTTCCACTATCGAGGAGATCGTCAAGGAGACCATTTCAACGGTCTGAGGCCTTCTCAGCGGCTGTGAGGTGTTCGTTCGGTTTTGCTTCCGTCTTCAGATTGTCTGAATCGATCAGCTTTCTGATTTTGGTGTTTTCAGATTTTTTAGTTATCATTGCGCGTTCGGAAAGCGATAAAAGCATTCCGGTCCCTGGCTTTCTGGTCTATCTCAACTTCGGGTTGCCGTTTTGCCGGGTCGTTATTCGTAAGAAATAAGTAAGACAATCAAGTGAGTATGGTGGGGTACAGGAGGGCTTATGCCCGTTTTCGCGTTTGAAGCAATAAAAGATGATGGCCAGAAGGTCAAGTCCGAGGTGACTGCGGGATCCAAGGACGAGGCTATCAGGAAGATCCAGGATCAGGGTCTTCGTCCGACAAGGATCAAGGCCCAGAAGGAAGAGTCCAAGAGCCGGTCCGTTCCCGGCGTCGAGAAGGCTCCAACTAAAAAAAAGGCCGGGCTGTTCACGCGCGGGGTGTCATCGAATGACATCGTTACCTTCACCACCCAGCTCTCGACCCTGCAGGATGCGGGCCTGCCGATCGTTCGAAGTCTCAAGATCCTCGAAGAGCAGCAGAAGCCCGGCCGGTTCAAGGAGCAGCTTGAGGAGGTCTCCAGCGAGGTCGAGCAGGGGAGCACCCTCTCCGAGGCCATGGCCAAGTATCCCAAGAGCTTTGACAAGCTCTACATCAGTATGGTGAAGGCTGGCGAGGCTGGTGGAGTACTCGATGTCATCCTCAGGCGCCTGGCCGGCTTCATGGAGAAGTCCCAGAAGCTGCGTAAACAGGTCAAGGGCGCGTTGATCTATCCGGCCGCGGTTATCACCGTAGCCATTCTCATCCTCGTGGTCATCATGCTTTTCGTGGTCCCTGCGTTTGAGAAAATGTTCGCGGATATCGGTCAGGCGCTCCCCGCTCCTACCCAGCTGCTGCTGAACACGAGCCAGGCGATCCAGACCTACTGGTACCTGATTCCCCTGATTCCCATATTTCTGATGTCCATCATGAAGATGATCGCCCGGACCGAGGCGGGTGAGAGGTGGCTCGATGCGTTCAAGCTCCGGATGCCGGTCTTTGGAAATATCATCAAGAAATCTTCTGTAGCCAGGTTCTGTCGTACCCTCGGTACCCTGATCGCTTCGGGTGTGCCGATCCTGGAGGCTCTGCGGATCGTCAAGGATGCTGTTGGCAATGTCGTCATCGCCAATGCTATCGAAGACGTACACGGTAGTATTCGGGAGGGCGACACCATCGCTGATCCTCTGCGGTCCTCGGGGATTTTCGACGAGCTCCTGGTCAACATGATCGACGTAGGGGAAGAAACCGGCGAGCTCGACAAGATGCTCATGAAGATTGCCGACAACTACGAGGCCGACGTCGACGTTGCCGTAGAGGGAATGTCGAGTCTGCTCGAGCCGTTGCTGATTGTCGGGATGGGTTTGGTGGTCGGTTTTATCGTCATCTCCCTCTTCCTGCCCCTGGTCTCGATTATCAAGAATATCGGATAGCGGTTGACGAGAAACAGGGGGAAATCAGCAAGCAGCCGCCCTGAGCCTCAGGCTGGGGAACGGTCGCCGATTCCTGGCAAGGAGCTTATCTCTGAAGAGCTCCGCCAAGGGGGCAGTGGTACAGCACGTCAATTGGCGAAACGCCTCGGGGTCGCAAAGGCCGACTACAAGGACTTCAGGATCAGGCTCCACACTCTCCAGGAGGAGGGCCTCCTGGTCCGGGTGCCGTCGGAGTCGAGCGGTAAGTGGGAGCTTCCCGAGAGGACTCCCCTGCGGGTTGGCCGGCTTCAGCTCGATCGTCGGGGTTCAGGCTTCTTCCGGCCCGCCGACAGCTCCGAGGATGATATCTTCATTCGATCGTCACATTTAGAGGACGCTTTTCCCGGCGACCTGGTGCTTCTGCGGCTGACCTCTGCCGCCCGGGGCGATCGTCTTGGGGAAGGCCGGATCGTGGAGGTCATCGAGCGCGGCCGGAAGCTGCTGCGAGGGACCTTCTGGAAGGGAAAGGAAGGCGGGCTGGTCGCATGCGATGATCCCCGCATGCCCTCGGATGTTTTTATTTCCCAGGATGACATCAAGGGGCTGGAGGATGGCGCAAGGGTCCTGGTGCGGCTCACCACGGGCTCCCGCGGCCGGTTCCCCTTCGGCGAGGTGACGCTGGTGCTCACCAATGAAGACAGCCTGGAGGCCGATTTCGCGGTCGTCAGGGAGGAATTCGATCTGCCGGTCGAGCATGGCAAGGGAGTTGTCGAGGAGGCGGCTGCCCTTCCCGCGGTCAAGGATGGCGAGGCCTGGCCGGACCGCAGGGATCTGAGACAGCTGCGGACTTTCACCATCGACCCGAAGGATGCCAGGGATTTTGATGACGCGGTTTCCCT
>Ga0206680_10000767_pt1 | contig 11448 bp, 13 predicted proteins | sample M115012015metaG_FD_160124 | JGI IMG/M metagenome (GOLD analysis project Ga0206680, IMG submission 160124) | Ammonia-oxidizing marine archaeal communities from Monterey Bay, California, United States - M1 150m 12015 | ecosystem: Environmental > Aquatic > Marine > Intertidal zone | place: USA...
GTGATTTTAATTCAGAATAAGTTAATGGTCCTTTAGAATTTAAAATTCTAAGAATATCAATTCTGTTTGGACTAGCCATTACAGAGAAGATCATTCTGACACGTTTTGATGTTGATTGTAAAATTCCCCCTCTATTAGCACCGGATTCTGAATCTTCGTCTAAATTATCATCATCATCAAAGTCATCAGTCATATCCATTTCTAATTCTTCATCATTCATTGTCATGAAGATTTTACATAGAATGTAACTATTAAGATTTATGTATTAAAACAAAAAAATGATCAAACAAAAAGATCTTTATATGATCGTTTTTTTGTTATTTTTCTTGAACATCAAGTGAAAATTCAGATGTGGAAAGCTTTTGCCCACATGATGGACATTTACCATCATAAGGATTCATTACATCTTTTAAAGATTTTAACATCTTCATGTCTTTGATCTTTTCACCACATTTACCACATGTTACTTCAACAGACATAGAAATGATCGGAATTATAAAATAATTAAGAATCTATTTTGATTTTTTTTAATAATTCAAGCAAATTATTTTACTGTTTTTCAATAATAATTCCACGTTCATCAAAATCAGTAATTTTGACTTTTGTGCCAACTGGAAGATCTGCAGGAGTTGTAATTCCTGCCATAAATCCAGAAATCCTCAATTCTGAATTATCTAGATTAATTACAACAAAGGCATATGGAGTATATTTCTCAAAGCCAGCAGGAGCCACTGTAATAATGGTATAAGTAGCAATTGTGCCTGTACCATCCAAAAGAACATCCTCAAATCCCTTACTACCACATTTTAGGCAATAATATGCAGTAGACAAATGAAGATATCCACAATCTGTACATTTGTGAGTTAGTACTTTACCATTTTTGGCATTCTCAATTAGTTGTTCTTCAATAGACATTTTACACACTCTGAAAGACGTGAACAGCACAACTCGCACCAGTTGCGCCAAAGTTATGAGTTAAACCAATTTTTGCATCTTTAACAGTTCTTGCACCAGCATTTCCAGTTAATTGATCAAACACTTCAACTACTTGTCCTACACCAGTAGCTCCAATAGGATGTCCTTTTGATTTAAGACCGCCTGAAGGATTAATTGAAATATCAGAATTTAATTTTGTTCTACCTTCTCTAACTGCTTGAACACCTTTTCCTTTTTCAAAGAATCCTAAATCTTCAGTATCAACAACTTCTGCAATAGTAAAACAATCATGCACTTCTGCAAAGTCAACATCCTTTGCAGTGATTCCTGCCATCTTGTATGCATCAGCAACAGCAAGTTTTGTACTTGGAATTGTTGTTAAGTGTTCACGTCCTTGCAATGCAGCAGGAGAACCACCTCTTCCTGAACCAGTAACTTCAACATAATCTCCTCCTTGTGCTTTTGCAAACTTCTCAGAACATAAAATTACAGAACTTGCTCCATCTGAAAATGGACAACAATCATAAAGTTTTAGTGGACTAGCAACTACAGCAGAGTTCATTACATCATCAACTGTAATTTTCTTTTGCATGTGAGCTTTTGGATTTAATATACCATTATCATGATTCTTTACTGCAACTTGTGCAAAGTCTTCTTCAGTTGCATCAAACTCTGTCAAGTAAGCTCTAGCCATTGATGCAAACAATCCTGGAAATGATGCACCAGCTTGACCTTCATAAAAGAAATCAGAACAATATGCAAAATAAGTTGTTGTCCATTCAGTTCCTGTATGAGTTACTTTTTCAACACCAGTAACTAAAAGACAATCATAAAATCCTGCTGCAACATTAGCATATGCCTCTCTAAATGATACAGAACCACTTCCACAAGCAGATTCAATTGTTAATGATGGTTTATCTGGAATTCCCAATCTACTCATCAATACAGGTCCAATGTGTACCTGTTTGTCTGCAACTCCAAAAACATTTGAAATGTATGATGCTTTGATATCTTTTGGATCAATTCCTGCACTATCTATGGCTGAAACTGATGCCTGAATACTAATATCTGCAATACTATCTGCTAATTTTCCATATTTGGTGCTTCCAGCGCCAAGAACACAAACCTTTTCCACAAATGTGACTGACATAAATCCCTATAAAAATCGTTTTAGTAAATATGTCATAGAAAATGCCATCAAAGAAAAAACTTCAAACTATTCAAATTAAAAAAATAATTTCAAGACATTCAGTAAAAATTACAAAATCAAAAACTAACATCTTCAAAAAAGAGATCATACAATTTTTGGATAGTAATGGGTATCTTTCTTGGTCATCAAAAGAAAAAAAATACATGATTATTGGAACAAATTCTCCAAAAAATGGATTAGTACAATGTCCTCAATGTAATGTTGGAGAATTAATGGTAATTCGCTCAAGAACTACAAGAAAACGATTCATGGGTTGCTCAAACTTTTACGGTGGATGTAAAGCATCTTCCCCGTTATTACAAAAAGCAAAACTACGTGCAACAAAAAAACCGTGTGAAATATGTAAATGGCCAATGATAATTTTTCGTTATTCACGAAATCAAAAATGGACTAAACAATGCTCTAACTTTAATTGTGAAAGTAGAATCAAGCCTTCAAAGTAGGATAGATATCGGTTCTTCTATTTTTGAGTAATGGTAAAACTTTTCGCGTTTGTTTTACTTTATTCAAATCTATTTCAACAAAACCAATTCCTTGTTTCTTTTTCATATCAAGTAAAATTTTTCCAAATGGATCAACTACTAAACTTCTACCACAATAAATATTTCCAACTTGATCAGGAGCAATCACATAACATCCATTTTCTATTGCACGTGCTTTATTAATTGTAATCCAATGTTCTTCTTTCATGTATCCTTTAACCCAAGCAGATGGAGCAATCAATATTTGAGAACCTGCTGCTGCAAGTGAACGAGACATTTCTGGAAATCTTAAATCATAACATATCATCATTCCAATTTTTCCCAATGATGTTTTTACTGGTTTTGCAATTTTTGAACCTGAAATCATTTTATCAGATTCTCTAAAGCCTAACGCATCATAGAGATGGATTTTTCTATACGTAGAAATCACTTTACCTGATGAATTAATTACAAATGAAGTATCATAAACTCGGTCTTTTTTCCTACTCTTTTCATAAAAAGAGCCAATTACTTGTATACGATTTTCTTTAGCATTTTTTGCAATTGTTGAAACAAAATTTCCATTAATTGATTCAGATAAATTTGCAAGTTGTTTTGGACTTTGATTAGAATTTGTATAAAACATCATAAATTCTGGAAAGGCACATAGTTTTGCATTTTTTAGAGCTGCTTTTTGAATATATGAAATAATTTTTTTTAAATTTACTTGTTTGTTAGTAGATGCCTTGAATTGAACGACTGCAGCTTTCATAAAATGAAATAATTATATGAGAATAAAAGGATAAACAATTGGTACAACAGCTAAATGTACCAATTTGTTATTATGCAAATTAGTTCAAGTTATGTTAAACAGACCATAGATGTGTATGTGCTCATCATAACCTGTAACTGGACAGGAATCATTCCAGTGATTTTTTTTAAAAAAAATAATTAAAGTTGGTTTCCTGCCAAAAACCAATTTTCTTTAGGATTGTCTTCAAAAACAACAATAACATGATTTTCTTTTGTTTTTAGAATTTCAACTGCTGATTTTGTGATTGCTTTTGCATATTCATCCTTTTGTTCCTGAGTTCTTCCAGGATACATTGATACTGTAATCAAAGGCATAAGAATTTGAAATAGATTCAAGAATTTATTCTTTCAATTATTACAATCTATGTTGATTATCTGTAATCTGATCTGTATCCATATCTTGTTCCATATGTAAAATCAGAACTATGTGTTTTTTTGTAAATGTAACCAGTCGCCAAACCTGCTGCAAATCCACCAATATGTGCCAAATATGCAACACCACCACCTGCAACACCAAATCCACTAACAAACAAAGGAAGTAGATTTTGGAAAACTAACCAAAATGGCAAAAACCAACGTGCTTGGATATGCATCATCCTCCAAAAGAATCCCAACATCATGAAAGTTTGAATTCTAGCTCTTGGAAAGATCATCAAATATGCACCAAGTATTCCAGAGATTGCACCAGAAGCACCTACTGCAGGAATTACACTAGAGGTATCACCGTAAATGTGAAGTAATCCTGCAAGAACTCCCCATATTAGATAAATCCCTAAAAATTTTAGTTTACCAAACTTTTGCTCAATGTTATCACCAAATATCCACAAAAACCACATGTTACCTGCAAAATGAAGTAATCCCCCATGCATGAAAATAGAACTAAGTAAAGAAACGTATGGGACTGAAGGACAATCAAGTCTGACTGCACCTGCACCAAAATCAATCAAAGAACCAGGTGCACCTGTAACACAGTTTGGAACTGCACCCCAATTGTAAAACATTACAAATGCATTTGAATTTGTGAAATCAAAAATTTGACCAGTATATGCTACTTGTATAAAAAATACAATTGCATTAATGATTATTAGAGATATAGTTACTTTTGGTTTAAAACCTGGAGGATGTGGATTTTCATCGCGTAATGGAAACATTAGTTATTCTTTATTATTGGAATTTGTATAATAATGTTGGAAAAAAAATAATAAAAAAGAATTTTGTAGATATTAAAACAAAATTTTTAGATAAAAATTGTATAGTAATGCCTAAGGGATTTGGATAATTCCTTCTTTAATTAAATATTGAATTCCTTGAAGAAATGTCTCATCATCAATAATTCCATCTGCCAACCAGCCTGCATTGTTTTTTACCCATGATGGGATTTGTTGTTGCAAATCATCAAAAATATCTCGTGGTGGAACAGCAAGGATTTGTTTTTTAATTAAATAATCAATATCCTCTAGAAATTCGGAGTCAGGAATTTGACCAGTTGACCACCAACTAACATCATTTCGTATCCATTCAGGAATTAAAATGGGTTCAATTAATTTTCCTTGGGGATCAAAACCGGTGATTGATAAAGTCCCTTCAGATTGAGGCTCTACTAGAAATGATACATGCCAATTTCCAAAATCATCAATACTTTGAATTGAATCAACAAATTCATCATTTAGAAAGACTTTGAAAAATTCATTTTCTGAATATCTTGGAAATTCTAAATTGATATAATTATCAAAGACCCATCCCTGAATTAGACTAAATGAAAGAGTTGTTCCTTGGAAATTAAATTCAGGGTATGATAATAGAATACTTGAATCATATCTAATTTTGAATCTCTCATCAATTCTAGGAACATTCAAAACAATAACACTATCCTGTCCTACTGCAAAGCAGCTATAGTACCATACTTTAGATGTAAATTTAGGATCAGGATACATTGAAAATTCTCTTATCTCACCTGGTTTCATTTCTTTAATTGGTGAAAAATTTTGGCCCATATCCAATGTTTCATCATCAAATCCATGAATTACTGCAAATATTTTGAAATCAGAAATTGTTTCAGTACCTGAATTAATTATTCTTCCAGTCAGATGACCATCTTCATGAACAATTAGTGTTTGATCATAAATCACATCTATTGGAATAATATCTGCTTTAGTTTTCTCAAATGATATTTCTGCAGGTATCAAAACTGGAATATTTCCTAAAACTTCTGGAAATTTAATTTTAAATGGAATCTCAGCACCTGAAGTTAAAGGTACATGTTGAATTGTTTTAGAAAATTTTTGTGAATCATCAATTACAGAAATTGAAATTGTAGGAATTATTGCATAATCAAGATCATTTTTTATATTTCCAACAACAGTATAGATTCCATTTGAATCAAAAAATCCTACATATTCATGAGTTGGAACAAAAACTTCAGCAAATACAGGTATAGATGCAAATAGTATTACAAATAACAGACCAAAAATTAAAGAAATTTTTAGATTTAAGACTCTAGAAAGAGTTGAGAAAATCATTAAATCCAGATATTGGTTTTTCAAGTAAATATTATTCATTTCTCAAATTAATATTAATCAAACACGAATAATTCCTTTTTGAATCAAAAACTCTAATCCTTGTACAAATGTTTCATCATCAATAGATCCATCTGCCCACCATCCTGCATTGTTTCTAATCCATGCAGGGATTTCATTGGTTCCAGAACTGGAACCCTGTGTTGTTGGAGGAATTATAATTATTTGGTTTTTTATTAAATATTCAATACCCTGAATGAAAGAATTATCATCAATGATATCATCTGCCCACCATCCTGCATTGTTTCTAATCCAATCAGGTATAGAAATTTCATTTTGATTTGTTATTCTATCAATAACAATAGGAATTACAGTTTTTGCAAGTTTATTGTTATCTAAATTGTTAAAATTTAGATGAACAATTCCTGAAATGTCTTGTGGAATAAAAAATTCTGCAACATTATGTTCTTCTCTAGAATCAGTACTAATTCCATTTTGTTGGAAGATGATTCTTTCTTTTTGAGTAATAGAAAAGTCATAATTTGTTGAAATTGGTTTATTTTTTAAGAAAATGTCTGTAATATCAAAAATTATTTTTGCATTTGAATTAGATTTTAGATTTTCGGGTTCCCAAGATACAAGAAGTCTAAATTGTCCATTTTCAGTAACTGAGCTCAAGTGAGAATAATTACGATCAGGTTTGATTATGAAGTCCATTGAATTTTGGGCAGGGTTACTTGCAAAAATATTCAATAGTTCTTGTTGATAAATAATAAAATGAACTACACGTTCCTCAGAAATAAAATCATCAATGTTTACAATATTTTCAGATAATTTGACTCCATTGACATACATTGTAAATCCAGAAACTAGTAAATCACTAAAATTTTTTGGAATTAGAAGTTCTTCATGAACAACTGATGTTTGATTGATATTAGATTGACTCCATTCAAATGGCATCAAATAACTAATTTCTCTTAAATTTGAATCATATTCAAAGTTTGTAATTTCATCATAATATGTTATTACACGAATAATTTGCTCTCCAAAATTTGGATCAATAATCTTATGTTGTGAGATTTGAGCAATAGAAATTCCTGCATTAAATACAAATGGTTCATCTAATTTTTTGGAATAACCATCTGCTGCAAGTATACTAATGTCAAATTTGTATAAGCCACCTTCACTAAGTTTTGGTCCTTTAACATGAACCATCCTACTTTCAAGTCCTAATAATGAACCAAAAAAATCAGCACTATTTTTTTCCTCTAATACAATAGAATCAATATCTTCTGAAACAAAATTAAAGACAATAAATCCATTATCTGCCTTGAATTCTTTTTCAAACAAAAATGTCTCACCACGATATGATTTTATCAGAAATGTAACATCATGTAATGTAATTTTAGAATCAAAGTCAATTAACGAAATAGAAATTTGTTGATCATCATTTATTTCAGGATCATTTTGTGATGATGCGACCTCTAAAGCAACTTGTCGCCCATTTAATTCTACAGGTGGAAATATTTCACTGCCAACTCCATGACCATATACATAATCAAATGCAAATAATGAAGAAAATATTAGAATAGAAAGTAAAAATAGATTTTTCAACTTATGTCCACTTATTTGGATCTTTTTTATGGATTTCTTTTCCATCAATGGTTACAGATTTTTTTTCTTCAAAAACAGTGTGCCATTTTCCATTACTTGGGAAGATTTTGTTCATCTCTTCAACTTTTTCATTTGTTGGAGCTTTATTCATAAGAGCTCCCCATCTCATATTTGGCATTTTTGGCATGATATCATTGATATCTTTCATTACACTATCACTTGTAGAATTTATTTAAAAACCTATGACTGAATTCTCATAATTCCTTCTTTAATTAAATATTGAATTCCTTGAACAAAAGAAGAATCATCAATTGCGCCATCTGCCCACCAGCCTGCATTATTTTTAATCCATGCAGGAATTTCATTAGTTCCAGAACTGGAACCTTGTGTTGTTGGAGGAATTTCCATTATACCTTCTTTAATCAAATATTGAATTCCTTGAACAAAAGAAGAGTCGTCAATTGCACCATCTGCCCACCAGCCTGCATTGTTTTTAATCCATGATGGGATGACAGCAGGAGGTTGTACTTCAGGAGTAATGGTAGTTTTTGGAACAGTAGGTCCAAGTTCAATTAGTCCTGAACCAATTCCTGCATATTTGGGATTGTAGTCTAATCCAGTACCATAAACTAGAATATCAATTCTATATTGTCCTTGTGAAGGGATGAATAATTTTTGAATATCAATTCCCTCTGTAGCAAGGATTCCAAGGTTTTGAGGATCATCACCAGAGAATCTTGCTAATTCTTGATTACTTTCATTATCAATAAAAGAAATTGTATATCTGATGTCATTAATTAAATCTCTATTTTCGTCAAAGAATGTAATTTCAAAAGGAACATCAGCACCTGCACCATAATTTCCATCCCATGAAATGTTTACAGTTGTTGGTACTTGTTCATAATTTGTAGTATCAACTAGATAAAATTCAGTAGAATTTTTTGATATTTTTTCTTGTGGAACTAATTTCAAATCCATTTTTTTGTTATCAAAATTATCTGAACCTAGTGTTTCATTGATTTTTAGTAATTCATTTTTTGTTATCAAGAAATGAATAATATTTGTGTCATCATATGAATAAGGATCATTTAGTAACGCTCTTTGATCAATTTCTACACCATTAACATATCCTTTGAATTGTGTTCCTTCTGCATAAGGTGCAAATGTTTTTGGAACTCTAACTTCTTCATGTACAACTTGTACCAAATTAACATAATCAGGACTCCAGTCAAATGGCATATCAAATGCTATAGAATTATCTGATTGATCAAATTTAAAATTATCAATATCATCATAGTATGTTTTTACAATTACTGGGACTTCAGCATAGGCAGTTTGAATCAAAAAGTCTTGTTCTTGTGCCACACTAACAAAAGTATCATAACTTAATCTCTCTGCAAGTACAGTTCTTGGACTAGTGGCAGCTTCAATATCAACTGTAATTTTGTATAATCCACCTTTAACAAATATTGGTCCTGTAATTGAGGGCCTACCACAAATGTCTAAATTGTCATCAGTACAGGCAGCACCAAAAACATACAGTGCACCGGGGGCACTAACATGTTCTGAGCCACCATAAGTAGTACAGTCTTTTAGATAAATTTCATCACATCCAGATTTAGGTTTGAGTTTAATGTCTAATCTCCCATCATCATCATAAAACAAATTCCTAGCTAACAATTCGCCACTTTGCCACAACTCTATTCGGTATGTTACTTTGTCAAGATTTTCATCAGTTAAAGTGTCAAAGAAACGAATTTGCATATTTGCAGAATCAATATCCCCTATTGTAATATCAGATGGACTCAATTGTGTACGTACAGTTACTTCCATATCACCAAACGTAAGTGGTTCTGCTTGATCACCACCAAGTCCATGTCCAAACGCATTTGGAAGAAGTAAAGGAATTGCAGAAATTGCAACAATTGTCATTAACAATGTAAACTTGTTATACAATAATCAAATTGGGTAAATTCCTTATTTATAGTTGGCATAGAATTTCTATGCCTGATAATTTTTTAGAGAATTAAAGTACAATTTTTATTTGTCAAATTAAGACTAAAATTATGAAATTTCTTTTTGCATTATTGCTTATTCCACTTTTAGTAATTCCAGCTTATGGGGAATCACAAACATTACCTACAGAAGAAGGAACACTAGATGTTAAAATAACTCATGAACCTATAGAATCAAATGAACTTTCAAAAATTAAAATTGATTTCATCAATCCTTTTACACAAAAAATACAAATCCATATTGACTATGCAGTTACAGTTTCAAAAGATGGTGAAACTGTTTTTGGCCCAACACCACTCATACATACATCTGAAGGTTCAGTGAAAATTCCAATTCAATTCAATCTTGGAGAAGGTGTTTATTCTTTAGGAATTGAAATAAAGGGAATTTTATTCAATCCAATTCCTAAAGAAACAGTTTCTTTTGATATTGCAGTAGGTAATGTTCAAACAACATCACCACCAGATGAAGAAATACAACCAGATGTAGAAAACGGTGGAGGTTGTTTAATTGCTACAGCAACTTATGGTAGTGAAATGGCATTAGAAGTTCAACAATTAAGAGAACTTAGAGATAACACATTACTTTACACTGAATCAGGAACAAACTTCATGAAATCTTTCAATGACGTTTACTATTCATTTAGTCCGTACATTGCAGATATGGAGCGAGAAAATCCAGTATTCAAGGAAATGGTAAAGATAGCAATTACTCCAATGATTAGCTCACTATCTATCTTGAACTATGTAGATATGGGTTCTGAAAGTGAAGTATTGGGCTATGGTATATCATTAATTATTCTCAATTTAGGGATGTATTTGGGAATCCCAATATTTGGAATTCTAAAGATATACCAATTTAGGAAAAATTAATTCTATTTTTGAAAATTCTCGTGAAGTTTTTATGTGCCCTATCGAATAATCCATTTAATGAAGACTAAAGCAATTAGCTCACTCTTTGTATTATTTGCTATTGCAGCAGGTATTGTCGCAATGACACCAGCTGCATTTGCAGATCACTCAGAAGTATTAGTTGTACCAGTAGCAGGTTCTGGCGTTCCAGGATGTGAAGAAACTCCAGAAGGATGTTTCACTCCAAGTACTGCAACAGTTGATCTTGGCGGAGTTGTAATATTCTCCAACACAGATACAGCAGCACACACATTCTCAGCAGGAACTCCAACTGGAATAACTGGTGAATTTGATACATCAATGGTCATGGCAGGAGTTTCATACGAATGGACTGCAGATGTTCTTGGTGAAATTGATTATTTCTGTATGGTTCATCCTTGGATGATTGGTCAAATCATAGTACAAGAAGCTGAAGCTGAAGAAGATCATGCAGCTGAAGAAGATCATGCAGCTGAAATGGACATGGCAGCTGAAGAAGATCATGCAGCTGAAGAAGATCATGCAGCTGAAATGGACATGACACATTCTGATGAAGAATTAATGGTAGAAATATCATCAAATTCTGCAGATGCAGGTGAAATGTTAGCAATTGATGTTACATTCACAACAATGTCTGGAGAAGGTGTTGAGCACATTAACTACGACATCAAAGCCACTCAAAACGGTGAAGTTGTTTTAGATGATGCAGACGTTCATGATCATGACGGTATTGTAGAACATTCAACAGCACCACTACCAGAAGCAACATCTGATGATTCCCCAGTAGAAATTGAAGTAATTTTCAATGGATATGGAATGCCAGGTGAAGAGTTAACTGGACCAGTAGGTCAAGTAGCTGTTAAACAAGTTGTCCCAGAATTTGGAACAATTGCAATGATGATACTAGCTGTTGCAATCATAAGCATTGTCGCAGTAACTGCAAAATCTAGAGTGATTCCAAGATTTTAGGAATTCTCTTTTTATTTTCTTTT
>Ga0206680_10000769_pt1 | contig 11441 bp, 6 predicted proteins | sample M115012015metaG_FD_160124 | JGI IMG/M metagenome (GOLD analysis project Ga0206680, IMG submission 160124) | Ammonia-oxidizing marine archaeal communities from Monterey Bay, California, United States - M1 150m 12015 | ecosystem: Environmental > Aquatic > Marine > Intertidal zone | place: USA...
CGACCTGCTGTGGTCCTTGAGATCACCGATTAAGGTGACCAGGGCCTGATTGGTCTTTCTCGTGTTCATACTCATATGACTCCCTCGACGTTACTCGGGTAGCGCGGCCACCCGAGGCGCTGTTATGAATGCTACGGGGCGCCCCGAAGGGGCGGAACGCTGCGCCTCTGGTTAACGGGACAGATGCCCGAGATTATTCAATCAAATTCGGAAGCCGTCGTTCTGGTTTTCCTCGTCTATCCCGGCGATGCGAGTATGGCCCTCTGAGTCTACGAACTCGCCTGCCTTGGTGACAGTGCCGTACAGGCCAGACTCGTCGGAGTACGACCTGTTCAGCATCGAGTCTCCCATCGCGGTGGTAAGATGGTTCACAATCGACTGCAGAGTGGCTATGGCCCTGTCGCGCTGGTCGGCGCCAATCTCGTGATCGGAGTAGCGCGCCTCCTCGAATATTGAGAAGAACTCGTCGAGTGCCTCGGGTGGCGCTACCCCTCCAAGCATCGAGTTAATCGCGTCCTCGAACTCTCTAGTCGTCTCGTAGACCTTCTTCATCGCCCCTCTGGACCTGAAGAACCTCACTAGGTCCTTGTAGCAGTTAAAGATAGTCTGAATGTAGTCGTTCGAGGCCTTGAGAGCCATCAGTGAGTCAGTCAGTATGCCGCGGATGATTTCGATGCGTCGGCGTTCGGCGTAATTGCGGTACATGATTACGCCGATGAGGAGGACGAACGAAATCGCAATCAGAAGCACCACAGTCACCCTAGCCGTGAAGAAACTGGTCTGCTGTTTCACCAGGTCATCCCCGAGTTGAATGAGAGGTGTGCTGTTGAGGAACTCCTCAACGTAGAACGGTGACTCTTGGAAGTGCACCAGCACCCTCCACAAGCCTTCATGGGCGCAAGGTCCTCCGGCTGCGCAATCTATCTCCCCGGGGATGTCCACACCGGAGTAGATGTAACTGAAGTTAGCAGTACCCTGCTCGTTGGTGATGGCGTACTCAGGAGGGAAGCCAGTAACATAGCCGGTGCCGTTCCAATACTGGAAGGTGAATATCACCGTCTCACCTTCTACCGGGAGATCTAGCCGGTCCCGAAGTATGGTCACGGCACCGTCGATGTTGTCGCCCGGTTGGTAGCCCACCGAGCTAGCCCATTGGACCTTCAGGAGGATGTCAACGCGGCTGCGCACTAGGACCTCGATGTCCATGTAGGAGCCGTTGACCACTGGGGTAGTCTCGGCCCGGCAGCCCCCCGGCAGCTCCTTGTTGGGCTCATAGGCCACGCGCACTGTCCTGAAGCCCTCCAGCTGCTCGCTATTGGGCTCAACCCCTCGTCTGCTGGGATTGTCCTCTGGATCTCCAGAGAACCATTCTATCTCACCTGTGCCATCCAAAGTGGTGGAAGTGGCAATTGGCCTAGTGTTGGTCAGGGGGTCGAGGTAGATATTGAGGCACTTGCCACCGATTGGGTTCCCGTTGGTCTGCGTTAGCAGGGCATCGATATGGAACGATTCCTTGAGGTAGAGCACCGGGAAAACCGAGCCATTGGCGAAGGTGTAAGTGTCCACATCGGTCCTGAAGGGGCCGACTTCCTGCAGCAGCATGGTTGAATTGGAGAACACAGGGAAAATCTTGGTGATGTTCGAAGGCTGGTAGCGCCAGTTATCGAGACTCTCGTAGGGGTCGTAGGATATCGTCACCATGGCTTGGCCGGCCTCAACGCCGGACAGTGGGCAGATGATTTCGAAGAAGCCGTCATTGTCCGTAACTCCTGGTATGCAAACTTGGCTGCCAGCCTCCATGTTGATCATCTGGTACTCAACGCGGATAGCCCTGTGAGAAAGGTTGCCTCCCAACTCGTCGAGCAGTTGACCGGTGACCATCATCGGTTTGTCGATGGGCTGACCAGAGGTCTGGTCTATCTCGGAGGTGTAGACAATCTGGTCATCTACCACTAGGTTGGTTCGCCCGATTAGATAGAATCCCTGCGTATTGAACTGTAGCACTTTGCGGAAGTGCTCGCTGTTGAGAATCTGGGTGCATGGGTCCCACGCTCCCGATGTGCTCAACATATCATCTTCCAAAGTCTCGCAGCCCTCGTGTGGCAGGTTTTCCCCAAACCGCAGTATGACGTTGACTGGTCCGAAGCCGTCCGGCAGGAACGATTCGGGGTCGTCCCTCAACAACTGCGGGTCAAGCGTGATGTCGTGATGGATGGAACCAGCACTAGGGCAAGTAGTCTCTACAATCTGGCGATGAGTGCGGTCCTCGAAGTCCGTACCCTCGAAGATAATGAGTACCACGCCGCCGTTATCACTACAGCCGTCGAGTGCTTGGCCTGCGTCGAACAAGGTAGGGTCCGGTGTACGGTTGTCGTCGGTGACCTGAGCAGAGAATTCCCAAATGTCACCGCTACTCATAGCTCCTGAAGTTGTGCTTTGAAGTGAAATGAGGGTTCGCGAGACGACCCAGAGGGACACTTCAGAAGAGCTGGATTGATGTATCGGATCTCCTGGATAAGAGTAGCTCAGGGTGAAGTTGCCCAGATCATGCTGGTCATCAATGGTCAGATTGACTTTGAATACCCCATTTTGATCTGTGATAGCGATGTCATTAGTGCCATCGGCAGACCAAGTGAAGTTTACTGGAGCATCACGCAGTGGCAGGTATGCATTGTCTATCAGTCGTGCCTCGATAGTTGCATTCTGTCCTCGATATAATCGAGGTATGTTGTTCAACTGGAAATCAGTAGTCCCAATCACAGAGACATTGGCGTAAGCTCCAGTTGAGGAAAGCACAGAAGTCTGATTCCCAGTGAAGTAGTAATTAGAATTCGTGAAATCGGCACGAATACCGAATTCTCCGGCAGAGTACTGAGAGTACCAGGTCCAGTTGTAGTCGAAGGTGGCTTGCCCGTTGACCATCTGAGGCACGCGGGCAAAGCCAGTCTCCTGAGAGCCGGCGAAGACGCCGTTGTGATCGACGTCCACCTGAAGCGCCATCGGATCGTAAGGCCATGCAGTCATGGTTCGATTCCATACCGTCCCAACTACTCTGAGCTCTTCGCCGGTGAACATCTCAGGTACAATCTCACAGCGTACCACACTGTCAGGATCGGCGGGATTGACAGGCCCACAAGGTGGTACATCGAAATCTCCACCGTTGTGCATTGGGATGAACCAGTGGGTCCCATTAGAGCTGATGAATGGTCTGAGTGTCGCGGCTTGGCCAGTCAGACCACTCGGCGTACCATCCCACAACAATGGGTAGGGCTTACCGAGACTGACGACTGAGAAATCAATCCCAGCGTTTGCTAGGGACGGGGCGTGAAACAGTGCCCTCCACGCACCGAAGGAGGAACCAGTGAACTGAGTCGAATCCCAGAAGTATACCGGACGAATTGAGGGAGTGATGATGTCTGCCTCAACGTACATCCGGTGCATTGAGCGAATCGCGAAACTGTCAGTGGACTCTCCTTCAAGGAAGGGCCAGGGCCACTCGGAACCTAGATCGGGCCTTGAGTAGCCGACGAAGGTGTAGTCCCCGATTGGCAGGCTGGTGTTGGTGTAGTAGTATCGACCTATGACGTTGTGAGTCTTCGAGAAGTTATCCCATACAATTTCCTCATAGCCACCGGGTACCATGCCGGCTCCGTTGTCTATGGTCGAATTCCATTGCACTTGCTTCCATACTCCTTGCGTTCCGCTAGATTGAACGAATGTCAGAGAGACCCATCCTTCCGAATCGGCCCTGTAACCGTAGCTGTAGCCGTCGAATACTGTCGGATGTGTGGTGTTGCCGAAGATTCCACCGCTAATTGTGAACGATACTGGGGCATGAGACAGTCTGTTGCCGAAGATACCTCGCTCCCAGTCAGCCGTGTAATGGACTTTGAAATCTACGAAGAGAGGTTGCTCATCGCTCCTGAAGTAGGTCCAAGCGACGTAGTCGATTGTGGTGTTGGCTCGCACTTCTACCGGCACTGGTTGGGTGACTGACCCATCATGCACGAACATCTCAGTAACCTCAGCATATGCCATGTAGGTCGTATTGTCACCAACGTGGATATCCTCTGGAAACAGGAACTGTCCGACCACAAAGTTGCCATCTTGATTGGTTAAGACATCGACGGTTTCTATTGCTGATGTTCCGTTTCTTGTCCACTCTATATGGACCTGAACGGGCAAATCAGATGCAGGTACGAAGACTCCTTGGATGGGGTCTAGCCAGTGAACCGTACCGTTGAATTTCGCCGGAAAGCGACTGTCCAGCCACAGCACTGGAGGTACAGTCATCGAAATTCTGGTTGTTATCTTGTCGTCCTCATCCGGGATGCAGTTGTTGTCGTGATCCCAGTCACTAGACTCAGCTCCGTTGGTGCAATTGTCTGAGGTCCAACCCTCCTCTAAGTGGTCCCAGTCCAGATCGGTACGGTTGTCTGCGTCATCATCCTGGTCTATCGCATCGGGACCAGTGTTTGGGTCCGAAGGGTTGGCTATCCCAGTGCCGTCACCGAAGTCGTCATGGTCCCAAGGGTTTGTCGACTCGCTATCGAACCTAGATGGCCATAGCATGACCTCGTCCTCATCTAGCATGCCGTCGGCGTCGTCGTCGAGGTCGATGTCGTCACGCAGGCCGTCATTGTCGTGGTCCCAAGGGGTAATCCAAGGTGTGGCAGAAGCCAGTTCGAGGGTGTTGACCAGCCCATCGCCGTCCCAATCATTGTCAGCCCAATCTAGAATTCCATCATTGTCGTGGTCCCAGGTAGACTGCTCTTCACCGATGAAGCAAAGTAGTTCTTGATCTAAGTCCATGATTCCGTTGTTGTCATCGTCTGGGTCCTCTCCGTCGGGTACTCCATCGTTGTCATTGTCCACGTCATAGTACTGAGGTTGCATCAAGCCCTGGCCCATGATACCCTTGTCCCAGACTGCTTGGAACCAGCCGTCACCGTCGGGATCGGTGTCCGTGCCGTCGTCGTCGTTGTCCACACAGTTGCTTCCGGTGAAGAATGATCCTTCGGGTTCAGTATTCGCATCATCGTCCCAATCGTCGTTGCTATCGACCTCAAAGTAGTCCCAAATGCCATCGTTGTCGTCGTCGATGTCCCAATGGTCGTATACCCCGTCGAAGTCGTCATCGAGGTCGGCGGTGTCATTGAACATGCACTGTGGGTTCATGTTGCCAGCAACTGGAGCTCCGCAGTCATCATCGGGGTCAACGTCATTGTTCAACAGGTCGGCTACCTCGTCTGGGAACATGTTGGCATTGCTATCCGAGTTCCATTCAAACAAGCCGAAGTTAACTCCAACATAAGCCACCCACAAATCGCGGTTGTCCTTGATTTCGTTGTAATTGACGGCTGCGCTAGGACCGACGTCCTGATTGCCAAAGAAGTCGAACCAGAAGCAGTTCTTGTTACATGTCCATTGCCCCTGTGAGTTGCTGCCGTTGTAAGGGCCTTGGTCGAACTCTCGATCTGGTCTAGTGCTGTATGGTGAGGTATAGATGGTCTGCTGAGTCTGGGTAGCGCCTTGGAGGGGCCATCCATAGAGCCACGCATAGGTAAGCCCACAGGCATGATCCGCCAATGCGATTTGAAGGACAATCAACACAAATGTGGAGCCACAGGTCCCATCATCAAAAGTGCCACCCATCTTGATATCATCCACATCGAGCACTCCATCATTGCCTTCGTCCTGGTCCCACCAGTCCGGAAGTCCATCGCCGTCTTGATCAGTGTCAATACCATTTACTAGAGAATCGCCATCGAGGTCGATGTCGAAATAGTTGCCACCATTGTATGGACTCCACTTCATGATAACATACCAATACATCTCGGGTATCTTACCACTAGCCACTCCGGTTCCATCGTTTACATATCCATTGTAGTCCAGAACAAAACTGTTCTCGAGACTGAATGGGTTGAACATCCAAGTTTGATTCCAAAAGAATGTGTAGGCGGTGTCATCAGAGTATATCTGCCCATCGTCAGAACCGTCAATCGGATCTCCGTCACCGTGTGAATAGTACTGACTGTTGAAAGGGTCAGTTTGGTCTGAGTCTACTAAGCCGCAATTTCCGTCATCGGGGTCATAGTAGTCGGAGATACCGTCGTTGTCGTCGTCCCAATCGGTGTCGTTCGGAAGACCATCGCCATCGATGTCGGTATCCAAGTGGTTGGGTCCGTCGTCCCGGTACATCGAGCCGTTCAACAGGTGGAGGTCGTTATCGTCATCAAAATCACAGTTCTCGTCAATGTCGAGCCAGTCAAGGATGCCGTCGTTGTCGTCGTCAACGTCCTCCCAGTTGTTGATCCCGTCGCCGTCCCAGTCGTTGTTCCCGGTGAATGACTTACGCATCAAGACGCAGTTCTCGTGAGAGTTGACCGGATTTGGGTTGGCAAGACTCGGGCAATTCCAAGTCTGCACCTCAGCGTCGGCCGAGATCATGAATGGATCTTCCTCGTTCGGTATTGAATCGTCATCGAGGTCGAACGAGATGTTATTGGCGTCTGTGGCAGGGCCTCCGAGAGGGTTGTCAGGCATGGCTGTGCCTCCCATGTCCACATCGAGCCAATCCCAAACCAAATCGTAGTCCTGGTCTATGGGGCGGTATCGGTCATCGTCGAGGTCACGGTCGTAATCCAACTCGCAGTCAATGCCGGGTATCTCGATTACAGTGTAAGGGATTGGGTAGTCCCCAATCCCGTCACCGTTTGTATCGGTCTGGTAGCAGGTGTCCGGGATGCCATCGTTGTCATCATCAACGTCGTACATGTCCATCAGACCGTCGTTGTCATCATCTGTGTCAGCCGAATCAGGGCTGCCGTCATTGTCGTTGTCAGGGTCGATGAAATTGGGTATGCCATCACCATCAAGGTCACCATCGACAATTCTGTCAAAAGTCTGATTCCTAGGATGCCATGCCAGTTCACGCATTACGTAGTCTACTCCACCTACGAAAACGGAGTAATCGCCAGCAATATTGGCAGTCGATTCGACAATAACTTGCCCCTCCATGGATGGGTGAATAGTGCACGAGTATGCGTATGTTCTTGAGATAGAGAAGGTGAAGGTGAAGGTGTTCCCAGGAGTGAGTAAGGAATCGAATAATCCGTTGTCGTCTGTAACTGTGTGGTTAATGGTGTCAGAATTGGTCCAAACAACGGTATCTCCTTGTTTGATGTTGAGAGTGCTGGGTGAGAATTCAGAATTGGAGATGTCAACATTGTGCGTCCTAGGTCCAGCTGACCATTCAGCCCATCCAGCCCATAGCTGAGCTGTTGTTGTTATATTGCCGGTCAGAGTGTTGTCCCAGGGATGCTCGTCCCAGATGTCCAGCACACCGTCGTTGTCGTCGTCGAGGTCGAAGTAGTCCTGAAAGCCGTCACCATCGAAGTCGCACGGCCACGTGAACTGGTCAATGCGGCCGTCGTTGTCGTCGTCCTCGTCAAACGAGCCCGGGCCGGTGCCGTCGGTGTCGTCGTCGGTGATACCGTCGTTGTCGTGGTCCATAGGGTTCTGGTCCACTCGATAGCCCACCCCAACCGGGGTGCCGACCCAAGGGTGGACCGCAGAGGGATCGACATAGCGGTCGGCGCTGACGTTCGCCGGATCGATTCCTTGTGAATAGTCGATTGGTCCCTCTAGAATACCGTCGTTGTCGTCGTCCCAGTCGAACTCGTCTAGGATGCCGTCGTTGTCGTGGTCGAAGGGGTCGGTGCCGTAGCATCCGTCAAAGCGCTCTATCAGATCTACGATTCCGTCGTTGTCGTCATCGAGGTCGTTCAAATCGTCGATTCCGTCGTTGTCGTGGTCCTCGGTCTGGGTCTCCTCAAGGAAGAAGCCGTATCCGGGATCAAGATTGAGGGCTGCTGGGTTGGACACCTGGCCGTAGTATGATGCGGGGTCATGGTACGACGGGTCGGTGAAACTAACTTGATCGAAAGCGAACCCGGCAGCGGGTTGGCCCTGTGTGTCTCCGGACATTGGACCTGAAGCCTGGTTCATCTGCTGGTATGCAGTCCTGTGCGGAACAGCACCCCAGACGGACTCATCTGGATCCTCGGTCTCGAAATTCAATAGGTTGTACATCTGCGAACTCAGAAGCATCAGCATCACCATCGCTATCGCAGAGTTCCTCCTCTTTCTGTCACCAATCATTACTTTGCTCTCGTCCATCTTTCGACCCCGAAGTGCTCCGTCAAATTCGGCCTGCTTATCAACAAAACCCCTCGCGTGTGCGCGAGCGTATCACTGAAGCGCGTTCGGTATCACAGACCGTGTTACTCCTAATCCGGCGGTTCTAGAACTCCGATCGGGTTCATCCCCTGTGATACGGGCCCCCGCCGATGATAGTGGTGGCGCGGTAGAGTTGCTCCAGCAGCACTACGGCGGCAAGCTCGTGCTGCATGGTTAAGGGACCTAAAGAGATGGTCTTGCGGTCCGTCTCAGCATCACCGAATCCATCGGCGGGGCCGATCACTAGGTGGGTCTCCTCTCGTGACAGGCGCCAGCGCCCTACAGTCGAGGCGAAGGACTCGCTGTCATGCATCTTGCCATTCTCTTGGAGGAGTATCACAGACTGGTTTTTCGCACCTCTGAACACCTCTTCCAAGTAGTTCTGCGCGGAGGTTTTGTCGCTGTGCTCGATGACCCTCACACCCTCGCCTCTCAGCCTCGCAGAATAGTCCGAAATCGATGCTCGATGAGAGGTGTTCTTCGCTGTACCGTGGAGGTGCACGACTATGCGGCCCATGCCCCTTCGGGCCCGGCCTGCGACTTGAGCGGTTCGCAAAGCATCAAGAAAGTCGGCTGGGGCAGGAGTATCGATAGAGATGGGGTGGTGGCCGTTCAAGCGCAAGGAAAAGGCCTTCGAGGAGGAGCCTCACATGCGTGGGGCTAGGATGTGGATCCAGGACCTCAGAGAGATTTGTGAGCGGTGCTACGACGATTATGAGAAAGGGCAACGGCAGGTCAACGCGATGAGGGACGAGTGGAATGATGCCCGTGACAGAGGAGAGGTTGACTCTTCGCTATTGGACGGGCTTGAGCGCAGGGCCGACAAGTTGCTTCACGCGGATGCAGGAACTTGGCTGGAGTGCCTAGACAACGAAGAGTTCTGGAAGCCCGGGTGGCGTGAAGAGGCTCTGGAGGAGTGATTCCATGATGTTCTGGATTGCTTTGTTCGTCGGCCTCGGTCTCGTCGTACTCTACTATTCACGGCACCAGCCTTTCCCTGAGATAAGCGGCAGATTCGCACTCTTGCTACTTCTCGCCGGGGGAATCCTGTGGCTGTCCACCACTGCCCCGAGGGAAACCAGCGAGTCGGTGCCTGCAGTGATTGCCACCGTCATCGGGGGGGCTGCTGTGGTCATTGGGGCGGTTCAGATGTCGATGCTGCGCAACGACGTGATAGTGGCGCCCTTCGGGGGCGTCCTGCTGTGCATGGGAGCAATCAGCCTGATGGTGGATCGGTGGCCGGGGATGGAGCAAACGGAGCAGATTGGTTCCTTCGCTATCGCCTCACTGCTCGTCGTGCTTGAGATCTACTTAGCATTCAGAGGCCTCGTAGTCGGGGTTCAGGGGATATCCTGGTCGAAATCCGGTTTGAGACAGGTCCGGCGTGGCCTGATTCATGGTCCCAACGGAGCAATCTCTCACTTTGAGCGCTCGTGGGACATGGAGGATCCTTGGATCAATGCGATGAGTCATGCCGCGCTCGTGTTGATTCACCGGCATGCGGGTGATGTCGAGGCCGAGCAAGAGCATGCCGTCGAGCTTGAGAAAGCTGGGGGGCGAGGGTCTGTGGACGAGACTTGGATTGAAGCAATTGAAGATGCTCTGGGTCAAATCCAAACAGTGAAGATTCGGGACGATTGATATCACATAGCCGAATCGGAGAGCAGCATGGTCAGGATTACCAAGGTCCACACCGGAGCCGGTGACGGTGGTCAGACGCACCTGTTGGATGGCACCAAGGTCGGCAAGGAGCATCCTCGAGTAAGGCTCTACGGGACCATTGACGAGGTCAACTCGCAGGTTGGTGTAGTGAGGATGGAACTCAACCGTATGCCAGGAATCCCGATGGAGGCTCGGAACTCCGCTGACGAGGCAATGGGTCGGATTCAGCAAGAGCTCTTCGATGTCGGCGGTGAGTGCTCGTGCACTCCCGGGAAGTTGCCTGAGCAGATGGTGCTCATCGGATCGGATGCCGGTGACCGACTAATCACGGAGATGGATTCCTGGCTTGAGGACCTAAAACCACTCGAATCTTTCATCATGCCCACTGGCTCACCTCCCGTAGCTACCCTGCATGTCGCCAGAACCGTGGCACGCAGAGCCGAGAGGCATGCATGCTCGTTGCGCGAAACAGATGGTGATGACGCGGTCCGAGATGAGGTCGTATCCTACCTCAACAGGCTCTCTGACTGGATGTTCGTACTCGGGCGCTGGATCTCTAGAATGACCGGTGAGGAAGAGGTTCTCTGGACTCCCCTCGGCAAGCGAGAGGACTGATTCACAGCGCTCTGCCGGCTGATTCCAGGTGCTCTCTGGCGGAACGCAGGATGTCCTTCTCCTGCTCGAAGGTCAATTGTGCCTCAGCCGCGTCGAAGTCCAGCCACATGTAATTGGTATGCTCGTGTGACAGGGTTACGTCAAGTTCACTGGTCTCAGCGATGTACCAGTAGACCTGCTTGGGTACAGTCGCACCCTTCCTCCGAAACGTGTACTGGGTACGGGTAGCCCAATTGTCGTCGATGCTGATATCGACTATTCCCGTCTCCTCGGCTAGTTCGCGCGCGGCGGTGATGTGGTGGTTGGTCTCGCCCTCCTCGACATGCCCCTTCGGAAAGCTCCAGTGGCCCTGCGGGTACTGCAGTAGGAGGACGCTGTCGTAATTCAGTAGGACGAAGCCGCAGGAAGTCTCCATGGGGTTCGCATAACGGTCATGCATATCTCAATTGCCACCATGAACGCTGTTCTGAGGCAGTGGGTTTCTCGAACCTACAGACAGAAAGCACAATGTGGGGGAGGCCGGGGCTGTTGCTGAGATGGTCAGTGAGACACTGTCTCTGGATATCCGCAGGATTGTCACGGACAGCGACCTCGATGGCGTCGTCACTGGAGCCATTCTGAGACGCTGGTGGCCGGAGGCAGAAATCGTGTTCGGCCACCCCGGGGAGCTGCGTGCTGGTCTGCTGGACGGCTGTATGGACAGGCATACAGCAGTGTGCGACTTACCGCGTCACCCAAACTGCGGTCTGAGTATCGACCATCACCAGTCCAACGCCCCCAGTGAGCATGACGATGAAGGTGTCGTTACTGTCTGGAGGCAGGCTCCTTCGGCCGCCCGCATTGCCTACGACCTGCTGGTGGCCGATACCGATCTCAGTGACCTGTCCGATATGCTAGGCTGGGTCGACAAGTTGGATGGCGGG
>Ga0206680_10000770_pt1 | contig 11438 bp, 10 predicted proteins | sample M115012015metaG_FD_160124 | JGI IMG/M metagenome (GOLD analysis project Ga0206680, IMG submission 160124) | Ammonia-oxidizing marine archaeal communities from Monterey Bay, California, United States - M1 150m 12015 | ecosystem: Environmental > Aquatic > Marine > Intertidal zone | place: USA...
CGATTTCTATCTGAAGACATAGGTAAAGGAGACGTTACTAGTGCCTTGTTACCAAAAAAGAAAATCACAGTGACAATTATTTCAAGAGAAGATGCAATAGTTGCAGGGGTCAATCATGCTAAAGAAATTTTTAAAATAAAAGGATGTAATGTAAAAATTTTAAAAAAAGAAGGGTCAAAAATTAAACCAAATCAAAAAATAATGAACATCACAGGGGATGCAGGAAAAATTCTAATGTGTGAAAGAACTGCACTCAATTTACTTACAAGAATGAGTGGTATTGCAACTCAAACAAATCAATTAGTGAAGAAAATTCCAAAAAGAACCAAGCTATACGCCACAAGAAAAACGGCACCAGGGTTACGATATTTTGATAAAGAAGCAGTGGAAATTGGAGGAGGTAAAAAACACAGATTGCGTCTAGATGAAATGGTGATGATTAAAGATAATCATATTGCAATAAGTGATTCATTAGAAACATTAATCAAAAAAGCAAAGAAAAAACATAAGAAATTTGAAGTTGAAGTTGAAAATATTTCAGATTTGATTCTTGCAGTGAAAAGCGGAGCATCAATAATTATGTTAGATAATTTTACACCAGCACAAATCAAAAAAGCAATCACAGTTCTCAAAAATCAAAAATTACGGAATAAGGTGTTACTTGAGGCATCAGGTGGAATTAATTCAAAAAATATTTCAGCATATGGAAAAACAGGGGTAGACATAATTTCAGTTGGAAGCATAACCAATTCTGTTAAAGGAATTGATATGAGCTTAGAGGTTTAGTTCTGCCAATAATTGTTGTACAGATTTATTTTTAGGATCAATTTCTTTGATTTTTTCACAGCATTGAATTGCACGTTTGTTTTCACTTAATTTTTGATGAGAATATGCCTTCAATAACAACACATCTACATCATATTCTCCAATTTCAAGAGATTTATCAAAATAAGAAATTGCAGTTCTATACTTATTTTTGAGATAATAGATACTACCCACCATAAACAAAGCATCATGATGATTCGGTACTTTTCTTAAGAATTCTGTTCCAGACTTGAGGGCTTCAGGATACTTTTTGTCTTTGAGTAGTTTCTTGAATTCTTTGAATTTTTTAATATTATTTTTTAAATTAGGATCTTTAGGAGTCCTACTAAATAATCCAACCAAAAATATCACATATTCTAGCTAATTGCAAGCATTCTATTTATTGCCAAACGTGCCTTATCAGCAATATTTTTTGGAACAGTAATCACATTTTTCTCATTTACTAATGCATCATGAACTTTTTCAAGAGTAATCATTTTCATGTATTGACATTCTGCTTTTTCAGATGCAGGAATGAATGTTTTCTCAGGATTTTCTTGTTTCATTTTATATAAAATTCCAGTCTCAGTTGCAACTACAAAATTCTTTGATTTTGATTCTGTAACATGTTTTAGCATTCCCTCCGTAGATAAAATAGAGACTTTTTTGTCATCAAAACTTCCATCTGCAACATCATACATGAATGGAGTAGTACAACTACATTCAGGATGTATAATTAATTCAGGGTCTTTCATAGAATCTAATTTTTTAGTGACATCTTCAGGGGTGATACCTGCATGAACATGACATTCTCCTGCCCATATGTGAATATTTTTTCGTCCAGTCATTTTTGCAACATAGGAACCCAAAAACATGTCAGGTAAAAATAAGATTTCCTTGTCTTCAGGAATTGCTTTTACAACATTTACAGCATTAGATGATGTGCAACAATAATCAAGTTCGGATTTAATTTCAGCCGTAGTATTCACATAACCTACAGTAATTGCATTGGGATGTTGTTTCTTCCAATTTTTCAATTCATCAATAGTAATTGAATCAGATAGTGAGCATCCAGCTTCTAAGTCAGGAAGTATTACTTTTTTTTGAGGACTGATAATTGCTGCAGTTTCGGCCATAAAGTTTACACCACAAAACAGAATTGTTTTTTGTGGAACAGTTGCTGCTTGTCTTGACAATCCTAAAGAATCTCCAGTAAAATCAGCAACATCTTGAACCTCAGGAATTTGATAATTATGTGCTAGAATTACCACATCTTTTTCCTTTTTGAGTTGCATAATCTTTTCTTTTAGCGTTAAAGATTGTTGAACGAGCATAATTCGTAAAAATTTGAAAGTACAGGGATTTAAAGAGTGGGAAGTTGTCTAAAATTTTCTTAGAATTTGCCAAATGTGGCAAGAATTTCCCCTTTTTTGTGAGTAAATATTTGGATTTAGGATTCAAGATTAAATACAATCTTAAATTAAATCTTACAAAATTGATCTCAATAATTTCTTTAAATTAAGTTTAATTCAGATATGGAAATTTATCAAAGAATTAACATCATATCACGTACCAATCTGAATACCATTTGAACAATATTGTCTCAGAGTTTCAATTGCAGATAATATTGCCAATCTACTGGTTTTTGGATTATTGACATCAGGAAAATTTTCAACGATAAATGTCATTTTTCCAAATGTTCCTACAGCTTCTATTTGATGGGTATTTTTGTCAGTATCAGGGTCTACAATAATTCTAACACTAGTTTTTTCACTACCAATTCCTGACAAAGATAAAAGTGCTGCAACATTGATGTTTGCAGGAAATAGTGATACAGCCTCTTTGGCAGTTCCTTCAAAGATCAGGGTATTAGATGTAATTTGATCTAAATTAATTTCAGAATTTTCAAAGAATTTAGCACCTTTAAGAGAGCGTGGATGTTTTGTAGTAGTTATGGATATGGAATCCAATTCATTCTTAATTGATTTTATTCCATCCAATCCCGCAATTGCACCAGAAGGAAGGTAAATTGTTTTTTTAAAATCCTTGCAAGCATCTGATAAAATATCATAAATCGATTCATCAAGTAATGCCCCCACACTCATGATCATCAAATCTTTTTTGTTTTGTAAAATACTCAATGCTACATCTTTGACTGCATCTTGAGATGCGGCTTCAACTACAATATCAACAGAATTTGAAGATAATAAATGAGAATTTTCAACAATTTCTGGTTTGTTTTCTAATTTTTCAATTAGAGAAGAAGATGCTTCTTTAGAATCATCATATATGTGAGTTAAAGTTGCAGGAATTTTTCCAGAATCAATAGCTAACGCAATCTGAGTTCCAATTACACCACATCCAAGAATGCCTATTCGTTTCATGGAATTTTTTCTATTAAGATAATAAATAAACTCTAAGATTTAGGCAAAAAAATCATTAAAAAGATTTACAGCTGGCAATTAGCCAACTTAATTTCTACCCTAATATTCATATTCTTGAAAACATGACTTAGATATTATGCTTAATACTGTTTTTAAAGACGCAATAATTAATCGTGAAAAAACATTATCCATTCTCAAAGGACCAGAATATAAAAAAATTATACAAAAAGCAAAAGAAAATTGGGTTGAATATACACCACAAAAACAAGAAGTCATTTCTGCAGGGATAGATAGTAGTTTTAACAGTATAAAATTTCAGGGCGCAGAGTTATGGGCAGTAACAGCAGTATCAATAAAATCAGATGGAGAAATTATTGCAGATTTACATGATTTTGGATTGGATACAAATCCGGTACTTGCATCATTAGCAAGTAAAATGGAGATAGAAGCATGTAACATGTCAATTGATAATGCAGATTTAGTATTGATGGATGGATCATTATATTCACAATTTATGACAAGGCAAGTATCATTAACAGAATCAATAGTGGGAGCAATGAAAAAAAGAAACAATGTGGTATTTATTTCAAAGACATCCAACACACGAAAACAATTTGAACATTTAGGAGCTATTGCGGGAGATATTTTTTATTATAATCATGCTGCAAGGACACCAGGATTTAGTAAGATATTTGAAGACTCAAAATTTGGAAAAGACAAGATCATTACATCAATATTTGCACGATTATCAGAATCATTACCATTAATCAAAGTAGAATTATTTGGAACAGGTTATACAAATGATGATTTTAAACAAGTGCTAAATAAAATTTACAAAAACAGCATTAGTGGATATCCATATTCTCTAAAACTTGCGCATAACAATTGTAAAATTTCAGGAAAGGATCTTGTAAAACTAGCAAGTATACACGGACTATCAAATGAAATTGGTTCAAGGGAGGTTTTAGGATGAGTTTAGGATTTGTGGTTGGCGAATCAAAGCCAAATGTGATAACAGTTCAATCATCAAGAGCACTTCCAATAGGAGAATATGTCATAATTGAAGTAGAAGAAGGAAAAATTGTAGGACTAGTAGAAACATCGTTTGTTACAAGTGCAGCATTATCAGATGTAAGAAATTATGATGAAGCTCTAGAAAGTATCGAGATTGCTGAACTAAACAAACGAGATAAAAGTTATACTGGAAAAATTTTAATTTTAGGATTCTTAGAAATGCTACGAAAAGGAAAAGCAATACTTCCTGCAATTCCACCACTACCAGGAACCAAAGTAATCAAAGCAACAAAAGCAGATCTCGGAGATGTTTTTGCACCAGAGAAAAATGAATGGTTAAAAATTGGAAATCTCTTAAGAAATGATGACATTGATTCAAAAATTAATCTAAATAAAATTGTATCAAGACATTTAGGAATTTTAGCAATGACAGGGATGGGGAAAAGCAATCTTGTATCTTTACTTGCATCAAAAATTGCAGCATTAAGTGGAACCGTGATTATTTTTGATTATCATAATGACTATGCAGATTTAGATATTCCAAAAATCAATGTAATTGATGCAAAGATCAATCCAAGATTACTTGATGCTGCAACACTATCAGACGTATTAGAAATTAGAGAAGGAGCAGACATTCAACAAAGAATTCTCAGATTAGCATTTACTCCAGATGTAAAAGAGTCTAACAATTTTTGGGAAGCATTAGATGAACAAGTTCAGCATATAGGTAGCAATCCAGAAAGAAAAGAAGAAAGACATTCAGCTGACAGGGTTCAAGATAAAATCGATGATGCTCGTAATAGATTTGCAGATATTTTAGATCCAGATATGACATATCCAGTAGGATTAATCAAGGAAGGGAGATTAAATATACTAAATGTTTCAGAATTCAGCGACAAGCAAGCAAACGTTGCATTAGGATATTATCTTCAAGAACTACTCAATGATAGAAAAGCTGCAAGTAATGCTAGAAGTGCAAAAAGTAAATCAAAGAGAAAGTACATGTTCAACAGTCCAATTTTTGTTATTATTGAAGAGGCCCATGTTTTCATTCCAAAAGGTGAAGATGCCAGAGCAAAATACTGGGCAACAAAAATTGCACGAGAAGGTAGAAAATTTGGATTAGGATTATGCATAGTTTCACAACGACCTAGAAATATTGAGCCTAGTATCCTCAGCCAGATGGGTTCACTAGCAGTAATGAAGATAGTTCAAGAAGATGACCAGCACCAAATTGCATCAGCATCAGAAACCATCAGCAAAGATTTCATTGCTCAATTAACATCACTAAATGTAGGAGATGCAGTATTAGTTGGACAATGGGTCAATTTACCCGCAATAATTCACATTGATGAGATGAAAGGAAAGGTAATTGGTTCAGATCAAAATGCAGTTGAACAATGGACGGTTGCAAAAGAATTTGAAGAAGTTGGTGCAGTATCTACTAAAAACTTAACCAAGAAGGACTACTAAAATGAAATTTGCACATATATCAGATACACATTTGGGGCAATATCGCGCCATAAAAGAAAGAGAAGAGGATTCTTACAATGCATTCAGACAAACTATTGAAAAATCAATTGAAGAAAAAGTTGACTTTGTGATTTTTTCAGGAGATATTTTTGATAAATCGAATCCTCCAAATGATGCAGTTCTATTAATGATGCAACAACTTATGTTGTTAAAAGAGAAAGGGATTCAATCATATTTCATTTTAGGTGATCATGATCAACCCAAAGTAGAACAAAATCCAATTCACTGGTTATACAAAATGACAGGATTTGCACATCACCTAGATTATCAAGAAGAAGGTCCAGTGAAATTCAAGGATGTTCTTTTAATAGGATTTGATCACCATAGTGATGGAAAAGATGTAGAAGAGTTAATGACAAAATTTAATGAAATTGATTTGGTTGCAAAAGAACATGTGGGTCATAAAATACTTGTATTACACCAACCATTAACAGAAGTTCATTATCATGCAGCAAAAGGTAGCGGTTTAAGTGCAAATGATCTTCCAAAAAATTTTACTTATTATGCAATAGGAGATATTCATAAAAATTATGAAAAAAAATATGAATTTTTAGGTGGACCTCTTGTCTATCCAGGTTCAATAGAAATTTCTTCAACAGAACCAATAAAAGAATCACCTAAAGGATTTTACATAATAGACATATCAACAAACGAAGCAATACCAAAATGGATTGAACTTGATTTAAGACCAAGATTTGAAATAGAAACAGATGCAAAAGATCTTCATAACACAATCATCGAATTAATTGCTAAAATTGATGATACACGAAAACCATTAGTCAGCCTAAATATCAAATATCAGGACTGGGATGAGATAAAATCAGAAATTGGACTACTGAAAGAACATGTTCTCGATTATTCAATAAATAGGCAAAAAGATGAGAAACAGTATCCACTGTCAGTTAGTGAATCAGGAAACATAGATGATGAATTTAGAAGATTAGCGACGAAAAATGTGGGTGAAGAATTAGCAATATTGGCATTTGATAAAATTTATCCAGCATTGAATGAGAATAAACAAGAAGTAAAACAAGTTATCATTAAAAATTTTGAAGATTATAAGAAGGAGAAACAAAAATGATATCTTCGGTAGAGATTTTTAATTTTTTATCACATAAAAAAAATAAAATCCCTTTTGATAATGGGGTGACAGTATTCATTGGAGAAAATGGTGCAGGTAAATCTAGTGTGATAGATGCCATAACGTTTTCATTATTTGGAAAAACAACTAGAGGTAATCAAGAGACATTATTCAAGGATGGAGAAAGTCAAACTTATGCAAAAACTAAATTTCATATCAACGGTAAAGATTTCCAAGTTTTAAAACAAATCCAAAAAAATGGAAGTGGTAAACATGAAATATTTGATGAATCAGGAACAATCATAGCCAAAAGTGCAACGGAAGTTGCAAAAGAGGTTTCAAATAGGATTGGGTTAGATTACGATACGTTAAAAATTGCATCCATCGTCCCGCAAGGAGAATTAACAGATATCATTCAAAGTGATAATGGAATAAAGCTACGGGGATTGATTGATAAAGTGATGGGGGCAGAAAAATTTCTAGAAATTGAAGATCGTTTAAAAAAAGGGATAAAGGAATTTAGACAACATCTAGATGATAAACACGGCTATACAGACAAAGATGTTATAAAATTAGATAGTGAAATTAATGATTCGAAAAAAATAATCATGAATTCAAATCAAAGAAGAAATGAGCTTCAAGAAAAACAAATTGTGGTTAAAAAGAAGAAAAATGATTTTGAGAGAAAATTAGGAGAATTGAAAATAATTGAAAGTAAAAAAATACTCTTAGATGAAAAAGAAAATTCTATTTGGAACACAGCAAAAAGAGAAATATCAAGACTTAGTCAAGAGAGTGAAGATAAAACAAAGAAAAAAGAGAAGTGCGAACCTTGTTTAGAAATAATTAAAGATAAAACAAAAAATGAAGATTTACTTACTGTAGTAAAAAGGAGAAAAATTGAATTTGAAAATGAGGATACAGAATTAGAAAATAGTCTAGGATTTTTTAAAAATAGGCGAGAGATAGCCGAAAAAATTGAATTTACAGATGGAGAATGTCCAATTTGTCATTCAAAAGATATTCATTTAGATCCAAATTATCAGATTAACCATATTAAAGATGAATTACAGAATATTGATAATAAAAAATTAGAATTGAAGAATAAATTAATGAAAATAGATGCAGAGATTCTTGATCTGGATAGAAAAAATAGCGAGATTGTCAAAGCAGAGAATACACTGGAGAATTTTGCGGTTAAGAATGAAGAACAAATTGCAAATTGGAATAATGAGATAATTTCATACAAAAAGAAACAAGAAAAATTGATAGAATTTACTGAAGCAGGAAATATTACAGGACTTGTGGAGTGTATTCCAGATATCAAACAGGAGTTATTGCAAATAGAAGATCTTCAAAAAGAAGTTATGAATTATAATCCAAATGAATTTCAAGAATTAAAAAATAAATTCAATTTAACAAGTGATGAGTTAGAACAAATTAATCAACAAATTGGTCAAGAGAAAAATAAAAATGATAATGCTGAAGATGTTATTGAGAGAAAAACACCAATATTAAAAGAAATTACATTAGCAAAAGGATACATAGCAGAATTAGAAGAAATTCAATCTAGTGTATTTTCAACAAAAAGTGAGACATTTACAGGTTTAAGATATTTTACAATTAATAGCATTTCAGAAAATGCATCACAATACCTGGAAAAATTAAAAACAAAAATTCACCATGTAAAATTGCAACAAGAAGGGAGTAACTCAGTCAAAATTGAATGCGATACAGTATCAGGTTCAAGACCTATAAAAAATCTAAGTGGCGGGGAACAAGTATGTGTCGCATTAGCAATAAGATTAGGAATGGCAGAAATGATGATTAAATCCCCACTAAAAATGATGGTTCTAGATGAACCAACAGCTGCGTTAGATCCAAAACATCAAGAGTATTTTGTTGATGCAATTAAGCAATTAACTAAACATCTAAGTGAAAATCAAAATTTTCAATTTATTATAATTACACACAATGAAGATATTTGGGATGCAGCTTCCGCCACTGTTTACAAATTTGAATCTTCAACCAACGGTACTATTGTAAAACCGCTTTAACCAACATTAATGATTCCGGCCATCCAAGGATGAACCATGCAGAAGTAATCATAAGTTCCTAGATCATTAAAAGTAAATTCAAAAGAATTTCCTGCCATGAATATGCTAGAATCAAATAATCCATCTGGACCACCAGTAGGAGTTCCACTAGTTACAGTATGTGCTGCAGAATCATCATTACTCCAAGTAACAGTTGCACCTTTTGCTACTGTTTCCTCATAAGGTAAGAAACATTCGTTTGTTTCATCACATCCAGGAACCCCAGAGCCCATTGGGAGTGAAACTGTTAATGACATTGGTAAAACAGGAACAATTGATTTTTCTTTTTCTTCAACTATACGTGGTTCCGGAATATAGTCAGGGGAAACAGCAATAAATCCAATAGTGATTGCAGCTAAAACACCAACAATTGCTATTATTCCATATGAAAAATTCAAACTCATCCACCTGTTAATTTTGCAAATTGTTCGTTCTTACTTAACTTTTCCATAAACTCAATATTTGATAGGGCAACTACTGCCGATTCCGCAACTGACTTAGCTGGATCATTTAATGCGTCTTTCAGTGCACCTTTTGCTTCTTTACTACCAACTACCCCTAAAGCAATTGCAGCTTCATGTCTTACAAACATACTTGGATCATGAAGTGTTGCATCATTTAGAGGAGGAATCGCACTAGAATAACTCATTTGCCCTAACGCAAAGGCAGCCTCATGTCTAACTAGTTCATTTTCATCATTTTTTAAAACATTAGCAATATACTGGACTTTATCTTCACCACCAAAATCTACCAAAATACAAGCTACCCTTGTTCGGACAACATAATCAGGATGTTCTAAAAGAGATACAAAATAATCAGTATCTTTTTGTTCATATTTTAATTCCATTTCAGCAAAAAGTGCCAATCTTTCTTCAGTAACAGCTTGCAATTTATTTTGAGACTTGTTGAGTCCTATATTAGGTTAAAGAATAGGTTAAAAATTCAGTGAGGTATGTATTTAATGGAAAAAATCAGATGAAAGATCATGAGTGCAGTAATTGGGGAGAAAGTGCCAAATTTTGGAGTATCAGAGTGGGTGCAAGGGGCTCCTACCAATTTTGACCAAGAAAAAGATCACATCGTTTTACTAGAAGTATTCCAAGTAAATTGCCCAGGGTGTTTTATCAATGCAATTCCTGAAGCAATGAACATTTACAACAAATACAGGGATGAAGGAGTTAGAGTAATAGGACTTGCAACAGCTTTTGAAGATTTTGATAAAAATACATTAGATAATTTGAAGATGCTAGCAGAAACAGGAGAAGTGATTGGAGAAACAAGAAGTGCATTTTCAATGAGTGGACAGTTACAAGAAGGAAACAAATTACCATACAAAATTCCATTTCCTTTAGGAATGGACAATATAACTAAAACTTCAGGAGAAATTAGTCAAGAAAAGATCATGGAATTTATCTATCCTCAAATTCCAGAATTTGATTCACAACCAGAAGACTATAGAAATCAAATCATTCAAAGAGTAAAAAGTTACATGAACTCAAAAGAATATTCTGCTGAAACTTTTGAAAAATTTGCCCTTCAAGGAACACCATCAATGATTCTAGTAGATAGAAAAGGAATTCTCAGAGATGTGTCATTTGGGCAATCAAATCATATTGATTCAATGATTCAAAAATTACTTAACGAAGATTAAATCAATTTATCAAAACTAATACTAAGGATAAAATAATTACAATACCAAAGCCACAAACTAAAGCAATTTTTGAGTTATCCATGTTTATCTAATTTCTAAAAAAGTCTTCTCAATGAAACAATTCCAAGAATCGGCAAACCAAGATACATCATTGCATTAAGAGAAATTATCCCAATACCATAACCCAGAACTGTTTGTTCAGAATCAATATCAACATAGTTTAGAACTGAAAGAGAAAGAAGCATAGGAGTGATTGTAATTTTTATTATTTCTTTGAATAATGTATTTTCACGCTCATAATCAGCAACAAATGGACTAAATGAATAATAGAATTGGTTAAATGATTTTACAAAAGCTGTTCCATATTCAGTTTGCAGTAATGAGTTATCTCGAAGTTCTCGTAATTGTTGTACCTGTTCAGACATTTCACTACCAAAAGTTGCAGTAGCAATTAGACAACCACCACCGGGGGAATCAGAAGTATTAGCAATTTCAGATATGTCCTGTACCCCAATTAATGCTTCAGTTCCAATTATGTCAATTTTGTTATCTCCAATTCCGGTGAAATTCAAAGTGATAAAGGAAATCTTTTCACTCGGACTTGCATTTTGAATAGATTCAACATCATTTACATAAAATATTAAATTATTACCAAGCAATTCATTGGGCAATACTATTTCACCCAGATTGTTTTCTAAACTACTAAAAATAAAAAACGTTAATCGTTTTTCATCTTTGTCAAACTCATAATCCTCTATATCATAGTTAGATGTTGTAATTACTTCAAAGGTGTTACCATCCATATTAACATTGAAACGTTTGATTAGTCCTGTTCCATCCTCAGAAAGCAAACCAAAAGCAGGATTAACTATCAA
>Ga0206680_10000772_pt1 | contig 11424 bp, 10 predicted proteins | sample M115012015metaG_FD_160124 | JGI IMG/M metagenome (GOLD analysis project Ga0206680, IMG submission 160124) | Ammonia-oxidizing marine archaeal communities from Monterey Bay, California, United States - M1 150m 12015 | ecosystem: Environmental > Aquatic > Marine > Intertidal zone | place: USA...
CACGCACATCGATCTGGAGGAACGTTGCGCTGAGAAAGGGATTGGTTTTCACGTGATTCCCGGGCTGTCTGCCACTACCCTTGCAGTTTCGCTATCCGGATTACAGTCATACAGGTTCGGCCGGCAAGTCACCATCCCGTTCTCGGTCGGAAAATATCTGCCGACATCCCCTCTGGAGATGATTTGCAGAAACAAGGATGCTGGGCTCCACACTCTGGTTCTTCTCGACCTCGATCCAACAGGAATGGGTGTGGAGAATCCCCGTCCGATGGTGCCTGGAGAGGCCGTGTCCCTGCTCGAGAGAATGGGTGAGCGAGTCGAGAACTCTTCGAAAGCACTTGACCGACCCATCAAAGATTGGAGTGGGATGTTGCTGAGCGACCTCGGCACCGAGGAGGAAAGAGTTGTGTCAGGCACTCTGGGGGGGCTTTCGGAGATTGATGGGGGATACGTGCACGCGTTCATACTTCCAGCCGAGTTCAGCGGCATGGAGGAATCAGCCTTCGAGCGCCGCAGGCTCCCCCATTAGACGACGGACTCAAACAGGAGCTTTACTTGGAGGGTGTGAGAGAGATGGCGAAACCCCCTGCAGAAGTCAGCTTTCCCGGCGACAAGAATCGACGCAAGAAGATTCGTATGCGGGGGATAAAACAGGCCTCGAAGGAGATTCAGCACCGGCTCGACAGGAACCTCGAGGAACTCATGGACGACCCTGAAATCTTCGTGCCGGAGATAAGGGGGGAGGTTGATGGATCGTTCTTCTCGAAAGACAGGATGGCGAGAACTCTCAAGGAACTCTCTGTGGTGGCCTCAAAGCGCAGCGATCCTCGATGGCTGCGCAAGCGGATGACGAAGAAAGGTGGCGACCCGGTCTGTTGCGCGTTGGCTGGAAGTCTGCTTGCTGCATCTGAGGAAGATCGGACTACCGTCGCGGTGTTCAAAAATCCTCTGTTCGGGGTCGCCAGTTACATCCGCAGAGGCAGCGGCAAGCAGAGCCACCTCGCTGGAATCCAGAATCACACTCACCCGAAGATACGTCTTCTGGTCTGGGACGAACACGCCAAGGCAGGGCAGTGGTTCTTCTCATGGGATGGTGGCTTCGTATTCACGGGAAGCACTCCTTCCCCTCCGGCTGAATGGGTGGAGTGGAGCCTTGATAACGCCTCGATAGAACTGAGTGGTGACGAGATTAGATGGAGCAGAGGCCTCAATGAACAGACAGTCGCTGATGGCGAACTAACTGAGGTTGGTTGGCTGCGTATGGAGTTCGGTGATGGCACTGTAGTAGGCCTGTCTCAGGCGGCTTTGGCGAAAACCGAAGAGCAGTTTGCCCAGAGCGTGGCGATGGGGATGATGCCGCCCCGCCTTAGCGACGTGTCAAGCACTGAGTGGATGTGGAGACCACAGGGATGGCCCGAGGACAGGGGGCTGCCAGAAGAGGGCATCGAGCGTCTCGAGGAGGTTTTGGGGGCTTGGCTCGGGTTGGCACTCGACGATTCTCTTCTAACGAGGTCCTGCCGAAGCAGCATACTGAACTCCATCTGCGATGGTTTTGTGGTCGGTACCCACTGGTTCTCAGAGGAAGCACGGGTTGATTTCCTAGAGCACATGACGGGGGCTGCAGAGGAGAGGGCTGCGTTGTCCTGCATCCTGGACTCGCTGGAAACCGGGATTCACGTCAGGACTGATGGTGTTGTTCTCGAAATCGAGGACGACGTAGTCCGCTTTGAGGACTCGTCCTGCCACCCCAATCTTGTCGCGCTATGGCCTGAGCACGGCCTCACCATACTCGAGGGAATCTACGGGATGTCGGGGGGGGAAGCCGAGGATATTCTAAGCAAACAGGAGAAGCGTAAGCAGGGTTTCGGGGCATTCCTTCGCGAACTTAGCGTCAGTAGGTCCACGGCAATGCGACTGGAGCGATTGCCATGGGAAGCCGGCTCTCTGCCTAGCCCGCTGAACTTTGCTGACAATCTGATTAGGCAGGCCGTCGACAGTGGGGTTGCTTCCACCGTCTCCAAGGCCCGGAAAGGGAAGGGGTTGGAGATGGCTATGGGTTGGGCTTGGCTCAATGTGCACGAAAGGACCGAGTCGGACGCCTGGCGCTTCGATGAGGCCAGTCGGGACAAGGGGGGCGATTGGGTCCCGGCCCTTCAGGCATTGTGGGATGCAGCCGAGGACCTGTTACTCAACGAGAACAAGGATGCGGTACAAGATTACGAAGCGGCGATGAAGTGGCTTTCCGAGACTAGTGGTTCAGGCCAGCTGCCCTAATCAGTGAGAGAGAGTTATCCAAATTGCAACAGCGAACAGCGATACTCCCATCACCAGATTGAGGTTTTTCGCAGAATCAGGGCTACTGAAGGCCCTCTTGAGGATAGTACCGAAGGCGGTCCAAGATATCACTGCAGGTAGGCCGAAGAGAAGATTCAGGAAGACAAGCAGGGCCTTGGCTTCAAACCCGGTTCCAAAAAGGGAGCCAAAGGCTGTCATTAGCACGAGGAAGTGAATCCACGCCTTTCCATTAACGACTTGCAGGACAATACCTGTAATGGTTCCAAGACGGTCGCTCTCCTGATCTTCTTCTGTAATTGGAGAGGCCGTGGCTACCTTGAATGCGAGATAAGCAATGTAGGCCGCACCCAGATATCTCAGCAAATCGAAGTACGACTTATTCTCCTCGATAAACACCGTAGCGCCGGCAACGAACAAACCGAGGGTCGACCAGCCAATTGCCATACCAGCAACCAGAGGGAGGGTTGCTCGTAGACCATGTTGGGATCCATGAGCAGCGCATAGTACATTATTCGGGCCCGGTGAAAAACACATCGGGATGATGAATACAAGAGTAGCAAGCAGTAGATTAGTGTCCATGCGGACCCCTCTCAAGCTCTGGCTTCTAGCAAGGCATTTGCAGCAGCCAATGCCTGCTGCATGTCGGCCCACAGGTCCTCAACGTCCTCTATACCAACGCTCATACGTACGAAACCGGGAATGATACCTGCCTCGGTCCGCACCTCCTCGGGAACGAACATGTGACTGGAGTTGAACGGGCACTCAATGAGGCTCTCTATCCCTCCAAGACTGGTGGCCTCGAAAATCAACTCCAGGGCTCTCAAGAAACACAGAGCTGCGGCGTCGCCACCCTTGATGACGTATGACAGCATACCACTTCCTCTAGGCATAATCCTCTGGGCGACCTCGTGGTCGGTGTAACTCGACAAGGAGGTATGATTGACACTCTCTATCATCGGATGTGCCTCCAATCTGCTCGCTAACTCGGCGGAGTTGGAGGCATGAATCGGCATGCGGGCGTGAAGTGTCCTCATCCCCCTCTCGAGTAGGTAGCACATATGTGGGTCGGCTGCGCCTCCTAGATGCACCTTCTTAGGGAATATCTCAGCCACTAGGTCCTTGCTTCCGACGACGATTCCGGCTATCAAGTCCGAGTGGCCTCCGAGGTACTTTGTCCCCGAGTGGATGACTAGGTCAAAGCCCATTGATATGGGATTGCACGCCCAAGGGGTTGCGAAGGTGTTGTCAACAATGGCAATGAGACCGTGCTTCTTGGCTACCGCAGCCATTGCCTCTAGATCGCACACCTTGAGAACAGGGTTGGTCATGGTCTCTACGTACAGGATCTTGGTGTTCTCCTGAATAGCTGCCTCGTAGGACAAGGGGTCCCTGATATCAGCCATTGATACTTCGATGCCGAATCTCGGAAGGTCCTCGGTCATGAATCCGTATGTCCCACCATAACAATCGGGGCTCGCCACCATGTGGTCGCCATTTGAAAGCAGAGCGAGAAGGGTCGTTGTGACTGCCGACATTCCACTCGCGAATGTCTCCCCATCCTCTGCACCCTCAAGGGCAGCGACCTTCTGTGCCACCCCCTCAGAGTTGATGCTTGAGAGTCGGCTATACAGCGCCGTGTGCTGGGCTCCGTTGGCCCAGCCCTGATAGCGCTCGTCGGTGAGTTGGTAGGTCGAGGTCAGGAAGATCGGAGTGGTGGCGGCTCCCTCGATGTTTTGGATGCCGGACCATATCGCCCGCGTTGCGAATTTCTTGTCGGAGTACTTGTCGCTCATGGAACTCCGAGGAGTGATGGTTTCATCAACTATACGCCGGTGATTTCTAGAATATGTCGAATAAAAAACATAAAAGCACAGATTAACCGACTAAATGTCGGAATATTTTATTTCTCACCGTCACTTCCCAAACTCATGCCTACCTCTGAATTGGACCTTAAGGATGCAAGCATAATTGAAATGTTGAAAGAAGACTCAAGAGCCAGTACACAGGCTATAGCCGATGCTTTAGCAATGCCTAGGGTCACCGTTCATGATAGGATAAGGAGACTGCAGGAGAGAGGGATTGTGCGACGCTTCACGGTGGAGCTTGGGAAGGAGGAGCTTGGATGGAGTCTGCACGCCTTCATCCTCGCCAACTGGGCCGGGGAGAGGGGGGAGACTGACAGGCGGGATGTGGCTCAGGAGATCTGTAGCATGCCATTCGTCGTCGGATGCCACATAGTCACTGGACAGTGGGACTTCATCATCGAAGTCCTAGCGAAGAACATGGAGGATCTCGGTGACTCAATTCTCGATGGACTCTCAGCAATACGGGGGGTGGGTCACACTCAGACACTGGTCTCATTCTACAACTTTGATGGAGAGGCAAAGGCCCTTAGTTAATCCAGCCCGATTACTGCAAGCACTGAATCCAAATTGGCGTCAACCACTGTTGATTTGGCGAGAGAGTTCTCGACCGCTACTTCGGGGTCTTTCAAGCCGTGGCCAGTCACTGTGACTACTACTGTACTACCTTTAGGAATATTACCGGCGGCGTGGCACTTCAGTAGGCCTGCTATACCAGCGGCGGAGGCAGGTTCAACGAAAATACCTGCACTACGGGCGAGCATCCTCTGCGCATCTAGTATCTCCTCATCACTAACCACGTCGATTGCTCCAGAGGAATCGGTAGCCGCGGTGACAGCTTGCTCCCAACTCGCGGGGTTGCCGATTCGTATTGCGGTGGCAATGGTCTCAGGATTCTCTACAGGGGTGCCGAGGACTATCGGAGCCGCACCCTCGGCCTGCCAGCCCATCATCCGGGGTAGCCTACTGCTTCGCCCAGCTGCGAGATATTCATTGTAGCCTAACCAATAGGCGGTGATGTTACCGGCATTGCCTACGGGAAGAAAATGCATGTCAGGGGCGTCGCCGAGATTATCACAGACCTCGAATGCCGCAGTCTTCTGCCCCTGTATGCGGAATGGGTTGATACTGTTCACAACCTCAATCTCATCTCTCTCACCCAGTTTCCTGACAATATCGAGGGCGTCGTCGAAGTTACCTCGGATCTCGAGGGTCTTGGCTCCATGTATCAGCGCCTGAGCCATCTTACCGTAAGCGATTTTGCCTTCCGGTATCAAGACCAAGCAGGTCATCCCGGCAGCGGCGGCATATGCCGCGGCAGAGGCACTAGTATTGCCGGTGCTGGCACACACAACGATGCTGGCCCCGCGCTCAGCAGCCTTGGTGACGGCTAGTGTCATTCCCCTGTCCTTGAACGAGGCTGTCGGGTTGAGTCCCTCGTACTTGATGAAAAGGCGGAAGTCCCCTCCGATCTCACTGACTATGCCTGTGACCTCAATGAGAGGGGTGCCTCCTTCGTTCAGTGTGACTGTACGGGTCTCCTCTGATACTGGTAGGAACTCGCGATAGCGCCGAATCACGCCGTGGCCCGTCATGGTCAGACCAGATGGGTTTCAGCCATGAACCTCACCCGGGCTACCGAAGCGTCCAGCTAGATTGAGGCAGATTGCAACAACAGGTCCTATCAGTATAGCGAAAAGGATAGTACCCTCCCTAAATGTCCCCCCTAGAAATACCCCGAATACTAGAACAGAAACTTCGATGCTGCCCCGGACTCTTGCTAGTGGAATCCCGGAGGCCTTCTGCAACCCGGTCATCCATCCGTCCCGCGGACCCGGTCCCAGATTGGCTGTGAGGTAGATGCCGCTGCCGATTCCGATCAGGAGTACGCCAACTAGGACCTGTGCTACAGCCAATACCTGTGAATCGGGGACTGGAAGAAGTGGTACCATCACCTCAATCGCCAGAGAGATGATGACTGCATTGAGGATTGTACCGATACCAGGCTTCTCCTTCAAGGGAATCCAAAGTAGAAGGACGAGGATGCTGACAAGGAAGGTGGCTTGGCCAACAGACCAATCGATGTTTCGTGCTATTCCCTGAGCCAGTACAGTCCAGGGCGTGTTACCAATACCTGCTGCAATCAGTATGGCGTCGCCGGTGCCGAAAATCCAAAGTCCAGCTATCAGAATCAACAGGGTCCTCGCGGGTGGTCTCGTGGTCATGGGGTCGGTCGCGCTCCACCATGTGGTCGGCACTTCCTTGGCGGGACGCAGGAAGGTTAGCACGCCCACGGCACACGATGGGGTTTCAGCCTTGAACCCAATCGGAGTATCCGGGCGTGCTGGAAGCCTCCCACGCCACTATCTGGGGAGTCCTGTAGGGGTGGTTGGAAAGTATTGTCTCAATGAGTAGATCCTTGCTGTCGGCATTGGTCTTGATCTCCAAACGCCATTCCTCAGAGCTCTGAGTTGTTTCGTCCCAAGAGTATACGGAGGTTATGCGGTCCCTCTGCACACAGGCAGCGAGTCCTTTCTCAACCAATTCGGAGGACCAAGCCCCCACCTCCGCCTCTATCCATTCTCCTGGGAGAGTGGTCTGTACCACCCACACAATATGGCTCACAGCACAACGAAGAGGTGAATACGAATCAACCCGATGCATAGTTTGAATGCAAGGTGTCCCTTAGCCCGGATACGGTGAGCCAATGGAGCAGTGGGAACAGCCTATCGACACGGGAGTGGTCCCAGATGGTGGTTCTAGCTTCGATGTCATAGTGGTCGGAGGAGGGCCTGGGGGCTCGGCCGCAGCCGCCTACAATGCGATGAACGGCTGCCGGGTGTTGTTGCTCGAGAAAGGGATTTGGCCTCGCGACAAGCCGTGTGGAGACGCTGTCGGTGGTAAATCGCTGTCCCATGTTGAGGAACTCGGCGTGTTGCCCATGATTGAAGCCACACCTCACTATGTCGTCGACTCGATTGTCTTCGGCAGCTCCAACAACTCAGAGGTCAGGGTGATGTTACCCAAGGAGACTTATGAGGCGAAGGGGTTGTTGTCGGGATACGCCTTGCCTAGGATTCAATTCGACTACATGCTTTTCAAGCGCGCTACTGAAATTGTGCTCGAAGCGGGTGGTGCGGTGATCCAAGGCTTCTCTGTCAACGACGTAACTGTTGAAGGGGCGGGAGAAGGAGTGAAGATAGTAGGAGTGAGGGGGAAGACGGGGGGCGCTCGCTCTGAGGAGCCCAATCTCTCCTTCAGTGCTCCCTTGACAATAGGAGCAGGTGGGTACAACTGTCCGGTATCCCGCGCCATCACCGAGGTCCACGATGAACCACATCGAGATGACGAGCACTTTTGCGGCGGCTACCGCGAATACTGGGAGAACGTAGAGGGACTCGAGGACTCAGAGGGTCCCATCGAGATACACTTCATCGAGGAGGTGCTGCCCGGCTACTTCTGGTTGTTCCCGGTTCAGAAGGGAGTTGTGAATGTCGGAATCGGCATGCTGATCTCTGAGCAGCGAAAGCAGAAGGGAATGAAGAAGTCGCTCAAGCAAATTCAGAGATGGGTCATCGAGGAGCACCCCGTATTCAAACAGAGGTTTGCCAACGCCACTTTCGTGCCTAAATCACAGAAGGGGTGGCAACTCCCATTCGGATCACCAAGGAAAAATGCGCCGTCCTACCAACCGAGGCGAGCAGCGATGGCTGGGGCGATGGCTGTGGGAGACGCCGCTAGTCTGGTTGACCCATTTAGCGGAGAAGGTATCGGAAACGCACTGGTAACGGCCAAGATGACGACTAGGCACTTCGACAAGAAGGAACACTCCGAAGGCTTCCCTCAGGGTGCAGCGGAGGAGTACATGGAGAACCTGTGGGATGAGTTGGGCAAGGAACTGACGAACTCTACGAAACTGCAGAGGTTGATGAAGCGGAAGCGTCTCACTAACTGGTTCATCAAGAAAGCGTCGAAGAAGGAGGAGATTGGGAAGATGATGTCAGAAATGATTGCGAGTAAAGAGAGTCAGGAGGCGCTTTGGAGCCCCTGGTTCATGTTCAAGACCCTGATACTACCATGAGGTGATGTGTTGACGGGAATAACTCACTCTCTGGATGGTATCGAGGCTGTGTTCCTCGACCTCGATGGTACCCTCTACCTAGGTGACGAGTTAATCGAGGGGGTTCCCGACTTCCTGACTCGTCTCGAAACAGCAGGGATTCGTCGCTTCTTCCTGTCCAACAACTCGAGTCGGTCGGTTGAACAGTATGTCGAGAAGTTGCATGGGATGAGCATTCATGCGAAGTCTGAGGACGTGATGCTTTCGACCCATGACCTGCTAGCATGGCTCGGCTCCAAAGGAGTTACCCAGAGTTATCTGGTGGGCACTGAAGGGATGCGGGATATGCTAGAGGAAGCAGGTGTTTCTACCGATTCAACCGAGCCGCAATACGTCGTTCTTGGTTATGACACGGAGATTACTTACGAAAAACTCAGCACGGCTTCAGTGCACCTCCACAGAGGGGTCCCGATGGTCGCCAGTCACCCCGACACGGTCTGTCCCTCACCGGATGGTGGTCTGCCTGATACTGGAGCCTACATGGATCTCTTCGAAGCGACCACCGGGATACGCCCGGAGCATGTATGTGGCAAACCAAACGCGGGAATGATATTGCACAAGGTCGAGGAGTTGGGTCTGCGACCTCAGCAATGCGCAATGGTTGGGGATCGTCTTTACACCGATATGGAAATGGCTGAGAGAGCTGGAGTCCATGGCATACTGGTGCTCAGTGGGGAAGCCACAAAAGAGGATCTAGGGGATGCACCGCAGGACCCTTCGCTCGTGGTCGGATCGGTAGATGAACTGATTCAGTAGAGGGAGAAACCCTCAACCACACCAGCCCCTACCGGAACCGTGAACGAGGGACTAGTCACGGTTACTGGCGCGAGCGGCTTCATCGGCAGCCACATCGTCGCAAACCTGCTCGCTCGCGGCAGAGCCGTCAGAGCAACTGTGAGGGATTCCACAGACCCAGACAAAGTCGACCATCTATACGCTCTTCCTGTGGCCGAGGGTGGATCTCTCGAAGTCGTCGAGATGGATCTGTTCGATGAAGGCTCTGTGAATGCTGCAATCGTCGGGTGCACAGACCTGATACATACCGCAGCCGCAGTGAGAATCAGTGCTAAGGATCCTCAGAAGCAGATTGTTGACCCGAGTGTGATAGGCACACAAAATGTAGTTTCGGCAATCGACGCTGCCGGGACAGTCAGGAGATTCGTGCATACTTCCTCCACCGCCGCCATCAGGCCGATGAAATGGAGGGATGGGGAGACACTGACCACCGAGACCTGGGCAGATGATGCTACGCTCGATGGCAATCCCTACGGATTGGCTAAGGTCGAGGCGGAACGCGTGGTCAGGAAATGGCATGCCTCTTCAGATGTTGAAACCCGCCCGCGTATAGTGACAATACACCCGAGCGTGGTGTTCGGTCCGCCGATGAGCAAGATTCACCTACGCGGCTCACTCTCTTTCGTGATGGCGCTCGTCCGAAGGGAGATTCCGGTGGTGCTGCCCATGCAGGTCAACATCGTGGATGTGAGAGACGTTGCCGAGGCCCACGTCAGAGCATTGACTCGGGGCGAGGATGCCGGACGCTACCTGACAGTGAGTGGGGACATGCAGTTCAAGGATATCTCGCTTGCAATCAGGCAGGCCCATCCTGAAATCAGGACGCCGACATTTACTCTTCCATACCCAATAGCACTGGTGGTCTCAATCTTCCACCGCAGGCTGAGCCTGGCCTGGGCTCGCCAGCACCTTAGGCGGCGGTTATACTGGGATGCGACACCCGCAGAGAAGGACTTGGGAATGTCATGGAGGGCGCCGCAAGAGGCGCTCCTAGACTCCATGCCAGTCATTCTTGAGAGGGGTTGGGCATAGGATTGGTTTTCATACAGGGTTACTAACGGAGAGCCGTGACGAGAGTAGCTCAGCTACTAGTGCTGCTGATGTTGAGTTCTTCAATCAGTGGTTGCCTGTGGTGGGGGGATGAAGAGGTCGTCGAAGAGGAAACAGGTCCGTTCGATTTCGATCAGGATGTACCAATCACGACTTGGTACCATTATCCTGGAACGGTACCGGAACCATGGGCTGTTGATGCTACCGACTCTACCGCGGTATCCGCGGCAAACATCACCGCAAACCTGAGTGGGAACAGTACCCCTTACTTCACCAACGCTACCTACTATGGCACTGGGTTCGACACCTTCGAGCCGACCATCGGAATCACCGCCTCCGGAGCCATCTTTTTCACCAACTACAACGGACTCGGTGATGGTACTCACATCATCCGCTCTCGGGACCAGGGGCAGACCTGGGAGGATGTAGGGCCGTTCGGGACTGTGGATGAGGACTCTGGACAGACTCCCAACTCCAACGACCCTTACATCTACGTCGACAAATTCACGGACAGGCTGGTTAAGTTCGACATGCACGCGCTTGCGGCAATGTTCGTTGAATACTCTGACAATGACGGTGACTCATGGAGCGCCCCTTTTCCGGTAGAGGGTTACTATGTGACTCAGGATCACCAAAGTATAGCCTCGATGCCGCCTCCGCCTGGTGTAACAGCATTCCACGAGGTAATCTACGTCTATTGTATCAACACAGGCTCCCCGGCAGCTGGAGCACAGTGCTCCCGCTCACTAAATGGAGGCATGTCGTGGGATGTACAGAGAATTGGTTTTCCTAGCAGCAGTTTCCCTCAGTGCTCGGGGCTTCACGGACATGTAGCTGGGGGCATAGATGGGGCAGTTTACAGAGGAAACCCCTCATGCGAGGGGCCGGCTGTCTACCGTTCTCTAGATGGAGGGTACACTTGGACGGAGCACACCATAACAACAGAAGTAGGGATGCAGCAAGGGTGGCACTCCCATGAGGTTGCAACGGCTGTTGATGATGGGGGTAATGTCCACGCTACCTGGATAAGTAACGACCAGTTGCCGTGGTACGCATACTCGCGGGACCAAGGCAACACCTGGAGTGATCCGATGATGGTTGCAGCCCCGGGTGTCAAAGAGACTGGATTTCCAACAATCTTCGCAGGTGCAGAGGGGCGTGTGGTGGTTGGCTATATTGGAGAGGTGAATGATGTGAGTGCGAACAACACGACGTCTGGAGGAGTTGGTTGGAACGGTTACATGGCCATCATGACAGATGCTTTTGTCGAGAATCCGCTCATCACTACTGTGGCTGTTAACC
>Ga0206680_10000775_pt1 | contig 11415 bp, 10 predicted proteins | sample M115012015metaG_FD_160124 | JGI IMG/M metagenome (GOLD analysis project Ga0206680, IMG submission 160124) | Ammonia-oxidizing marine archaeal communities from Monterey Bay, California, United States - M1 150m 12015 | ecosystem: Environmental > Aquatic > Marine > Intertidal zone | place: USA...
GGCTGTCTCGATCTCAGCGTACAGGCCGTCCGCAAGTTTTTCTTCCTCTTGTGCCATTACGGAAAACGTCGTCAACGCCATGGCTGCGGCCAGGGCGCCCTTCAAGTTGTGGTTCATTTTCGCCATCAATTTCATGGGACGGCCGAGGGAACCCAAAAACGCCCTCGACCGCAATGCTTTATTCGCGCCGGGGTCGCCTTGAGTGTTCGGGATTGACCGCAAACAGGTTAAGCCTTTAGCTCCCGGCCTGTAAACGTGGACGCCGCGCATCCCCAACCCACCCGTCTTTTTACCCGCCTGGCTAAGCTGGGGCTGGTATCTCTGCTGGCTGGCAACGGCCTGGCCGACGGCGCGGTGCAGTTCGACGTGTTCATGGGGTTCGCCGGCAAGGCGCAGCAGGGCGAATGGTTTCCGGTGACATTCGAGATCTTCAACGACGGCCCGACCTTCGACGGCCAGGTCGAGTTGCGGCCGCGCTTCGGGGACGTTTACCGCTACAATGTCGAGTTGGCCACCAACACACGCAAGCGGTTCACCCTCCCGGTTTTCGGCAGTGCAAACCCCGTCTGGTCGGCCAAGTTAAAAAACGGCAGCAAAACAGTAGCCAAACATGACGAACTAAAGCTCGACATCTCCGACCCTTCCACCGTCCTCGTCGGCGCGTTGAGCGACCAGCAGGCCGGCGGGCCGGTACTGCCGCGTACTCGCTTTAAGCGCAAATGGGAAAACGATTCATTCGCCCCGCGCGTGGCCCACATGCAGCTGGACACCTTCCCTGACGATCCCATCGCATTAAGCGGCCTGCATGTGCTCTACCTCAACTCTGCACGCGCCATCAACCTGCGCGCCGAGCAGGCAGCCGCTCTCTCGACGTGGGTGCTCGGCGGCGGCCACCTGATTTTGGCGGTGGACCGGCACGGCGATGTCACCGGCACGCCATGGCTGGCAAACCTCGTTCGCGCCCGGTTCGGCGCGGTGCAAAACACAGCCGTCGGCCAGGCGCTGTATCGCTGGGCCGACGGCGGAGGCGACTCAGCCGTTGGCAACCCGGACGACGCTTTCGCCGCCGGCCAGCTCGCAGCAGCAGAAGTGCGCCTGGCCGATGGCGCGGCGCTCTTCGAACTCGACAACCGGGTGGTCGCCGCCGAGGCCAGTCGCGGCCTTGGTCATGTGAGTGTGCTGGGCTTTAACCCTGAGCGCGAGCCGTTCAAGTCGTGGACGAACCGTGCCTGGTTCTGGGCGAGATTGGCCAAGGTTCACGGCGCTTGGTTTGAAGAGGACGCTCCCCAGCGGTACCGCCAGCTGCATATCGACGGCGTTTACGGCGCGATGCTTGACAGTCGGCAGGTCAGCAAGCTGCCGGTCGAATGGCTGCTGCTGCTGCTCGCCGCCTACCTCGTGATCATCGGGCCGGTGGACCGAATCTGGCTAAAGCGCATCAACAAACAGATGCTCACCTGGCTGACCTTCCCGGCGTACGTTGCGATTTTTTCGCTGCTGATTTATTTCATCGGCTACAAGCTGCGCGCCGGCCAACTTGAGTTGAACGAACTGCATATCGTTGATGTGCTGCCCGGGCAGCAGGAAGTTCTGCGCGGCCGCAGTTACGTGTCTATCTACTCGCCGGTCAACGACGACTACCAGCTCGGCGGACGATACGCGCAGGGTGCCATCCGTTCCGAGTACCTCGGCCCCAACCGGGGCGACACAGCCTCCTCCCTGCGGGTTGAGCACGCCTCCGGAAAAATCGAGGCCAGCGCCCGCGTACCGATCTGGACCAGCCGCCTGCTCTGCTCCGAATGGATCGCCCCAGACAATGGCGAGATCATGGCGACTCTCACCAAAAACGCATCATCCGACTATGAGCTAAGCCTCAGGAATGGACTCGATAAAGCGATTACCGGTGCAGCGTTGCTGTCAGATGGCAGAATCACCGAGTTGGAATTGCAGTCACCGTCGGGCAGCACTCGCACGCTCAGCATTCGCACCGGTTCGTCGCCTACTGCTGAAGCTGAATTTGGAAATATCAGTCTAGACGGAGAATTTCAAACCCGCGTAAATGCTCGAAACATGGCATTCGGCGACACCGAGAGCAGCCGAATCAAGCCAGCGATAATGAACATCGTGACATGTTCATTCCCAGCGCTTCTCAGAACTGGTGAAAATCAAGCAGGCCCCCTCGTTGCCAACTTCATCAGCTCGGGTGGGCTCGACCTGTCCTCCAACGCCCAGCGTGGCAGTGCTGTGTTGTTTTTGCTGGCGGAAGATCACGCGCCAATTCCGTCCACGGGGCTTTTTGAAACCAAGATAGCCCAGGCGCTGACCCTGTACCGCATCCCGATCGAGTTTACTAAAACCGACTAATACCCGGCCAAGCGCAAACGAACCAACAACTATGTCAGAAGAATCACCCACTTTGCCACCGCCTGTCTCCAGTGTCGCTGTCGAGACGTTCGGACTCACGCGCCACTACGGCAATCTCACTGCGCTGAACCAGCTCGACCTCACCGTGAACCAAGGCGATCTCTTCGGCTTCATCGGCTCGAACGGCGCCGGCAAGACCACCACGCTGCGCATTCTCTCGACTTTTCTCTCGCCCTCGACCGGCACCGCGCGCGTCCTTGGCCACGACGTCGTACGCGAGGCGAACCAGGTCCGCCGCATCCTTGGCTACATGCCGGATTTCTTCGGCGTGTACAAGGACATGGAAGTCACGGAGTACCTCGACTTTTTCGCCGCGTGTTACCGCATCGGCGCAGCTAGGCGCGAGCAGACCATAAACGACGTGCTCGAGCTCGTCGGGTTGAGCGAAAAAAAAGGTTCACTCATCGGTGCGCTCAGCCGAGGCATGCAGCAGCGGATAGGCCTCGCACGTGTGCTCGTGCACGATCCCGAGATTCTCCTGCTCGACGAACCGGCCAGCGGACTCGATCCGAGGGCGCGCATCGAGATGATGGCTATCCTGCAGGAGCTGCAGCGTCTCGGCAAAACGATCCTGATCTCGTCGCACATTCTCAGCGAGTTGCAGTCGCTCTGCAACCGTGTCGCCATCATCGAGAAAGGTAGCCTGATTTACAGCGGGCCGGTGCAGGGTGTCCAGGATCAGTTCACGCAAAAACAGGGCTACCGGCTTCGCGTGGCGGACAACCCAGAGCGCGCGCTCGAATTGCTGCACGAACGTCCTGAAATCGCCGAGGCGGAACTAGAGCAGGAGAGCGATTACATCCATGTCGCGCTGGCCGACGGCCATACCAACGGCGGCGTGATCGCATCGATCATCGTCAACGGTGGACTGCAACTTACTGGGCTAGAGGAAGTTGAAATGGATCTCGAGGATGTCTTCCTGCAGGTCACGCGCGGCGAAACACAGTAGCCACCACCCCCCGCTCAATCGCCGGTGAACCGGCTCACCCTCGAGCGTACGTCCTCGCGGAACCGCTCAATGCACCCGTCAACATATCCGGCAATATCCAGCGACGGATCGTCCACGAGTGGCTTCAAATCCATCGCATAACTGGCGAGATTCATTTCATCGACAGCGTGCGAATCGAAGAACGTCGCGTTGGAACGAAGCCGCCCTTCCAGCGCGAGGTCATAGCGTTTGCCGCCGGTAATCTGTGAATCGTAAATGCTAATGAGTGCTCGCACCAGATTCGGTCGGTTGGCCATATTAAGCAGCACCTTCTCGTCGTCGGGCAGCCAGTTGAGGTCGCGCCAAACCTCGACGCCGTAAACCTCCGCCGGCCGCTCGTCTTCCGGCAGTTCGCGCAATGCCTGGATCAGCGGCACCACCACAGCAACGTGCGTATCGTGTTTGTCGGCGAGGTTGTGCGTATAAACCACCTGCGGCCTGGCCCCTGCAAGGATCGTCTTCAAGTCAGCGGCGTAGTCACAGTTTTCCGGCTGCTTCACCGCCGAGCTTGGGTAGTGGAGTTGCGCCACGAAACCAAATTCGCCGACGACGGCTGCCTTGCGCTGCTCCTCGGCACGGACAACCTGCATCTGCTCGTCGGTGTAGTCGGCATACTCGTTGGTTCGCGAACTGCCGGCACCGTTGGTCACTGTCACGCCGCCGAACCATTTCTGCGGCTGCTTGTAGCAGGCGAGGATGCCGTGCAGCGCCATCACCTCAAGGTCGTCCTGGTGTGCACCGACGCCGAGGTGCGTCGTGCGTCCGATCGCCTGGTTTGGCTCGGAGTCGTCTGGAATAAATAGGTCGGCGTTTGGATTGGCAAACTGGATCATGGCTTAAAAAAATGGAGCGCGGCCGGGAAACACCCCTTGGCCAAGTCAATCCGCTTGGTCAAGTTTCGTCAACCGTCCAGTTTTGGCCGGTTGAACCGAAACTCACTCAACGTTGAATGGTCAAGGCAAACAGCCTCGCATTCTTCACGTGGAGACGCAGTTGATAGCGGCCCGCAGCCAGGTCAGTCATCGCTTTATCCTTCCAATTCACCGGGTGCCATAAGCTGTTCCCGGTGATGACAACCGACTGATCCCTCGTATAACCGGCGACCCGATAACCTTCAGCGGTTAGGAGTTCAACCCGTACCTCTCCATTGGTGGCATCCGCGTTGACGGTTACCCGTTTAACGTTGCCCAGTTGAATTGATTTAAGTGTGACTTGAGCGATGCCATTCGTTGGCTCAATGGCGGCGTACCGATCGCGTGGAAGTATTGCAAGCCCGATGCCAGTGGAATCATTTTCCAGATCGGAATTCCACCCGGGATAGGCGCCGTAATAAAACCGAATTTCCTCTGGCAAATGGATTGGCGTTGAACTGGTCCAAAGGCAGCCCGCATCAAACGTTTCACCATCCCCTGTCACCGGGAGAAACATTTCATCCTGAAACGAACGGTGCCAATGGATGCCATCCCTGCTCAAGGCCAACTCGGCTGGCATGTTCCCGGTGCCGCCCCGATCGAAACCACCAAAATCGAGGCGTTGCAACGTGGCAAGATAAACACCGTGAATATAAAACACAGATGCCCCGTGTATCTGTCCCAAATCTCCGTCGTCAGGGACAATGATCAACTGGGGCATCGACCAGTCGACAAAATCTTTCGACTCTGTCCGGATAATGGCCCGCTTCCAGAAACGACGCCCATCGGGGGCGTCAATCCAAGTTTTGGAATAGATGACAAAGCAATCACGCCGGGGATCCCACATCAGGTCAATCACATCGCTGATTGCCGGACGAGTGGGCGGCTCACCCTGACTCTCAGCGGACAATGGAGGCTGAGTGGGATCACCGTAAGCTCCCTGTAGAAGCGGCGCTTTTGAATGTTTAACCCAGTGAATCCCATCACGAGAAAAAGCAACGCAGAGCCCCGGAACCTGTCTGCCTGCAACATTCACAAAATCCCAGTAGGCCATTTTATAACGCTTCTCCGTATCGGAATCACGATGATCCACAAGAACCGACGCGCCGTAGTTGACGCTTCGCCCACCGTTGCCCACCAGGACAATGTTGGTGTTGTTGTCGCCGTTGTAATCAAAGAGGCCAAGATTCGGTTTTTCCCAAACCACTCCATCATTGGAAGTCGCGTAGCAAACCACGACACGCCGCGTGGGATCATTTGCGTGATTGCTGGAATAGGACTGATACCAGCACTGGTGCAGACCGGTTCTTATATCCCGGTAAACAGTGCAATACCCGATGGCCACCTCCCAGGGCTTGGTTTCACCGATCACGGGATTGGCCGCATGTCGCTTGGGTTGTTGAAGAACACGCCGCGTTCCGGAACGATACAGAATCGCATTGTCATCGACAAACAGGATGGTCCGGTCTCCGGTTTGGGCAGAAGAATCCGAAGACGCTTTTGAGTTGCCTGCAACAACCCCAACCGCAATGTCCTGCGGCAGCAGGAATAATACAGCCACCATGCCGATTCCTCTTACACTCATAGAAAGAAAATTCCGGCACCTCCGTTGTGCCAACTCCGGGAATAACCCAAGATCAAATCGTTGTAACATCACTCAGTAAGAACAAAGGCAAAAACCAAGGCAATGGACTTATTAACCTTCATCTAGAGTTGGGCACTTTGCCTTTTCATTCAAAGCCGCGCCCGAAAAAACAAAGCTATTCAGCCTTTGGTTTCAAAGCAATTCCTCGACGAGTTCCGGCGGACGGGCGATGACGGCCCGGCGGCCTTTCACCACAATCGGCCGCTCGAGCAATATCGGGTGATGCTCGATGGCGGTGAGGATGTCCTCCTCCGGTGTGTCCGGCGAGAGGCCGAGTTCAGTGTACTCGTCCTCCTTGGTGCGCAGTAGATTGTGCGCCGGCACCTTAAGTCTCTGCAGTAAAGCGCCCAGTTCCGCCTGGCCTAGCGGCTCCTTAAGGTACTCCACCACGTCTGGTTCCTCGGCATTTTCACGTAGGATACCAAGCGCTTGGCGGCTCTTCGAGCAGCGCGGATTGTGGTAGATAATCATTTCTTTTTTTCGGCCTGGAGTAGATGTCGCACCCGGTCGTACTCGGGGTTCACGCACTTCTCGCCCCACCGCTTAAGGACGGCCAGCAGGCCGGGGTCACTCTCGGTCTTCAGCCCTTGATCGCCTGTTTTTTTGACCCACTCATCAAGCAACCGGCGATGGCGCCGCAGTTGTTTCTTGAACTTCGGATCCTTGGCCAAGTTGTAAATCTCGTGCGGGTCGCTGGCCAGGTCGTACAGTTCCTCCGGCTCTTTTTTCGGGCCGAAGAAAATTAACTGCTTCTCGTTCATCTCGCCTTTGGCCATCATCTCACGAAATTTTTTGGAGACCGGCCATGGATCCTTGTAGCTCGGTTGCATAAATGGCCGATCCGTGAGGTAGTTGCGCAGGTACTTGAACCTCGGTGTGACCAGCGCTCGGATCCGCTCGATGGTGTAGTCACAACGATCGCGCGCCGCCACGACGAACTTCCGCTTTGTGTAGCCTTCGACCAAAAAGTCCGCGCCCTCCATGTGCGCCGGCACGTCAATGCCGGCGGCCGAAAGGCACGCCGGCGCGATGTCGATGCCGCTGATGAGATCCCTGCGAACCTGCCCTGCTGGAACGCCCGGACCGGCGACGATCATCGGCATTTGAATGCCGCCCTCATAAAGGAACTGCTTGTGCCGATGCAACTTATAGCCGTGATCACTGAAGCAAAAAATCAGCGTGTTGTCGTACAGCCCATCGCGCTTGAGCGCGGCAATGACCTGCTCGACTTGCTCGTCGGTCTCCAGTAGACAATCGTAGTGGTGCGCGATCTCCTCCCTCACGAGCGGAATGTCCGGATAATACGGCGGCACCGGCACCTTGGCGCGGTCGATCACAGCCGGTGCACGCCGGCCTAGCTTCCCACCGCGGAGCTGGACCTGGCCAAAGAACGGCTGATCTTTTTTTCGCCCCTTCCAGCACTCGCCGGCGACCAATGCTGCCGGACTTAAGGCGCGTTTTTTCGGCAGGAAGTCGTACATCGCAGCGGTGTCATGCCTGAAGTTGTAATCGTCCTTGCCCCCCTCGTTGAACGTCCAGTAACCGGCGGCACGAAACATCTCCGGTAGCGTCCGGACACCCTCGGGCAAACGGATGTCATCGTAAACCGGCCCCAAATCCTTTCCGCGAAAGTTCGCGCGACCGCTGCGATGATTGTGGATCCCTAGGCTCGTTTGCATCGCGCCGACAATGATCGACGATCGCGTCGCCGAGCAAACACCGGCCGGCGTGTAAAACCGGTCGAACCGAATGCCACTCGCCGCCAGCTGGTCGATGTTTGGCGTCTCGATCACCTTGTCGCCGTAGCAGCCAAACCAGCCGCTGACATCCTCAAGGTAAATCCAGAGGATGTTCGGTCGCTCAATCGCCTGCGCCTGGACAAACGCAAGCAGCAGACCGAAAAGGGGAATGGCTCTTTTCATGGCGGCGGAAAATGACACGGGCAAACAGGCCGGGCAAGCAAACGACGCAAAGTCAACTGACATTTCGCCTCCACGCTTTGCCAAGGTTGTGCCGCTCGGCGGATTGTGTTTTGATTTCGCGCATGAAAAACACGATTTTCACGGTTGCCATGGCTGCGGCAATGGCTGGCTGCGGCGGTGAGGAACAAAGCACCACGCCTGCCGCCCCGGAACCGGGCTCAACCAACGCCGCTGCCCCGGCCAAGGCTGAACCCGAGCCAAACCGGCAGCCCGTTGGTAGCATCAACCCCCAACCCAAGCCGATAGCTAGGCCCGTTCAGCCGATTCAGCATGAACCGATCATGAAACCAACCAAAGTCTCTGCTTCAAAAATTGTTAAGACAGAGGCCCAATGGCGGGCCACACTGACCCCGGAGGAATACCGCATCCTCCGACAGAAAGGCACCGAGCGAGCGTTCACCGGCAAGTACGATCATCATTTCAAGGACGGCACCTACACCTGCAAAGCCTGCGGCACAGCGCTGTTTCTCTCCGAGACAAAGTACAACTCCGGCTGCGGCTGGCCGGCGTTTTTCAAGTCGATCGATGGCACCGTCGACGAGATACGCGACACTAGCCTCGGCATGGTTCGCATCGAGATCACCTGCAAGAAATGCAACGGCCACCTTGGCCATATTTTTGATGACGGCCCCAACCCGACCGGCCTGCGCTACTGCGTCAACTCCGCCTCAATGGACTTTATCCCCGCCGGGAAAAAACCAGGCGCGGCCAAGTGACTCCATCACAGGTCTCGGTGGTGTTGCCGATGCGCGACGCGGCGACGACGGTTGAGCGGGCGGCGCGTTCCATTCTTGATTCCACCCTTTGCAGACTCGAACTGATCATCGTCGACGACGGTTCCGCCGATGACAGCGCGGCAATCGTTCGCCAGATGAACGACCCGCGGCTGCGCCTGATTCAACAGGATGCGTTGGGCGTCTGCGCGGCGGCCAATCGTGGAACCGCTGAGGCGACCGCGCCGGTGATCGCGCGAATGGACGCGGACGACTACTCGCATCCCGCCCGGCTCGAAAAACAACTTTTGCTGTTGCACGACTCCGGCGCGGACATGGTCGGCTGCCGGGTTCGCATCGTCGATGAGCTTGGCCAAGCGGTTGAGTCGATGCGGCGTTACGAGCAGTGGAGCAACTCGCTGACCGAGCCCGGGCGGATTGCCGCTATGCGGTTTGTCGAGTTGCCGCTCGTCAACCCGACGCTCCTGGCCAGACGCGAGGTGTTCGAGCTGGGGTGCCGCGACGGCGCCTGGCCGGAGGATTACGACCTCTGCCTTCGTGCGCTTGCCCAAGGGTACACAGCGGCCAAGGTGCCGGAAGTACTCTTTGATTGGATCGACTCTGGCGACCGGTTGACCCGCACCGACGAGCGCTATTCGCCGCAAGCCTTCGATCGCTGCCGCAGAGCGCACCTCCTCGACGGTCCACTCGCCGGAAAAACCGAGGTTGACATGTGGGGCGCGGGCCAAGCCGGCAAGCCGTGGCTGAGTTGGCTACTGTCAAAAGGATTCACCGTACGCCATGTCGTCGAGGTTTCGCCAAAAAAAATCGGTACAAAAATTCACGACACCCCGGTCATTTCAGACACAGACCTCCCCCCTCCTGACGGCACGCCGCTGATCATCGCCGTGGGCGCCGCTGGAGCCCGCGAACTCATCGAGGCTGACTTGGCCCAAAAAGGCTACACTCCAGGCAAAGATGCCTGGTTCGTTTGCTGACTACTCTCCGAGCGGGATGCCCTGGTCGATGAGCATCACGGGGATATTCTGGCGGATGGGGAACAGGATTTTACCGTCCTCTCGGATGAGGCCACCGTCAATAGACTCGGTGACCTTTTCGTCAACGCGATCGACCAGTGTGCCGGCTTGGATACGTTTGTTAAGGTCCTCGATCAGTTCTACACCGGCCTTGGCTAAGGGCTGGTGTGACTCGGGGCAGCACATAATTTCGAGTAGTTTTTCGTCCATGGTGATAATTAATATTCGAGTGCTTTTTGCGCGGCGGCGTAAACGTCCTTGAGTGGCACGCCGGCTTGGGCGGCGACTTCACGGCAAGACTCGTACTCCGGCGCGGCCTGCACCACCTCGCCATTGAGCCGGCCAAGCTTCACTCGGACCTGGCCAAGCGATGTTTCGACAATGGCGACTTCACGACGGAGTTTGCGACGATCGACGGCGTGGCGGCGGATGCCCAGCGCGGTGGTTTCGCGCAGGATCAATTCGCTAAACCGGTCCGTATCGGCCTCGGCACACAACACTGTGAGCAGCACACCGGGACGGTTCTTTTTCATCTGGATCGGCGTATGAAACACGTCAAGCGCACCGGCCTCCAGCGCGGTCTCAATGAAATGACCCAGGTGCTCGGCGTTGATATCGTCGAGGTTCGTCTCGATGACGGTGACGGTGTCGCGCTCCCAGTCGAGCGGCTTGGCCTCGATTGCAGCTTCCGCTTGGCCAAGCACGGAACGGAGAACGTTCGGCCGGGTGTTCATGTCGCGCGTGCCCAGGCCGTAGCCGATCCGCTCCGGCGTCACACCACGCATCAGCCCGAACGACTCGGCGAACTCGGCCAGCAACGCAGCGCCGGTGGGTGTGACGAGTTCATGCGGCTCGTCGCATTGGCTCACGCTGACACCACGCGCACCGAGAATTTCCAGCGTGGCGGCGGTCGGAACAGGGAAACGGCCGTGCGCGCAATCGACCCAGCCTGTGCCTTCGATGACCGGCGCGGCGAGCACGCGCGGTTTGCCGAGCAGCTCGAGCGCGATGCAGCCGCCGATAATGTCGACGATCGAGTCCACCGCGCCGACCTCGTGAAAGTGCACCTCCTCCGTCGGCATGCCGTGAACCTTGCCCTCGGCCTCTGCAACACGGCGGAAGACGGCGATCGACTTTTCCTTCACCCAATCGCTCAACGAACTGTCAGTGATCAGAACCTGGATATCGGCAAAATTACGTTCATCTGGGTGGCCATCGTCATCGTTACTGTGTGAATGTGAATGGCTGTGTTCGTGCGAATGCTCGTGCGAGTGTTCATGGCTGTCGCCTTTCCTCTCGCTATCGGCGGGAAGCAAATGGACATCAAACTTGACGCCCTCAATGTTGGCCTTGGTTTTGCGGGAGACATGCAGCTGGTAGCCGTCGAGATTGAGCTTGGCCAACTCGGCCTCGAGCACCTTTTCGTCGACACCTAGGTCGATCATCGCGCCGAGAAACATGTCGCCGCTGATGCCGCTGAAAATATCGAGGTAAAGTGTCTTCATCCGATCACGATAACGCCGTGCCCGTGACGGGATTAAACGCTGAAGCAGGCAAAGGGTCTACCAGTAAAACACCGGGGTGCCAGATGTGCGCTCGACCATGCCGACCAACTTACGGCCTTCCATAGTGGTCTTCTGCCATGCGACGTGGCCATCGAGATAATTAAGGTTTCCACCGGCCGGGTATTTGCCGGAATTATCCAAGTGCGCTGC
>Ga0206680_10000780_pt1 | contig 11352 bp, 8 predicted proteins | sample M115012015metaG_FD_160124 | JGI IMG/M metagenome (GOLD analysis project Ga0206680, IMG submission 160124) | Ammonia-oxidizing marine archaeal communities from Monterey Bay, California, United States - M1 150m 12015 | ecosystem: Environmental > Aquatic > Marine > Intertidal zone | place: USA...
TCTCTCTTATGAATTTGAAAAAACGAATATTGGCCTCGTCGAACAAATCTTCGAGTAAATTGGATTGTTGCCTTTGAGAATTGGAACAAAGATCCAAATCAAAAGAGACAAGTTTGGAATATAGCGAGGAGAATTCAGGGAATGTTTGTACACTATTTATTTCATCTTGTAGTGTTTTAAAATGTTTGTAAAATGAATTTGCTAAAGGCTGTTTATAATTGGTTTCCCTAAAAAGTATGCCCTTTATATGCACTAAGAGATTTGATTTAGATGTAGATTTATGCAAGAAAGTCACTTTTTTCAAGTGCAGTAATCTGTCTAAAACAGAAATATCTTCGGAATCAATGAGAATTATTAGGTTGGTTTTATTGGGGTTTAAAGATTCCATACCACCTATATATTTCAGTGTTTTCTCCGTTGTGATAACTATGGAATAGTCTTTTGAGTTGAAGTATGCTTCAAAATGATTAATAGATTCAATTTTATAGGATTTGAAATTGTGCCTATCAAAATACCTCCGAAATTCATCAAAGTAACTGTCACTCTTATCTGCCCAAAGTATTTTGTGTTTCATAGCAGTAACTTGAAGTGAAGAAATCTTATATTTGTTTATCTAAAACCCAAAATGTGAGCTCAGTCAGAACCAATAAATTGAAAATCTTTAATGATCCAATTTACGGATTTATCTCCATTCCCAAACCGATAATCTTTGATTTGATTGAGCATCCTCTGTTTCAGAGACTGAGAAGGATAACCCAGATGGGATTGTCCTATTTAGTGTATCCCGGCGCCCAACACAGTAGATTTCATCACGCCATAGGCTGTGTTCACCTTATGAACAAGGCCATAAACGTACTCAGAAACAAAGGAGTTGTGTTGGATGATAACGAAGAAACAGCTCTTTATATTGCTATTTTACTTCACGATATCGGTCATGGCCCATTTTCCCATGCCCTTGAACACAGTTTGATTTCGGAAATTCATCACGAGGACATTTCATTAAAATTCATGGAATACCTGAACATTGAATTTGAGGGTAAACTGGATTTGGCTATTGAAATTTTTAAAGGAGAGTATTCGAGAGATTTCCTGTATCAGTTGGTATCTAGTCAACTTGATATAGATCGTTTAGACTATTTAAAGAGAGATGGCTTTTACACAGGAGTAGTAGAGGGCTCTATCAATTCCGATCGTTTAATTTCTATGATGAATGTGGTCGACGATCAGCTAGTCATTGAGGAAAAAGGAATTTACTCGATTGAGAAATTTATAGTGGCAAGACGATTGATGTATTGGCAGGTTTATCTCCATAAAACTGGTGTTGTAGCAGAAAACATGCTTGTCAACTTGCTTCGAAGAGCCAAAGAATTAATTGCAAATGGACAAAATATAGGAGGCTCCAAGGAATTAAACTTTTTTTTAAAACACAATATAAGTAGAGACAAATTTGATGATGAAATTTTAATAAAATTCTCAAAATTAGATGATATCGATGTTTTGTCGTCTATCAAAGTTTGGTCCGAGGATCAAGATTATGTCTTGTCCCATCTTTCTAAGTCCATCTTAAATAGAAAACTACTTCGAATAAATTTTCAAAACCAGCCAGTAGAGGACCAAGTTTTCGAAAGGGAAAGAATTGCTTGTATGCAAAGCTTGAATCTGTCGGAAAATGAAGTGGAATACCTCGTGTTTCGCGGAGAGGTAAAGAATTTGGCTTACAATAATATTAACGGTAGAATAAGTCTTTTAAAGAAGGACCAAACCCTTGTGGATTTTGCCTCAGCATCAGATCAAATGGTCGCGCAAAGTATAAGTAAGGAAACCGTTAAACACTTCTTAGCGTTTCCTAAATAATTTGAACGCGTCAATTTATAAATTTTACTACTTTTGTATCAATGAAAATTACTTTAGGACAAATTGCAGATTTCCTCAATGGAGAAATAATCGGTGACGATTCTGCTACGGTTACAACTATTGCAAAAATAGAAGAAGCTCAAAATGGGGAGTTAAGTTTTTTATCCAATAAAAAATATATAAACCACATTTATTCTACAAAGGCTACTGCGGTATTGGTGGGAAGAGATATGGTCTTGGATAAAGAGGTAAGTTCCAATCTAATTTTAGTTGACGACGCCTATCAAGGCTTGACGAAGCTTTTGAAATTCTATGAAGAATCACTTCCAACTAAGTCTGGTATTGAACATCCTCATTATTTAGGAGAAGGTGTTGATTTGCCACAAGATATTTATCTCGGAGCATTTACGCATATAGGGAATGGTGTCAAAATAGGGAAGGGAGTTAAAATTTATCCTCAAGTCTCTATCGGAGATAATGTGGAAATAGGGGATAACACTATTTTATATTCTGGAGTGAGAGTCTATAAAGAATGTAAGATAGGATCAAATTGCATTATACATTCCAATGCCGTTTTAGGTTCAGATGGATTTGGCTTTGCTCCCAATGAAAATGGAAGTTTTGACAAAGTACCACAATTGGGGAATGTAATTGTAGAGGACGATGTAGAAATAGGAGCAGGGTCGACAATAGATCGTGCAACACTCGGTTCTACCATCATAAGAAAAGGTGCCAAGTTGGATAATCAATTGCAAATTGCCCACAACGTAGAAATTGGAGAGAATTCGGTTATCGCTGCTCAAGCTGGTATCGCGGGGTCTTCAAAAATTGGAAGAAATGCTATGATTGGCGGCCAAGTTGGGATTGTAGGTCACTTAAATATTGGTGATTTTGTCAAAATTCAAGCACAATCTGGAATCACTAAAAGTCTAAAAGATAAAGACGTTGTTCAAGGTACTCCATCGTTGAATTACGGGAATTTCAATAAATCTTATGTTCATTTCAAGAATTTAGATGGTATTGTCAAGCGAATAAATAAATTAGAAAAAGATTTAAATAAGGACTCAAAAGATAATGAGTAAGAAACAAAAAACAATTGCGAAAGAGGTTTCCTTAGAGGGAATTGGACTTCACACCGGTCAAGATGTCAAAATGACCTTTAAACCAGCACCAGTCAATAACGGGTTTACATTCAAACGAGTTGATCTCGAAGGAGAACCAATAATTGAGGCTAGTGCCAAATATGTGACAACAACAGAAAGAGGAACTAATCTAGAAAAGAACGGGGTAAAGATTCATACCTCTGAGCATGTTCTCGCGGCAGCAGTCGGTTTGGATTTAGACAATTTAATTATTGAATTAGATGCAGCAGAGCCACCTATCATGGACGGTTCTAGTAAGTTTTTTATAGAGGCTCTTGAAGATGCGGATTCTCGCGAACAGGAGGCATTTGTCAATGAGTTTGTAGTGGAAGAAATCATCAGTTATAAAGATGAAACTACAGGTTCTGAGATGGTTTTGATGCCAGCGGATTCGTATGAGGTTACGACAATGGTGGATTTTGGGACCAAAGTTTTGGGAACCCAAAACGCTACTCTCAAAAAGATGAGTGATTTTAAAGATGAAATTTCTGAGGCGAGAACATTTAGTTTTTTGCACGAAATAGAAACTCTTCTAAAGCACGACCTAATTAAAGGAGGTGATTTAAACAACGCGATTGTCTACGTCGATAAAGAGGTTTCTGAAGAGACTTTTGATAAATTAAAGAAGGTTTTTAACAAAGACAAGGTATCTGTAAAACCGAATGGGATTCTGGATAACCTATCTTTGAGATGGCCTAATGAGGCAGCGAGACACAAGCTTTTAGATGTAGTTGGAGATTTGGCACTTGCAGGTACTAGAATTAGAGGTAAGGTTATTGCTACCAAACCCGGTCACGGTATCAATACCCAATTTGCAAAGAAAATACAGGAAATTGTAAAGCGTAATAAACGAAACAACGTCCCTAAATACGATTTGAGTCAAAAACCGTTGATGGATATCCATCAGATAATGGATATCTTGCCTCACAGGCCCCCATTTCTATTGATAGATAGAATTTTGGAGTTGACAAAAGAGTCTGTAGTCGGGATGAAGAATGTTACGATGAACGAAAACTTCTTTGTCGGTCACTTTCCAGAAGCACCTGTTATGCCAGGAGTATTACAAGTGGAAGCAATGGCCCAATGTGGCGGAGTTCTAGTTTTGAGTACAGTTCCAGATCCAGAAAATTATTTGACTTACTTTATGAAAATGGAAAATGTAAAGTTTAAACAAAAGGTTTTACCTGGAGATACGCTGATTTTTAAGTGTGATTTAATTACCCCTATAAGAAGAGGGATATGTCATATGCAAGCCTATGCATACGCTAATAACAAATTAGTAGCAGAGGCTCAATTGATGGCACAAATAGCAAAAAAGAATTAATTATGAATCAACCTTTAGCATATATTCATCCAGGGGCAAAAATAGCGAGAAACGTCGTAGTTGAGCCTTTTACTACCATTAACAATAATGTGAAAATTGGTTCAGGTACCTGGATTGGTTCTAATGTTACTATAATGGAGGGGGCTCGTATAGGGGAAAATTGTAGAATATTCCCTGGTGCAGTAATTTCTGCAGTTCCACAGGACTTGAAGTTCGACGGAGAGGATTCTCTTGCTGAAATAGGAAACAATACAACTATTCGTGAATGTGTTACCATCAATAGAGGGACCAACGCATCAGGAACTACAAAAATAGGTTCAAATTGCTTGATTATGGCGACCGCGCATATCGCTCACGATTGCGTTATAGGAGATAATTCTATAGTAGTAAATGGGGTGGCTCTTGCCGGACATGTAACCATAGGTAATTTTGCTATCATCGGAGGTTTGGCTGCGGTACATCAGTTTATCAATATTGGAGATCACGCTATGATTTCAGGTGGTTCTCTAGTTCGAAAGGATGTTCCTCCATATACCAAAGCTGCAAAGGAGCCTTTGTCTTATGTAGGTATCAATTCTATTGGATTGAGAAGAAGGGGGTTTGATACGGATAAGATTAGAGAAATTCAAAATATTTACCGTATACTCTATCAGAGTAAAAATAACAATACCCAAGCTTTAGAAAAAATTGAAGCCCAATTAGAGGCTACTCCAGAACGAGATGAAATAATCACCTTTATTAGAAATTCGAAAAGAGGAATTATGAAGGGTTATAATATTAATAATTAGAACATATGGCGAATACATCAGATATAAGAAATGGATTGTGTATCAATTACAATCACGATACGTTTAAAATCGTAGAATTTCAACATGTAAAGCCTGGAAAAGGGCCTGCATTTGTAAGAACAAAATTAAAGAGTCTCACGACAGGGAAAGTTATTGATAATACCTTTTCAGCAGGACATAAAATCGACGAGGTTAGGGTAGAGACCAGAAAATACCAATACTTGTATCCAGAAGGAGATTTATATCACTTTATGAATACTTCTGACTACAATCAAATCTCTTTGGAAAAGACGGTTTTAGACGCTCCAGAACTTCTTAAAGAAGGTGAAGTAGTTACCGTTATTGTAAGGGCAGCTGATGAAGAGCCGTTGGCAGTAGATATGCCGGCTTCCGTTATTTTAGAGGTTACTCACACGGAGCCAGGTGTAAAGGGTAATACGGCTACAAATGCCACAAAACCAGCTACTGTTGAAACAGGCGCACGTGTCAATGTACCTCTTTTTATAAACGAGGGAGACAAAATAAAGATCGAAACAGCTAAGGGTACTTACCAAGAGCGTATCAAGGCATAAAAAGTTTAAAAAAAAGCCTCTTTTATTTAGGGGCTTTTTATTTTATAATAGATTTAAAATTCTATTTTTGTGAAAAATAGTCAAGAACGAAATAAATTATGAGTGTACTAGTTAATAAGGATTCTAGAATTGTTGTTCAAGGATTTACTGGAAGTGAAGGAACCTTTCACGCGGGTCAAATGATCGATTACGGAACTAACGTTATCGGTGGAGTAACACCTGGTAAAGGAGGTCAAGAGCATTTGGGTAAGCCGGTGTTTAATACAGTAGCTGAATCTGTTGAAAAAGCAGGAGCAGACACCAGTATTATTTTTGTACCACCAGCATTCGCTTCAGATGCTATTATGGAAGCTGCAGAGGCGGGTATCAAAGTAGTTATTTGTATTACTGAAGGTATTCCAACAGCGGATATGGTAAAGGTTAAATCTTATTTAGAAGATAAAGATGTTACTTTGGTAGGACCGAATTGCCCAGGAGTAATTACTCCAGGAGAGGCTAAAGTTGGTATCATGCCAGGATTTATATTTAAAAAAGGTAATGTAGGTATTGTATCCAAGTCTGGTACACTTACTTACGAGGCTGCTGACCAAGTTGTAAAGCAAGGTTACGGAATTACAACCGCTATTGGTATTGGAGGAGATCCAATTATCGGAACGACTACAAAGCAAGCTGTAGAATTGTTGATGAATGATCCAGAAACAGAGGCAATCGTTATGATTGGTGAAATTGGAGGTCAATTAGAGGCAGAAGCTGCACAATGGATCAAAGCGGATGGAAATCGCAAGCCAGTAGTTGGTTTTATTGCAGGTCAAACTGCGCCAGCTGGAAGAACTATGGGTCATGCCGGTGCTATCGTAGGTGGAGCTGATGATACTGCTCAAGCCAAAATGAAAATTCTCGCAGAAAATGGAATTCACGTTGTGGAATCTCCTGCTAAAATTGGAGAAGCAATTGCACAAGTATTAAAATAAGTTAAAAATATCTTAACTCAAGTTAAGTTAGCCTGTTCTTTATTATCTTAGAACAGGCTTTTTTTATGCCTGAAAATATTTCTAACTAAACCCTAAAAACATGATTTTTTACAAAAGACTAGCCTTTCTGTTGGTTGCGGCTGGATTGTTAATTAGCTGCTCTGAGCAAGGTACTTCCTTTGAGACTACTTCTGAGCAAGATGAAAATGGTTTCAATTACGAGACTGTCGCTAATGATCCTACTGGCCTTAGATTATACACCTTAGAGAATGGATTGAAAGTCTATTTAAGCCAAAATAGCGATGAACCAAAGATACAAACCTATGTAGCGGTTCGCGCTGGTTCAAATTACGATCCAAAGGAATCGACAGGGCTTGCTCATTACTTAGAGCATATGGTTTTTAAAGGAACACACGAGTTTGGAACTTTAGATTGGGAAAAGGAAAAACCGTATCTAGATAAGATTTCAGATTTATATGAAAAACACAAGGCAACAGATGACCCTGAAGAAAAATTAGCTCTTTACAAGGAAATCGATGCCGTTTCTTTGGAGGCTTCTAATTATTCTATTGCTAATGAGTACGACAAGATGATTGCTTCACTCGGGGCGCAGGGTACGAATGCCTATACTTCATTTGAACAAACGGTTTATACCAATAAAATTCCAGCTAATGAGTTGGATAAATGGTTAAGTGTGGAAAGTGCGCGTTTTAAAGAAGTTGTACTTCGATTATTTCACACGGAATTGGAGGCAGTGTTTGAGGAGTTTAATCGCGGTCAAGACAGTGATGGAAGAAAGGCTTATGCCACTATGCTGAGCGAGCTTTTTCCAACACATCCATACGGTCAGCAGACCACTATCGGAACGGCGGAACATTTGAAGAATCCTTCTATGGTAGCTATTAAGAATTATTTTGACACCTATTATGTACCCTCTAATATGGCGGTAGTTTTAGTCGGTGATTTTGAATTTGACGAAACGATTCAGAAAGTAAATGACGCCTTTGGGGATTATGAAAACAAAACAGTTGAACATCCTGTTTTTGCTGCTGAAGAGCCTATTACAGAGACAAAAGTTAATGAGGTCTTTGGACCTACTTCTGAAAGTGTATACGTCAGTTATAGAACCGATAAAAAAGGTTCGGAGCAGTCGAAATACATCACTTTGGTGGATATGATTTTATCCAACTCTAGTGCAGGTTTAATGGATTTGAATCTAAATCAAAAAGGTTTGGTGCAAAGAGCAGGTACTTATCCTTCCTTTTTAAACGACTACGGTTTCCATATGCTAAACGGTTCGCCAAAACAAGGTCAGAGCCTAGAAGAGGTTAAGGATTTGATGATTAGTCAAGTGGAACTTATCAAATCTGGTGAGTTTGAAGATTGGATGTTAGATGCAGTTATAAACGATATGAAATTGACTTTAACCCGTCAATACGAGAATAATACGGCATTGGCAGATGCTTATGTAGATGCTTTTATCTACAATCAAAATTGGGCAGATGAAATTGCATTTATCGAAGAATTAAAAGAGATAAATAAAGAAGACTTGGTTGCTTTTGCAAATGAGTTTTACGGAGATAATTACGTGGTTGTTTACAAGAGAAAAGGAGTAGACGAGAGTATAGTTAAAGTAGCAAACCCTGGTATTACTCCGGTTAATTTAAATAGAGGGTCTCAGTCAGACTTTGTAAAGACATTTTCTGCTAAAATATCTCCTGATTTAAAGCCGAAGTATGTGGATTACAAGTCTGAACTCAATACTTCTGAACTTACTAATGGTATTCCGGTAACCTTTATTGACAATCCTAATAACGATCTATTTGAGCTCAATATCATTTTTGATATGGGTAAAGACAACCAAAAGGATTTGGAAATTGCTGCTGGATATTTTAACTATATCGGAACAGATAAATACAGTCCAGAGGAATTAAAGAAAGAGTTCTATAAATTGGGAATCGACTATGGCGTTTCTGCCGGGGGAGAGCGAACTTATGTTTATATCTCCGGGTTAAAAGAGAATTTAAAACCAGGTTTGGCATTATTGGAGGAAGCTTGGTCTAATGCAACTGGAGACCAAGATTCTTTTGACAAGTATATTGCTAGAATCTTAAAAGGACGTCAAAATACTAAACTTCAAAAAGGGAGTATTTTACAATCGGGTCTTATGAGTTATGCTCTTTACGGGGAAGATTCCTCTCTTAGAAATATATATCAAGCGGATGAATTGATGGAAATGACACCGACAGATTTAACGGATATCATCAAGAGCTTAAAAGATTACAAACAACGTATTTTTTACTATGGTAAAGATGTCGATGCTGCTTTGACTGCTATGAATGAATTGCACAAGGTCAAGTCTGAGCTTTTAGAATATCCTGAGGCTAAGGATTACGATATGCGCGAAACCGGAGAAGAGGTTTACTTTACAAACTACGATATGGTTCAAGCAGAATTGATGTTAGTTGCAAAGGAGGATGTATTTGATCCAAAGAAAATGGCTTCTGCTCGCGTATTCAACACCTATTTTGGTTCTGGTCTGTCTTCTATCGTTTTCCAAGAAATCAGAGAAGCTAAATCTTTAGCATATTCTGCGGCAGCTGTTTATTCAACTGCATCGAAGAAAGGAGATGACGATTTGATGTATGCTTATATCGGAACTCAAGCGAACAAATTGCCTGAAGCAGTATCTGCTATGGTAGATTTGATGAACAATATGCCGTCTTCGGAACAGCAATTTCAAGCTGCTAAAAATTCGGTCTTAAAACAAATAGCTGCAGAGCGTATAACAAAATCTCAAATCTTCTGGTCTTATGAATCCTTACAGAGAAGAGGAATTGATTATGACAACAGAAAAGAGATGTATGAGGCTATAGAAAATATGACTATGGCAGATCTACAGAATTTCTTTGCGGACAATGTCAAAGGAAGTAGCTATAGTGCTGTAGTTGTAGGAAATAAAAACGATGTCAATTTTGAGGCTTTACAAAAATTAGGTAAAGTTCAAGAAATGGAAGTAGACTATCTTTTTAATTATCAAGAACCTAAAGTGGAACAATAAATAAATTCTTTTAAGGTTGAGGGCGAGTCTATAGACTCGCCCTTTTTATATATATTTGGTTCGATTTTAAAAATAAGTTTATGAAATTACTAGAAAACAAAACAGCATTAATAACAGGAGCTACCAGAGGAATTGGAAAAGGTATAGCGGAGGTTTTCGCGAGACAAGGAGCAAATGTTGCTTTTACCTATAGCTCTTCTGTTGAAGCTGCGGATAAGTTAGAATTGGAACTAGTTGCTTTGGGTGTCAAAGCAAAAGGATATCAATCTAATGCCGCGGATTTTCAAGCAGCACAAGACTTGGCTGCTGAGGTTCAAAAGGATTTTGGAGGTATTGATGTTTTGATAAATAATGCTGGGATTACTAAGGATAATCTGTTAATGAGAATAAGTGAACAAGATTTTGATCAGGTTATGGAAGTAAACTTAAAATCTGTTTTTAACTTGACAAAGGCTGTAATTCGTCCGATGATGAAGCAGCGTTCCGGTTCTATAATAAATATGAGCTCTGTAGTTGGTGTTCAAGGAAATGCAGGTCAGACCAATTATGCGGCTTCTAAAGCAGGGATGCTAGGATTTACTAAATCCGTTGCCTTGGAATTAGGTTCTAGAAATATTCGTTGTAATGCAATTGCTCCAGGTTTTATCGAGACAGAAATGACGGCAAAATTGGACGAGACTATTGTAGATGGATGGAGACAAGCTATTCCACTAAAAAGAGGAGGTAGCCCAGAGGATATTGCAAACGCTTGTGTGTTTTTAGCTTCAGATATGAGTGCTTATATCACGGGACAAACGCTTAACGTTGACGGAGGTATGATTACTGCTTAAATCTTTGTAAAAATTAATTTAGAAGGCTCTCATCTCAATGGATAAGGGCCTTTTTTAGTATATTGAAATATGGAATATTTTGACCCTATAGAGAATAGAGAAGAAACAAATTTTGTCAAGACCAACCCTGATGTTCACAGACATATTTATAAAAGTGAAGAGGTATATCCGTTTTGGATTGCAGATATGGATTTTCGAGTAGCATTGCCTATTAGAGAGCAAGTTTTGGCTTTGGCTCACAGGGGAATATTTCCCTATGAGTTTAACGATAAAAAACTTTACGGAAGTATAAGCAGCTGGTTTGAATCGAGACATGGATTGGTGCTAAATCCTACCTATTTCAATCAAGTAAATAGTGTTTTGACAGGAATAGCAGTTGTGATTCGTCTTTTTTCTAAGCCTATGCAAGGAGTTATAATTAATACTCCGGTTTATCATATGTTTGAGCATACCATCAAAATCAACAAACGTAAGGTGGTCAATAATGCCTTAAAAGTGGACGATCAGGGTCTGTTTGTTATCGATTTTGAAGATTTAGAGATTCAAATGTCCAAGGAAGAGAATAAAATCTATCTGTTGTGTAATCCCCACAATCCAGTGGGAAGAGTCTGGATGTCGGAGGAATTACAGAAGATCAAGTCCTTGGCAAACAAGTACGATGTTCTTGTCCTGTCGGATGAAATTCACGCTGACATTGTATATGCTCCAAATAGCTTTAAAAGTTATATTAATATTGACCGGGAAAACTCTGTCGTTCTTTTAGGTTCTCCTGGTAAAACTTTTGGATTGCAAGGAGTTGCAACAGGACAT
>Ga0206680_10000785_pt1 | contig 11328 bp, 4 predicted proteins | sample M115012015metaG_FD_160124 | JGI IMG/M metagenome (GOLD analysis project Ga0206680, IMG submission 160124) | Ammonia-oxidizing marine archaeal communities from Monterey Bay, California, United States - M1 150m 12015 | ecosystem: Environmental > Aquatic > Marine > Intertidal zone | place: USA...
TATCGTGATCCCCGAAGTAGACGTTAGTCTCGTTGGCCCCTGTCCAATCGAAGTCACCAGTTAGGTCAATCGCTGTAGCGTACGTATTACCCGCATCAGTCCCACGACAAGCGTCGTGCCCTGTACACGCACCACCATTGATGGTTTCCTTTTTATCCTTGGAATCCCGTAACTCAGGGGGCTCCATTTCTGCGTCAAGCAGCGGCAGTGCGATAGATGCAATCATTAGTATGGCTAGAAAGATTGAACGTGGGGCGTTCTCATTCATGGGTGTCACTAACGTGCATCAGACAATGTAAATGATATAATCATGCCGCAAGATGCTCATCACACCCCCTAAAGGGGTGGTTTCTGAAAAAAGTTCCCTGAGAGGTTGTTTTAGACCATCATGGCCGATAATCAAAAGGTTATCAGCCGCTGAGGAACATCTACTGTTTGATCCAGCTATCATCGTCCTGCCTGACCCAAGTACCGCATTCCTCGCCGACATATTGCATCGGCTCGGTCTGAACATAGTCACCACCGTCGGGTAGATCTTCCCAACTGTCGGCCCTGACGGGAACGGTGGGCTCACTCAGAGATGCGCTTTCGAAGCCTGGTGGCGGTGGAGGAGGTCGTCTCTCGAACTTAGGCGGTGGCGGGGGGACGGTTTCTGGCTCGTCCTCAGACTCGGCCTCAAGTAGTGTGATAATTTCAGACTTCTTGAGTTTGGAGTAGCCTGAAAAACCACGCTCGCTGGCCATAGCCTTCAACTGGCTGACTGTGAGATCGGAGAGGATAGGCTCCTCAGACTCCGACTCAGGCTCACTTTCCTCCTCAAGTACCTCGATCTCAGGGGTTTCGGGATGCATCTCGGGAGGTTCTGGAACAATAGAGTCGGAAGGGGGCTCATCGAAATACGGCGCGTCCTTCCAGTCCGCAGCCACTCTGGGTGAATCGCCGTACCTTTGGTAGTCATCGTCCTTCCAAGATTCGTCAGACTGACCCTTGCGACGGCCCATGGTAAAGGCCACTGAGCCTCCGATTGCTGTTAGAATTACCAGCATGCTCAGAATGGTTAACATCGGATTGAGTTTCATGTGATCAACTATAGAGAGAGGGTTAGCGTTGTCCCCTAGGCCGTCGCCGTTGCGGTCCTCCCACTCCGTTGAATCTAGAGGGAATTTGTCATTCAGATCACCTACCTCGTCATTGTCGTCATCAGCGTCTATCACGTCACACGAGCCGTCGCCATCGGTGTCGAGTGGCACAGAAGTGCTAGACAGAGCCTCAGTCAGGCACAACACCTCGACGTTGTCAGGCCAGCCATCGCCGTCGTCGTCGTTGTCTGCATTGTCTCCCTTGCCGTCTCCGTCAGTGTCCTTAGTCTCACTTGGGTCGAATGGAAAGGCGTCATTGATGTCGAGGACCATATCGTTGTCGTCGTCGTTGTCTATAGGGTCGCAGATCCTATCGCCGTCAAAGTCGGCAGGAAATGAGCTGGTATCCAATGGGTCGGTTCCGCAGTTCGGCTCATCTAGGTCCAACCAAGTATCGTCGTCATCGTCTGTGTCGGCGTTATTGCCGATGCCATCAAAGTCGTAGTCCTCCCACTCAGTCGCATCGAATGGGAACATGTCGTAGACGTCATCGGTTCCGTCGCCATCGTCATCGGGATCGACGCGATCGCAGATGTGGTCTCCATCAAAGTCATCGGGAATACTGAAAGAGGAGTACGGATCGGTCTGGCAGTCCGCCTCGTCGGCATCGGACCAACCATCTTGGTCGTCATCGAGATCAGCGTTGTCACCCACTCCATCGCCATCATTGTCGTCCCACTCGCTGGAATCCAGAGGGAAGGCGTCGCTGATGTCCGGAATCGAGTCGCCGTCATCATCGCCGTCGCCGTTGTTTCCAATACCATCGCCGTCAGTATCGATCCATTCGCCCGCGTCTAAGGGGAAGGCGTCGATAACATCGGCGAATCCGTCGTTGTCGTCATCGCCGTCTACAGCGTTGCACGAGCCATCCTGATCGGTGTCAGGAGGTAGGGAATTGGCGTTCAGTGGGTCGGAACCGCAGGTCGCTTCGATAGCGTCGCTGAAGCCATCACCGTCATCATCGATATCGGCATTATCGCCGATTAGGTCTCCATCGGTATCCAACCACTCTTGATTATCTAGAGGAAAGGCGTCCGAGTTGTCTGGGTAGCCATCGTCATCATCATCTTCGTCAACCATGTCACAGATTCCATCGGCATCAGTATCTGTGGGCTGACTGGAGTACAACATCGGATCTGTACCACACTGGTACTCATCTGAGTCTGTCCAGCCATCTCCATCGTCATCGTCATCGGAATTATCACCTATTCCGTCGTTGTCGGTGTCATCCCACTCGCTATTGTCAAGCGGGAATGAATCGTTGGCGTCATCGTAGCCGTCTCCGTCATCGTCGTTGTCCATGACGTCGCAGATCCCATCTGCGTCTGTGTCCTGAGGGACGCTCGAGGCATCATCGGGGTCCGAGCCACATGTGACCTCGTCATCGTCATAGAAGCCGTCGCCATCAGTGTCCAGAGTGAATATCCAGATGGTCATGTTGTACTCTCCCTCACCGGAGTAGGCGTAGACCTCAATCAGGACGGCGTCCCCTCCTACGTAGGTGCCGTTGGAGGTGACCGTCTCGGGACTGGCGAAGCCCGTGGAGGTGTCGATGATGTTGCTCGCTGGATTCGGCATCAAGGCCAAGGCTATGTCGAAGTTGACCTCGCCGGTGTCAAAGGAGACACTGACAGCGATGCCGTAATCGACAGGCACGTCTACTGCGTACTCGTCGACTGGGTCGTCGGCGTTGGAAGCCCAGCCAGTGAAATCGTTCTGGCCTATGTTGGCGATTATTCCTGTAGGGTTGTTGTAGTCGTCGGAGGCATCGGCGCCTGTTCCCGAGTCATTCTGATTGTAGGCGGGAGCGGAGGAAATGTTGTCGAACTCGAGCGTTAGGGTGTAGTCGTCATCACCGATCCAGGCCCTGACCATTAGAGTTACAGTTGTCCCACCAACCGAGGAATTTTCGCTGGAGACAGTGTTAGGAGAGGCACTGTTGAAGCCCTGTCCACCTGGAAGGTATTGTCCGGTGGAGTCGTACAGATGGAGGTGAAGGGTGGCACTGGAGGTGTTCCAAGATACGGTCGCGTTGATACGGTGATAAGAGGGTACAGGGATGTTGTAGTAGTCGAACTCGTCGGTGCTTTTGTCAACGTAACCGTAGTATGTAGCATTCGTACCAGTTAGGGCTGTCGCCGTAGAGTATGTGTCACCAGCATCGCCACCAGTGTTTGCGTCGTTTTGGGTCGGTGGCGGCGTAATCACGAATATCCAGATTTGCAAGGTGTACTGGCCGGAGCCGGCCCAGCGAGAGACGTCGATGTACACCGTGGTACCGCCGACATTGGTTCCGTTGGAGGTCACTGCGTCGGTAGTCCCGGTTGAAACACTGGTGTCGATGTAGGAGCTGTTCTGGTCAAATAGATACAGATCGAAGTCCTCGGTGCTGTTGTACGTTATCTCGGCTGCGATTCCCGTGGCGTTGGACATGTTTATCGCATAGTAGTCGTCATTATCCGAAGACACAGTCAGGTTGCCGTAATAGGTGGCGTTTGTTGCTGATAGCCAAGCTGCGGTGGAGGTAGAGTTCCCAGCATCTCCGCCTGTGGCAGCATCATTCGCAAGCACCACCCCGGAGAAGCAAGATAGAAGAATCAGAGTAGTGATTGTCCTTACAACGCCACGGCTAGTCATAGCCATAGGGCTATGCTGGGACGCTTGAACTTTGGCACTATAAGACAGTGCGTATATTGCACCGCCTCTGTACGGCGAATGATTAGTAGGAGTAGAATCCGTCGCCACTCTTTCTACCGAGTTTTCCATCTTCTACCATGCTAATCAATAGGGGCGCGGGTGCGTACTTGTCATCCCCGAAACCCTCGTGCAGGACATTCATGATGTGAAGAACGGTGTCCAATCCGATAAGATCAGCCAGTGCAAGGGGGCCAATAGGATGATTCATCCCAAGTTTCATGATTCCGTCAATGGCCTCAGGCTCGGCTACGCCTTCCTGCAGAGTTAGGATTGCCTCGTTAATCATAGGACACAGTATCCTGTTGCTCACAAAACCAGGCGAGTCATTACAGGAAAGTGCGGTCTTGCCCATCCTCTCTGCTGCAGCGACTACTGCCGAGTTGACCTCGTCGGAGGTCTCGGAGCCATTGATTATCTCGACCAGTTTCATTATTGGAACAGGATTCATGAAGTGCATGCCAATTACCCTGTCGGGCCTATTGGTTGATGCTGCAATCTCATCGATGCTGATGCTTGAGGTGTTACTGGCTAGGATTGCCTCTGGCTTGCAAATACTGTCTAACTCAGAGAATGTGGAGAACTTTAACTCAGGAATCTCGGGGATTGCCTCGACAACAAGATCGCAATCTGAGGCTTCACCCCTGTTTGTTGATACACGCACGCACGCGAGGGCGGCGTCGGCGTCGGCTTGACTCATCTTCCCCTTCGAGACAAGTTTTGTGAGAGACGTCTCAATCGATGCCATGCCGCGATCGACGAAGGTTTGCTCGATGTCAATCATGGTCACATCGTAGCCCGCACAAGCTGCTACTTGGGTGATACCGTTGCCCATCTGACCGGCACCCAGCACGGCTATGCTGCCTATCTCCACGCATCGTCGTGCATACGGAAGGGCATGAGCCTTACTCAGCCGGTTCGTCTTCGGATTCGGTGATTTGCGGTTCAACAACGCCCTCAATCTCAGACATGATGTCTTCAAGGTCGGGTCCGTGATTCTCAATCTCATCCCTTCGAGCACGACGCCTGCGTAACAGGGTTGTTGGTACTGCTATGGCGAGCAATGCAGCGATAACTGCGAGAGAGAACCACCACAGCATCGGGCCGGAGTTCCGGGCGTCCTCGATGGCCCAATCGATCCATTCTTGCTCCATCACCTCTATCGAAGACGTGTATTGGTTGTTGGCGGCGTCGACGGCAAGTCCGTTGATGATATGAGTGCCTGGAGATTCAGGTATTGCGATGTGAATCTCGAACTGGTCACTCGAGTCACATACGAACTCCTTCGACTCGACCTCTGTCCACAACATCACTGTCGTGCCGTGCTCACAGATGCCGCCGACGACGCGGATTGTAGCCAGAGGAGTGGTTCGATTGGTTACCTCAAAGAAACTCAACACAGGAGGAGTGGTGTCCCTTACGATAGAGAGAGTGTAGTTGTCTACGTGGTCTAGAGCGTGGATTTCGATAAGGAACTGGTTCTCGCCCTCGATTATATCGAATATTAGGCTAACCACACTTGCTCCTGGTTCAATCAGGTGCTCTCCTTCGACATCAGATCTGCTCCACCAAATCTCCTGGTCAGGTCCTCTCTGTAGGGTTGCCTCGACTTGGTCAATGGCCACAAGGCCACCGTTCCAGTCAGCAGCGACGTGAGTATTGTAGATTGAGGGGTCAAGCAAGATGCTACGGCATTCGAGGAACCTGTTGTCATTTTCCTGGGGTTCTGTGAAGTCGACAGCCTCCAAGCAGACCTCGTGTACCCCGGTGTGATTCAGTTCAAACAAGGCCCCGCTGGTGATTGCAGTGCGTTCGCTGATGAGGACGCCATCGATAGTGAAACGGACGTGGACTTCTTCGCTGGAAAGCCACGAGAGCCCTTGCCTATGGTCGAAGAATGAATCTTCGGTGCCCGGGCTGATGGTCCACTCGACGAGAGGGAGGGTACGGTCTAGAGCTAGGGGCCACTCCTCAGTGTCCGTGTTATTGGCCCAGTCAATCATCTCGAGGGAGATGAGATAGTCCCCGTCAGGTAGTTCAGCGGTGTTGACTTGGTACTGAGTCACGGTGCTAGTATTGCCGGGTTTGTCTTCTAGCACTGTCTGCGGGATTAACTGGTCGCTCTCGCACTGTTCGATCTCGTGGGGCGAATTGAGTGCGGTGATTCTAAGGCACCAGTCGCGAATATCTACTGGGATTGAGACGGTGAGTACTCCCTCGCTCATGTTCACGGGTGTGGAAATCTGCGCTGGGGCGTAGTGGAACCCAGCTTGGTCTGAGATATCGAGCAGGTCTGCGCTGGGCACATCGGGATCATACACCACCGTGAACTCCCTAGTGAACGAGTTGCCTGCAGGGTCGCTGACCGCCACATCGAAGACGCTGGTGTTGTGCACGTAGAAGAATGTGGAACTTGCGTTCGATCTGATTTCGGCCTCGGTCAGCTGGATGGTGAGCACGGCGTGACCGTTCTCGTCCAGTTCGACCTCATTGCCAGAATGAGATAGGCTCGCGCCTGGTTCGGTCTGGATGGTATAAGTGAGATTCTGCTGGTTGGTAATCCAAGGTATGTTTGACAGGGCCAATGTGGGCGCTGTCACGTCGTAGGCCACCGAGAGGTAGGCCTCAGCAGTGTTGTTCGAGATGTCTGTCAGGGTGGCCCAGTAGTCGTGCCACTGCTCGATTGCGGGTAAGGTGGCATTGACCCAAACCTCTCGAAAGGTAATGTTCTCAGGTATTGCGAAGTGGTTGCCACTGTTCCATATCGAAGTCAGGTTGTGATGTGCGCCTACTGTGTCGATGGCCTCGACGAGGTCGGCGTCGGGAACATTCGTGTCTTCGTTGGCCGGATCCCAGTTGAGGTCGTCGAGGCGGAAGCCGATTCCGGTATCGAGAGCATGTAGCCTCACCGGCACCAATGAATTTGTCTGCGTGAGATTAGCCGGTACGTCAAAGCTCATCTCGGGGTCGAGTTCGACCAACTCGTAGGTGTACGGTAGACGCAGACTGATGTCACCTTCAACAGTGATATCGATGAAACCTGTCCAGATTCCAGCTGTCTCCGGCCTATCATAGGCGAGGTTGACTTGTAGTGCGAAAGATGGGACCTGTCCTGCGAGGGTGTCGCTGCCGTTGGGCCAGATTGCGTCTATCTCGCCCTTAGTCAGTGCGAGTTGGTCGGTTATCACGAGTTCATCGCCGCCTACGACTTCGATGTCAATCCAGAACTGGACTACCCCGCTCGGTACAGAGTAACCGTGTACTGCAACAGAATAGTAGCCGTCATCAGGGTCGACTATTCTGATTGTCTCTGCCGAGGAACCTGACCACGAGCGCGTTACTTCCTCACCGGAAGAGAATGTTCCGTCTCCATTTGAGTCGCGGAACAAGAATAGGTCGAGATCTGCGTCATCGTGAGCGTTCATCTTGATGTTCAACTCGGTGGAGTTCTGGACTGTCATATTGTGCCACCATGAAGCCGTCATCTTGTCACCAGAGACATCTTGGAAGGCAGTCTCGTTATCGAAGTGGGCCGGCTGGCTCCAACCGTATGCAGACACCGAGTCGAAGTTCAGAGGAACAGTAGAGACCACATGAACTGCGTCTACTCCACTGCCTTCGGCCCAATCAGTCACCACCTGCTCAAAGCCGGACTCTTCGGCAGCGATGTAACCTACTGAGATATTGAGTGGGTTATCATTTGATGAGACGCCGTGCAGAGCTGTGTGCAGGACCATCTGGTGGACTCCTTGCTCAGCAGGGACGGCGAACATCTCTCGCGAAGTACCAGTGTATGTCTCCCAGTTGTGCGAGCCGCTGCCGGCGTGGTTGTTGATTGAGCGCGACTCGATGAAGAAGGTCGAATCACCATATGCATCCGGGTCGTCCTCGGCATATCCGTGAGCCATCTCCGAGAGCCAGAGCACGTCGATGTCGGTGTATGGGTTGTCCTCCCAGTCGACATCGAGGATGGCTGTTCCTCCGGTGTCCCACTCCTCAGGCCACTCGACTGAGAGGAAGCGCCAGTCGCCGCTCTCAGCTCTCCAGTCCCATCTGGTCGCCCCACTTATCCACTCCTCGTCGTACAGAGTCTGGTTCGACACGTTGCCATCCAGCGGTCTCGCATCTAGTGAGAACGGACCGCTCCAAGGCACGTTGGTGACTACGGGGAGGGTCCAGTTCCTGTGTGGTGTCGTTGAGGTCAAGTTGCCCCCCTGATCTAGTTCGAAGGACTCGATGAGAACACCGTGCTGATGCAGACCGGATTCGGCGTCGGCAGGGACCGAGACCGTCATCGGGGTTGATGTCGATCCGTTGGCAGGGACCACGGTGGTGATTGGCAGAGTGATCCAGTCGTCGTCCGCGCTACCGAATGCGGTCCAGTCTATCTCAATCCTGACAGGGTCGTCCGACTGGTGCCCGTTGTAGTTCCAGACCCCAAGGAAAAGGCCGTCTCTGGCATCCTCAAAGGGTAGTCCGACCCTGACCTCGGCGTTCGGACCATTCTCCCACCAGTAGGTCACCTCTTCGAGTTCGCTTGACTCGGTCCAATCGTCGGAGTCGACCATTGAGTCGTTGTCAAAGTCCTCGACATAGATGCCGTCTCCGTCATCGTCGCTCCAGCGGTATATCTGCAAGAACACCCGCTCCTCCGAACTGCGGTCTTGATTCTCATCGAACGCGGAGTACTCGATGGTAGCTCTGGCTCTGAGTTGCAAGGTATCGATGGGTAACCTGTTTGCGGTGCCGTTTGTGATGTGCAGGGGGATTAACAGATCGGGCCTACTACCTTGGTGGCCGTCCCATGAATCGTTAAGCCCCTCTTCGCTGCCATTGCCTAGGCTCTCCCACACCTGCACAGTGTGCTCCAAGGGGGCGAAGACTGTCGGAGTGAATCTCAGGAGGACGTCAGTGTCGCCATAATTGGTGAACTCTAGGTCGACGTCCTGCGATTCCCCTGGCCGCATGAGGTTGATGTTGGCGTCCCTGTGGCTGCCTTGGAAGGTACCGCTGTTCCACTGAGCGGGACTGGCCCACCAGGTTCCGTTAGCCCCGTCTAGGGTGGCTGTGGCACGAGACGCGTTGAACCAGCCACCGCCTTGGACGAACGGTTCGTAGCCCCTGTCGTCGGAGGTGGACATCACAAAGTCCCTGAACTCCTGTGACCCAGGGTGGTATCCAAGATTGGCCTGCCAGGCCTGTGCTACCAGCGCCATCAGTCCGGCTGCGATGGGAGTGGCGAGGCTGGTCCCGCCCCAGGTACCCCATGCGGAGTTCGCGTTGCTCCTTTGGTTCAGAGGCACATCACCAGTAGCGGACCATCCGACAGAGACGATGTCAGGATCCATCCTCCCGACCACGTTGGGGCCTCGGTTGGACCAGGGTGCGTTCTGCCCCCATGAATCGCTGGAACGGCTGCTGAATGCTCCGACTGAAAAGATTCCATGAGCAGCCCCTGGTACCTTGGCGGTTCCGAAGCCGTGACCGCCGTTGCCTATTGCTACCGAGTAAGAAGCATTGTCATTGTATACCCTAGTGAGCCAATCGAGGTACAGGGAGTAGCCGTCGGCACCGGCCTCATCTATCGATGAATAACCGAATGAGAATGAACCAATGTGAGGCTGGTCGCCCTGAGTTATGGTGACGCCGTCGTAGCCCTCGGCGATGAAGCGCCAGCCGTCGAGTGCGTGACCACCTGAGTAGTGGTTGCCTATCGAGGATATGGTAGCGTTCGGAGCCATCCCTAGGACCTTGCCGTCACTCACAATCCCTTGTGCGGCGACCGCGCTGGCACAAAGCGTCCCGTGGCTTCCCGACTCAATCATAAACAGAGTCAGGTTCCCTGCTCCTGGAATTCGATTTGCGTAGCCGTGGCGTGCCGCATAGGTGTCTGTGTAAGGCACTCCGTTGGTACCATCGGCTACCCAGTAGACCAAGCCCCCTGAGATATCCCATAGGCCGTCTCCATCGGTGTCTAGGCCGGCTGTCTCCTCTCCTGGGCGCATCGGGACGTCATTCGAGAACTGCCCGTCCCGGTTGATGTCGGGGTAAACGGTCTCGTAAAGCCCTGATATCCTATCGTCCACCACTAGGATGGGTACGTCTCCGCCCGCCTTGTCAATGAGTCTCCAATCAGGGTGTTCCCCTAGGTGGTAAGCTCCCGATAGTGAGGCGTTGACGCCGGTTATGTTGTATCCGGAATCATCTAGCAGTCCATCGGTGTTGTTGTCGTAATCAATTATCGATGTGTCGGCGTACCAAGTGCCTCTAGCAGGGTAGGCATCGCCGTACACCAGCCAGTAGTACATACTGTTGTGGTCAAACATAAGCGGCCAACCCTCGTAAGGCGACTTAGTGTCTGTAACTCTGGCTTGAGTACCGTTCAAATCAGGATGTCCGAAGTCTACTCCAGTATCTGCGACGGCGACCACTATGCCCTCTCCGGCATACCCTCTCTCCCATGCGTCGTTGGCACCGTGTATCTCACCGCTGCGGACTGACTCAGGCTCAAATCCCGGAGGAGACTCGAAAGGCATCGTGTCATAGGGTTCGGGTGTATTCTCGGCGTCCAATATAGCGATGACACCAGGGACTCCTGTCAGTTTGTGGAAGATACCCGCGTCCATCCAGAAAGTCCTGTGGTTGACCTGTCCGTCAATCGAGTCGAGTGTAACTAGGGACTCGCCGCTCTTGGCCGGCTTTTGCTCTTCGATGGCGCCGTTGTCATGCTGCCACTGATTGAGCGTAGCCAAAGATCGTGTAATGACCGTCACTCTGACTTGCTCCGCGTCCGAATCAGCTCGCTCCCAGAGACTTGATTCAACCCATGGAGAACCGCTCTGGAAGTCTTGACTATACTCGCTGTTGCCACCATCATCAGCATCTATGATGCTGGGATTACGGGCTTGTGAGATGTCAGCTGAAGCCATGCCAACCGAGAGAGAAGACAGTAACAGTAACAGCACTAATGCAGACGCTGTGCGCTGACGCATGTTCCAAGGGCACTCCGAGAACCTTTGATAGTGCCGGCTGGATGTCCCGTCAAATCAAAAGCAGAGGCACGCCAGCATCGGCTCGGAGTCCCGTGGTGTAGTGGTCCATCATACCGGGTTTTGGTCCCGGTGACGGAGGTTCGAATCCTCCCGGGACTACCACTATCCGTCTATTGCCCCGGAATTGTCAGCGAGGTCTCTAGCGATGTTTTTCTGGTGTCCCTCGAGGGTTCCGCCCCCGATTTCTAGGAGTTTGGCGTCTCGCCATAGCCTCTCGACAGTATACTCGCCGACGTAGCCGTAGCCACCCATCACTTGGATGGCCCTGTCTGCGATGTTCTTAGCAGCGGACGTTCCGAACAGCTTGACTCCATCCGAGTCCAGTCTGTTACCTGCCTTTGAGAGGTCAATCTTGCGGGCGGTGTCGTAGACGTAGGCGCGCATCGCCCTGTACTCGGCCCAGGACTCGCCAATGTGGCGTTGAATCTGTCCGAACTCGCGAA
>Ga0206680_10000789_pt1 | contig 11296 bp, 6 predicted proteins | sample M115012015metaG_FD_160124 | JGI IMG/M metagenome (GOLD analysis project Ga0206680, IMG submission 160124) | Ammonia-oxidizing marine archaeal communities from Monterey Bay, California, United States - M1 150m 12015 | ecosystem: Environmental > Aquatic > Marine > Intertidal zone | place: USA...
TCTACACCGCTGAGATCGCTTCGGTCTTGATCGCTGACTCTCACGGCGAGTCGGCCGGTCCGAACCTCACCGACAGAGAACTTCAGGTTCTGCAGTTGATCGCTCAGGGTTTGCAGTTCAAGGAGATTGCCTCAAAGCTTCTCCTGTCTACGCACACCGTCCGCGACTATGCGAGATCGCTGTTCAGCAAGCTCGACGTGAATGACAGGGCTGGTGCTGTAGCAGTCGGGTTCAAGACAGGGATCCTCACCTGATCGAAGCAGGCGCCGCCGGGGTATCAGCCGTGGATGACGTATGACACCGTTCCGGCTTTTTCGCCACCTTCCACGATGATGCGTAGCCGCCACAAGTTGAGGTCCGCTGTCATGGGGAACGGCTCGCCTTCCACGGGGAAGTGAGTCTGGGTGAAGAACCCGGCAGCGTGTGCCATCACGTCGTGTGCCATCTGCAGAGCTTCACGATACGGCAGGCCGATCAGGGCGTCGGAGGCCACCAGTTCTTCCAGGGGGTCGAGGACATCTGCTTCCGGGACGTAACCGGAGATGCGGCTGTAAAGCTCGGATTCTTCCAGGGGTTCAAGGACATCTGCTTCCGGGACGTGACCGGAGATGGGGCTGTGAAGCCCGGAGCCCGAACCGCAACCGGCCAGGAGGGTGACGACGAGGGTTGCTGATGCAAGAAGTCTGATGGCGCTCATAGTACGGAACGGCCTGGGCAACGGCGGGCCGCTGCTGTCGCAGTCGGTTTCCAGACAGGGCTGCTCACCTAACCCGCCTAGCGGCCGCTACCCCGTTAGCGAAATACGTCCAGCTTTCGCAAAGAGTGCTGCCATGTAGCTGCAGCATCCCCTAGTCAGCGTCGTACGGCAGTAGGACCGTCACCGTCGTGCCGCGATCCAACTCAGATTCAACCGTGAGCGTTCCACCGTGCGCTTCGACGATCCCTTTCGTCACAGCGAACCCGAGACCGGTACCGACCGAGTGCTCCTTAGCTCTTTCCGAACGAAACAGCGGCTCACCTAGTCGGGCCACAGTTTCAGCGTCCATGCCGATGCCTGTGTCTACAAAGCGGATACACCAGCCGTCTCTCGTCGGATCAGCTGTCACCATCACCGCCCCACCGTTCTTCCCGTAACGACATGCGTTGGACAGCAAGTTTGCTATTACCTGGCTGATCCGGACCGGGTCGACAGTCACCTTCGGGCCAGGGGTGACCCGCTTGGTGATCGTTACGTTGCGCTCGGCTGCTTCGACCGCCAGGTCAGCTATTTCTTTGGTGATCAAGGCAGCTAGGTCGACGTTGTCACGACGCACCAGGTTGAACTCGCCGGAATCCATCCGGGCCGAGTCCATGAGGTCGCCGACCAGGCGCTGCATACGCAGAGCCGATGAGCGAAGGTGCTCAACGGTCGTTGGAACCGTCGTCGGAAGGTCTGCCTTGACCTTCTCTAATGTCGCCTCAAGGATGTCGAGTCGCCCCAGCATCGTGGCGACCGGAGCTCGTAACTCGTGGGCGGCAGTGCGAAAAAACTGGCTGCGGTACTGCGTGGCCTCCACACGAGACGTCACATCGGTGAACGACACGAGATAACCAGCTACCTGCGGGTCCTGTCTCAGGTCCGTTCCGCGTGCCTCGAGCCACCGGTAGTCGCCGTCCGCGTTTCGCACCCGCAGGTCCACCGAGTCCGTTGTTGAATCCCACGGTTCGAGAGCAGGGTCCCCAGCCAGGCGCGCCAGCGCTGCAACGCCGACCTCCTGGTCGTCTGGGTGTACCAACTCCAAAAGACCGCCCTCGGGTGGTTCCCAGCCGGGGGGATGGCCCAGCATGCGTTCCATCGCCGATGTGGCACCCAGGAACGCCCCGTCGGCGGATAGGTGGATCACCCCAGTCGGTAATGCTCCCAGGGCAGTTTCGTACAGGTAGCGGGCGTTGTGGTCTCCGGCCCGCAGCTCACTATTGGTCGGGCCCACATGGGGATCAGGTGTCGATTCGCTTGCTGACTCGGCCGTACCTTCCTGTTCTTCGGTCAGGTCCTCGGTCCTCACGAAAGTCCCCGACAAGGAGTCCTTTTCGGAGTTCACCAGCCCATCCCATCTAGGAAGGTCGCCAGCGCACTGGGACCTGACGCCTTGGACACGTAGTGGACGTCCGTGAGGTCCGCTTCATCGGCCTCTTCACCGTCCTCACCGGACACGACAACAATCGGCCCCCTGTAGCCGCCGGCCCGCACAGCGCGGATTGCCGTTATGCCGTCGCCGGGAGGCATGGAACGGTCGACCATGGCAAACGTGGGTTGCTTCTCGAGGATAAAGCTGATCGCCTCCTCGCCGGAAGCGGCCCGGCCTACCACGTCGATGTCTCGGAGCAGTTCCAGCCAGTCGGCCCACATGTCACGGATCTGAGGATCGTCATCGCAGATGACCACGGAAACTGTCATGGTCGTAAACCCTGCGTTCGAACGTGTGGTTGGCACCCTCTGGTTTGAAGGGTTTGCACCGTCACGGCGTCTCCGGCGGGTCACACCGCGGAACCTCGGCTACGAACACCGGCCCTTGGACACCCCACTGGCCGCCCGCTGCGCTGGCCAGCTTGCACACCGAGTCCAGCAGACGTCCACCCTTTGCGTCGGCCGGCACCTCAATGGTGATGCGCCACATGTCCTGCTGGGGTGACATGGACGCCGGGCAGCCCTCAGGCAGGCGAAGCACCGTCCTGACGGACTTGAACGCCGAGATGAGCGCCAGGGGGTTCATCGACGTCCAAGCGTCGCTTCCATCCGGAAGGCCAGCTTCTAATCCAGCGTCGGTAAGCAGCTCTCCGACGCGGTACACGTCATGTCCGTCTAATGGTTCACCGACCGAGGCGGCTAACAGGTTGAAGGTGGTTCGAGCCCGCTCCTGGGCAACTTCCAGCAGGTCTCCTGCGTCGGCGAGCAGCGCTGCGACCTTGTCGGCATCGATTTCAGCTGACGATGCCAGGCTGATGGCCATTCGGGCAGCCGAGATGTCGCCGACAAGGTCATGGGAGGCCGCTGAGGCCACCGCCAGGGCATGCACTGAACGCTTTTCGGTGGGGTTCTCGTCGGCCCCCACCTGAACCTGGTCAGGGGAACCAGCCATTCTCTGACCCATGGGGCTCATTTGTAGATCCTACTGGCGCGCTGTACACGGCCAGAATCCGCAGACAATCGACTGGGATCTGGCCTAGTCGCCAGTGAGGTTGAGCTCGCCGTGGGTGTAGTGCCAGCGGTGGCCGGTGAGGTCGATCCAAGTTGGGTGAAGCTCTTTATGGGCCGCTTTGACGAAGTCGTCGGTCCACGTCCCGGCGATGGCACCCATACCGGACGAGATCTTTCCGAAGCCGAGGTCCACGTCGGGGTCGCTGGCCAAGATGAGGCCGCTGCGGAGCCAGCTCGCCTTGGGGGCGATGCCGAGACCGGACTTGCTGGGCCAGATCAACTTGAGGGACTCGTTGAGCTGCCAGGACTGGTGCGAGCGCCCCAGGAGGGGCCCTGCCTCCATGACGGAGTCGAGACAGGCCGCAGTGTTCTCACGGCAGAACAACCAGCCCTCGAGGGAAGCCGTCACGAAGCGTTGGACATTGTCGGCGAAGCCGGGTTCCAGGAACCTCCGCTCGTCCACCCACAGGCCGTCTGCGAGCATGCCGACCTCTTCATCGGCCCAGTAGATGACGTTGAGGTCTGACGGCTGGATCCGCTGGCCGGTGTCGGGATGGACCGCTGAGAGCAACTGCGCGTACTCGTTGCCTGTGGTGGCCTGCATCGAATCGATTTCGCCGCTCAGTAGCGGACCAACGTCGAAGCTCTGGGTGACCATCTCGACGTCTGTGGCAGGGTCCAACCCGTGCCGTCGGAGGCCAGCCAGGAGTTCCAGGTCGTTACCGTCACCCCAGGTACCCACACGGGTTCCGACCAGGTCGGTGACGGTCTCGATACCACGGGACTTGAAGGAGACCTGGATGTTTCCGCTCTCCTGGAAGACCTGAGCGACGTTCAGGACCGGGGTGCCGTCGAGCCGGGCAGCCAGGGCCTTAGGTGCCCAAGCAACGGCCACGTCGGCGAGGACCCGGCCGTTCTCGTCCTCTACGAGGGCGTCGATTGGGTTCGTGCCGAAGAACGTGTCTTGGATCGAGACACTGAGGCAGCGCTCCTGGTAGAAGCCCTGGTCGCGGGCAGCGAAGTACCCGGCGAACTGGGCCTGGGTCACCCACTGAAGTTGAAGTGTGAGCTCGTCGTAGGTGTCGCAGCCGTCAGCAGATGTGGGGGCGACCGCTGCAGTGGCCTTGTTGTCGGCCCCGACAGAGTTACCGGCAACGGAGATGGCGCCACCGGCAGCGAAGAACCCGAGGGTTGCCGAGAGGAGGAACGCGAACCGACGGAGGTGCTGCCGGACGAATCGAGGGCGGGGACGTTCAACCATGGTGATGGCCTTCGGTGCCCTCGGTGGTGGCGAGGTACTCGACAGCGGTGTGGAGGTCTGTACCTGGGTTGGTCAGGGCAGCAACAGATGTGGCCTCTGGTCCGTCAGTGTTCTGGCAGGGTCGGCTGCCCGCATGGCGGAACACCGCACGGTCGGGAGTGGAGATGGAGGTCCTGTCGTTGTGGGTCGGAGCCATGATGGAATCGGCCTGTGCGGCAGCGTGCCCCAGGCCTACGGCGTGGCCGAGCTCGTGGAGCACGGCGGTACGTGCGTTCTCGCCGCGGCCGGCGGCCGGCGAGTGGACCGGGATGGGTCGGGACTGGAGGATGCTGGCCGGCAGAAACACCTGGGCCTTGGAGATGGTCGACGCCTGTGATTCCGACTTCCGGAAGAGGAGGTTGGTGTAGGCAACCACCTTGGGGTCGTCGCGGAAGGCCACCTCCTCGTCGTTGATCCAGATGATGTCGATCTGGTTAGGCGTCGGCACCGGCGCTTGGTCGATGACCGACAGCGTCCCGTCAACGGGGTCGACCAGGTTCAGGCCGGTGAGGGAACGCAGGGATGCGGTGGCGTTGCGGGACTCGGAATCCATGACGGGCCGCCATCGCCAGGACAGGCGGTAGTCGTAGTGGACCGTTACCTGGATCTCGGTGCAGTTGGTCCAGAGCGGTAGCGAGGGATCCATGGGGTTGACTGATCCGAAGGGGTCGTAGTTCCGGGTGACAGCGTCGGTCAGGTACGTCAGGAGGTCATAGTCGGCCCGCACCAGGGGCTCGGACGGTGCGTCAATGGCCTCCCACGGCCGCTCGTCGCCGTCGTAGTAGTAGTCGTCGATGACGAAGTCAGGGCCCCTGAGGCCAGTCGACAACTGCGGCTTCTCGGTATCTCCGACAGCCACGCCCTGACATGAATAGACGGATGCAGCAGCTAAAAGCGCGCTGACCACCAGCCAGAAGGGCCTGACCTTTCTGGCAGGAGCGGTCCCTTGGGATTCCTCCGCTGTGATCTCCATCTGGTTCTCCTGAAGCCGTTTTGTTGCGTGTTGAAAGTCTGTTGGACCTCCGAAAACGGCGCCCCCACCCAAATAGGGGTTTCTGACCCCCCCCATATGGGGGGTCAGGGACAGAACACATGGAAATCCTCAGAAAGCGGGCTTTTCCCGTGGAAGTAGTGCGAGGCGCAGTGAAGCCGGGACCTTCATGGCGTGAGCACAGAAAACGCACCTCATCTGTTTGAGGGGCCCAACGGGCAACAGGGAGAGGCCGTAGCCAACCGCGACGAACCGCTACTGATGGCCACCGGGTCGAGATCAGGCAAGGCCGCGTGCGAACCCACCGGATCGCCAACCTCGTTTCTAACGGGGTTGCCCCATGGCGGATCCTGGCGTTGCCACCAGTGCCGAAGCCACCAGCGACCAGAGCGCCCTCATGGTGCGCCTGCCTGTCCTACACAGTTCCAGCGCCATCACTTTCGGGTTCCTCGGCTGTGGACCCTTCCCCGGGGCCTGGGCCGCCCTCAACTTCCAATACTCCTACTTCGTCGGAGGGCTTCCCTACGCCGTGGTCGTTGGAGCCCCGTAGACGCCACGTCTCTGGCCCTTGGACCTCTGATGCGGGGACAGCGGCCCGGGTGTTGTCTGCGTCGAAGTTGAGTTCTTCCCGCCACTTTCCGTCTCGACGGGCTTCGAGCACGTACTTGTCGGATGGTCCACCTTCGGTCGGCGCCGACCACGTCAGATGGGCGAGCGGTCCTTCGGTGGTGATGGTGAAGTCGATGGGTGGCCCGGGGCGCTTGTCACGGCGGAACAGTCCGATCAGGAACAACCCGAACCCTGTCCCGGCGAGGAACCGCATCAGTCCGGCGAGGATCCTGGAGCCCAGACCTGTCAGCCCCAGGCCGGCTGCCGCTGCTAAACCGGCAGCTGTAGCGAGGAAACCCAGGTTGGTAAAGAGGCCGCCGCCTTCGCTGGACCCGGGGTCGTCGGGGTCCAGCGGATCTGTGCCGTTGGCGACCTCTTGCCCGTCGGTGAGGCCATCTCCGTCGGTGTCCGGGTTGTCAGGGTCGGTTCCCCGTTCTGCTTCGTCTTCGTCGGTGAGGCCGTCCCGGTCGGCGTCTCCGCTACCCAGAGCGGCTCTTGTTGAGGTGGTGCCTTCGGTCGTGGGCGTTGGGTTACCGGCCCCGGGGTCGTCGGGGTCCAGCGGGTCCGTACCGTTGGCGACCTCTTGTCCGTCGGTGAGGCCATCTCCGTCGGAGTCAGCGTCCACGGGGTTAGTGCCCCTCTCACTCTCAGCACCATCCAGGAGCCCGTCAGCGTCGGTGTCCGGGTCCAACGGGTCCGTGCCCAGGTCTTTCTCGTCCCCGGTTGTGAGGCCGTCCCCGTCCGGATCTTCGTCGTCCGGTAGGCCAGGTGTGGTCGTAGGTGTCACCGGCTCGGCGGTCGTAGGCGGCGACGCAGACGTCGGAGGGGGTGGAGCCGTGGTGGTCGGCGGTGCGGTAGTCGAGGTGGACGCCGGCGGTGGAGCTGTCGTCGGTGCCGGTGGTGTCGTCGGAGGGGGTGGCGCCGTCGTGGTCGGTGGTGTCGTCGTCGTGGTCGTAGGTGGCGGAGGCGTCGTCGTCGTGGTCGTAGGTGGCGGAGGCGTCGTCGTCGTGGTCGGAGGTGGCGGTGGACAGTCGGAGACTGTTGCGTTGCCGATGTTGGAGAGCACGACGTTGCCGTCGAATGTCGCCAATACCTGGAAGTTGTGCTGCCCGTTGTCAAGGCCCCCAATGGTGACTGACCGGTCGCTTGCGGAGAATGCGGTCGGGAAGGTGATCCAGCCTTCGCTGTCTGGTGCCTTTGACACTAGGACGAACGACTCCAACCCGTCCGTGGAGCCCGGTGCCCAGTGGATAGTCACAGCCGAGCATGCCGGGACAGCTGTCAGGCTCACCGTCCCTAGCAGCGGAGTTGTAGTCGTCGGTGGCGGGACTGTCGTCGGTGGTGCCGTGGTGGGCGGGGGCGGGTCGTCGTCGTCGGTGGTGGTCACCGAAATGGTGCTGTCGTCAACAGAGTCGTAGGTGTCGTCGGAGGCGGCAGCGTCGACCGACAGGGTGAGCGTCGAGGCCTGGTCGCCGTCATCGTCGGAGTCGTCGACTCCGGTCACGGTGACAGTCTGGGTGGTGTTCCAGTTGGTGGACGTGAACGTGAGTGACGTCGTCGAGGCCGTCGCCTCACCGGAGTCCGACGCTGCGACGTTGACGACGACGTCACTGGATGGCTGGGTGTTCAGCACCACGGTGAACGTGTCGGTCGACCCGGCTTCGGAGACGGTGGTCGAACCCCCTGATGCGGTGACGGTGAAGCCCGGCGAGTCGTCGTCGGTGGTCGTGGCGGTCAGGGTCAGGTTGGCGACGCTGTCGTAAGCGTCGTCTGATGATCCGTCGTCGACGAACACGGTGATCGTGGTGGTCTGGTCGTCGTCGTTGGAGGCGTCGTCGACGCCGGTGACCGTCACAGACTGGAGCGTGTTCCAGTTGGAGGTCGTGAACGTGAGCGACGCCGGGCCCACGGTTGCTTCACCGGTGTCGCCCGACGACACGTTGATGACGACGTTGCTGGCTGGTTGGGTGTTGAGGACCACGGTGAACGTGTCGGTCGACCCGGCTTCGGAGACAGTGGTGGTCCCACCTGACGCTGCGACGGTGACGCCGGCTGAGTCGTCATCAGCGGTGGTGACAGCGACGGCCTGGTCGCTGACGGCGTCATACGTACTGTCGGCGGTCGACGAGTCGTTGACGGCCACGGTGACGTTGGTGGTCTGGTTGCCGTCCGAGGCCGAGTCGTCGATCCCGGTCACGGTCACGGTCTGGTCGGTGTCCCAGTTGGACGAGGTGAACGTGAGAGCCGCAGGTGAGACGGTGGTTTCGCCGGTGTCGGCGGACGACAGGGCGAACACGACGTTGCCGGTCGGTTCGGAGGTGAGCTTCACATTGAACGTGTCCGTCGACCCGGTCTCAGACACCGCAGCGGTCGTTCCCGACAGGGTGAAACCAGCAGTGTCGTCGTCGACCACGGTCAACAAGAAGGCTTCGTTCGACACAGAGTCATAAGGGTCGTAGCTCGACGAGTCGACCACAGCCAGGGTCAACGCCACCGTCTGGTTGCCGTCGTCGACGGCGTCGTCGACCCCAGTGACCGTGACGGTCTGGGCGGTGTTCCAGTTCGCCGAGGTGAACGTCAGGGTTTTCGCAGATGAGCCGTTGAGCTGGACTTCGCTGGCGTCATCTGGCGTGACGGTCACCACCACGTTGTTGCCCGGAGCGGGTTGCATGTCCAGTACCACGGTGAACGTATGGGTGTTTCCCGACGAGGCCTCGTTGACCGATGTCGACCCTCCGGTCTGGACCACCGTCATGCCTGGTGCGGCATCGATGTCAGTCGTGGTCACCGACACGGTCTGGTCGGCCAACGAGTCGAACGTGTCGTCGGAACTACCGTCGTTGACCGACAGGGTGACCGTCGACGTCTGGTTGTCGTCGTCGAGGTAGTCCGGGATGCCGGTCACGGTGACCGTCTGGGGCGCGTTCCAGTTCGCCGAGGTGAACGTCAGCGACGAAGCCGACACGGTCGCCTCGCCGGTGTCGCCGGACGCCACGTCGATGACCACGTTTGAAGACGGGTTGCCGGTCAACACGACGGTGAACGTGTCAGTCGTTCCGGTTTCGGAGACGACGGTGGACCCGGCTGACTGGGTGACTGTGAAGCCCGGCGACCCGCAGCTCGAACCGGCGATCGACTCCAGGCCGGAGAAACTCCGTGAGGTGTAGTCCGTGTTGGCTAACGCCAGGTAGACGCTGTAGCCGGCCGGGACGACGCCGGCTCCTGCGCCCTTGTCGACGGTTCCGGCCCTTGCCGTGCCATTCGTTTCCCACTGCAGGACGTCGCTGGAGTCGGTGTAGTACGAGACCGTGGAACCCGCGTTGGCGCCTGCGGTCCAACCGAGGACCTGGAAGGTTTCCGACAGCATCGACGTGTTGCCATCGTGGTCGTTCTGACTTCCCAACCAGAGATGGTTGTAGTCCGGGACCGTCGCCGTGTACGTCGAGTAGTTCGCCCAGATGTAATCGCCGATCCCGAGCCCCGACGACGCCAGGGCCGAGTCCTGGACCAAGTACAGGCGGTGTCCGACGCTTGCGATGTGCTCGAACTCCCACGTGCCTCCCGAACACAGCGGCGACGTCCTGACCACCTCGGACAGCCAGCCCTGGAGGTCGGTGCCGTCGACGGGGCCGTGGACGACGTCCCAGCCCGACGGGGCGTTCTCCACCCAGGCCGAGTTTCCGTCTCCGAGGTCTCCCGAAGAGTCCAGCTTGACTACGAAAGCGTCCTGCCTGGCCTTGTGGGTGAGGGCCACCCACCAGGCCTCGCCGCTGCCGGGATCGAAGTCCATGTGCCCGTAGTAGCTGCCGGCGATGTACACGTTGCCCGAACCGTCCACGGCGACGCCGTGACCCTCGCCCTGGAAGGTGCCTTCGGTCTCGAACTGGCGGGCCCACACCAGATTCCCCGACGAGTCGAGCTTCACGCCGAAGACGTCGACGCTGTTGTCGGCGGTGAACGCCGTGGTTCCCGACCCCGGGTCGAAGTCGACGGTGTCGTTGGCGTCGACCCAGCCGGTCACGTGCACGTTGCCCGATCCGTCGACGGCGACGGCGCCGCCATCTCGGTTGCCGTTACTGTTATTCGATGTTGTTTCGAACGCCTTGGCCCACACGCCGTTGCCGTCCGAGCCGACCTTGATCACGTACGCGTCGTAGGCACTGGAACTCTTCGGCAGGGTGATGCTCGACCCGGAGCCGGGGTCGTAGTCCATGGTGCCGGAGGGCCATGCGTGGTAGAAGCCGGTGGCGTAGATGTTTCCTGAGCTGTCGGTGGCGACACCGCGCATTTTGTCGGTGAAGACGCTGCCGACGAAGCCCGCCCAGGCCAGGGTCCCGTCGGAACCGATCTTGGAGATGAACCCGTCGAAGCCGCCGTGGGCGGCGACGAGCGTCTCCCCGCACGACGACGTGCACCCACCGGCGATCGGGTGGTAGTTCACGTCGCCCGCGACGTTGTTGTGTTCACCGACGGCGACCACGTTGCCCGACGGGTCGACGTCGAGGTCGTAGAGGTAGTCGTAGTTGTCCCCGCCCCAGTGCCGGGTCCACACCGTGTTGCCCGAAGAGTCCAGCTTGACCAGGAAGGCGTCGTACTTGGCCGTGTTGCTGCCCGTCACGGTCACAGCCGTGGTCGTGCTACTCGGGTCGATGTCGATCGTGCCCGAGAAGTAGCCGCCGAAGTAGACGTTTCCCGACCCGTCGACGGCGACCCCCTCGCCGTAGGCGGTGTCGGCCTGGCCCGACACATTGGTGGTGTTGCCGACGACCTTCCACCACACCACGGCCCCCGACGAGTTGAGCTTGGCGACGTACGCGTCGTAGCCGCCATCGGAGCCGTCGTCCAGTGCCGTGACTTCGGCGGAGCCGTCGTCGTCGAAGTCCATCGAGCCCTTGAACTTGCCCGTCACGTACACGTTGCCCGACGAGTCCAGGGCGCAGTCGTCCATCCAGTCGTCGGCCGAGGAGTCCAGCAGCGACGACCACACCAGGTCACCTGACGAGTCGAGCTTCACCACCAGCGACGACTGCTTGCCGGCGGCGGCCTCGTTGACCGTCGTCGAGTCGTAGCGGTTGGGGTCCACGTCGCCGCTGCCGCGCATGTAGCCGCAGAGGTAGATGTTCCCCGACGAGTCGACCTGGACGTCGCGGGCTTCCCCGTTGTGGCTGGTCTGGATCGTCGAGTACGACCCGTCCGACGACGACCATGCGCCCGCAGG
>Ga0206680_10000792_pt1 | contig 11287 bp, 8 predicted proteins | sample M115012015metaG_FD_160124 | JGI IMG/M metagenome (GOLD analysis project Ga0206680, IMG submission 160124) | Ammonia-oxidizing marine archaeal communities from Monterey Bay, California, United States - M1 150m 12015 | ecosystem: Environmental > Aquatic > Marine > Intertidal zone | place: USA...
CCACTTGGCAGACTCGTGCGGTGGTCAGTATAGTCACCAAACTTGTATTTCAACCAACCCAGGGAATCACCGTATCATCTGGACAAACCGGTAGGTATCTCCGAACCTGCCGTTATCGATTCCTCATCTCCTACTTCTGATCTACCCTAGATAACTGAACACTGTTACCAGCTTAAGTCATGAACCCTTTCCAGCTACCTGAAGAAATCCAGGATCGCTCGACCTATGACCGCGCGGTGGCTCACCTGCGGGAGGCCGGGGTACGGCTCCCGCTCTTCTCAGAACTCGCCAATGCGCCGCAAGCGCTCAACGATGTCTACACAAAGTTGAACCAGGTGCACGCCGATGCCCCTGATCCTAAAAACCTCTTTCGCGTTCATTGGTTTAACGATCGCGCTCGCACAGGACTCACCGATACGCCCGAGTACGTGCGTCTACCAAAAGCATTGACCGGTGTCGATGCACAAATCATCGTCGCTCTGGGCGACCGATTCCCGATGATTGGTGCACACAAAGTTCTGGCTGCATACGGCTGTCTAGTTCCACGACTGGTCAGTGGTGCATTCGACCCCGATCATCATCGTGCAGTCTGGCCATCGACCGGTAACTACTGCCGGGGCGGAATCGCGATTTCCCGCATTCTCGGCTGTCATGGTGTTGCTGTACTGCCAGAAGGCATGAGTAGGGAAAGATTCAGCTGGCTGGAAAAATGGGTCAACGATCCCGAAGACATTGTGCGTACACCCGGCACAGAGAGCAACGTTAAAGAGATCTACGATAAATGTGAGCAACTCTCTCGTGATCCACAGAACATCATCGTCAACCAGTTTTCGGAATTTTCCAACTACCTGGTACATCGTTTTGTCACGGGTAATGCACTCGACAGCATCTTTCAGTCCGTAAGTGCCTCCCTGCCCAACGCACGGCTGGCCGGGTTTATAGCTGCGACCGGTTCTGCTGGTACCCTTGGCGCCGGTGACCACCTCAAGAACCGATACGGCACCCGAATCGTAGCGGTGGAACCGGTGGAATGTCCAACTCTGCTTTACAACGGCTTTGGTGAACACAATATCCAGGGCGTAGGCGACAAGCACGTGCCACTCATTCATAACGTGATGAATACCGACTTCGTGGTCGGGGTTTCCGACTACGATTCAGACGGTATCAATGCACTGTTCAATACACCGGCGGGTCGAAACTATCTTCACCAACGAAAGGGTATTTCCGCTGAGATTCTCGACGCGCTGACATCAATGGGGTTTTCCGGGATCGCCAATGTGTTGGCAGCCATCAAGCTGGCAAAATATTTATCGCTCGGCCCCGAAGACGTGCTGATCACTGTTGCAACAGATGGATCGGCACTTTATCAAACCGAACTGCAGAAGTGGTTGTCCGTCGAAGCGCCAGAGGATGTAGATGAAATCTTAGCAGCCGAACTCTATGGCACACACCTGAAAAATGTGCGGGTCGACCATCTGCTGGAACTCACCGAAATTGATCGAAATCGGATATTCAACCTCGGGTACTACACCTGGGTCGAACAACAAGGCATCAACATACAAGATTTTGAGCGTAGACGGCACCAGACATTCTGGAATCAGCTCGAGAGGCTGATCCCTACGTGGGACGCAATGATAGAGGCATTCAATCAGGAAACAGCACAGTCCCGAAACTCCTAATGTACTGGTTTGTATTCCAGGACTTGTGAGTGCGCAGCCGATTTGATCTATCGTCAATTTCTCGCGTAATTGTAGTCTGTCGTCATCAGGCTAGCTTCGTTAAAATAGCAAAGGCTATGTACCTGTGTGTTGTCTGAAATTATCTCTGATCTAAATCTACTATGACTGAAACGCCAATACTGGTCACAACAGAAGAGCTGGACGACCATCTCGATAGCGGAGAGGTGCGTGTGGTTGATCTCAGTAAATTAGAACATTACGTTTCCAGCCATATCCCAGGCGCCACTCACCTGGACTATGTGACGCTGTTAGATGGCAACAAACCAGCCCCGGGCCGACTTCCGCCTGGCAAACAGCTGGAACAGCTCAGTTCAGTACTGGGATTAAGCAACGGCGGCCGGATTATTGCCTGTGATGATGAAGGCAGTGGCCGTGCCGCCCGCCTCGTATGGACATTACACGTCATGGGCTATCCCAGCTGTTCAGTACTCGATGGTGGAATGACCGCCTGGAGAAACGAGCAACGTCGATTAAGCGTGGAACAACCGGTGCGGGAAAATACTGCACCCACAGTAACCATGGACACTTCTGTCATCGCGACTCGGGAATACATTCTGTCCCAGTTGAATGATGACCACGTTATCTTAGTCGATGCCCGAACTCCGGAAGAGTACATTGGAACGAAGCAGCTCAGCACGCGGTCTGGCCACATTCCAGGTGCGGTTAATCTGAACTGGTTGGATACGATTGATGCTAACAATCACTTGAGACTAAAACCAAGAAGCATTCTAAAGGATATGCTGGAAGCTCGACAGATTCTACCAACACGTGAAATTATTACCTACTGCCAGACACACCATCGGTCCGCTCATACCTGGATGCTGCTTAAATCCCTGGGCTACCCGGCCGTGCGTGGCTATCCCGGCTCGTGGTCAGAGTGGGGGAATCACCCTGAAACGCCGATCCAGACCTTATCTGAGGCAAATCCATGATCATAATTCTGCGTCCCGATACTGATATTGATTCTGCGGAGGCGAAGGCTGTGCTTGATTTCCTGGCCGCCCGCCCAGGGGTAGTACCACAGGTGCACAGTGTGACCGGAACGGGTCGGATCCTGACGGAAATTTACGCCGTCGGTGATACCGACTTACTCGATACGCAGGAAGTAGCGAGCCTGCCGTCGGTCGAGCGTGTTGTCAGAATTTCTCGAGATTATCGGATAATCGGCCGCCACGCCGGCGATGAGCGGGCTCGGGGTTTTGACTACAACGGCATTCGTTTTGACCAGCAGTCGCTACACCTCTTTGCCGGATTGTGTGCCGTCGACAGTCGGGACAATGTAGAAACCATGATGCGGGCTCTGAACGAACACCAATTACCTTGCACACGTATGGGAGCCTTTAAGCCGCGGACCAACCCCTACTCATTCCAAGGGCACGGGGCCGAATGCTTGCCCTGGGTTTTCGAACTGGCTGGCAAGTATGACATCAAGGTCATTGCGATGGAGGTCACCCATGACAGCCAGGTGAATGACATTTTGACCGCACTGGATGATGCCGGACACCCTACCGGCGTCATGCTGCAGATCGGTACTCGTAACACACAGAACTTCGAACTTCTCAAAGCGGTCGGCCGACAAACCGAGCTGCCGGTGTTGATCAAGCGGGGATTTGGGATCACTTTGGAAGAATCGTTGAATGCAACCGAATACCTGGCACGGGAAGGTAACGGTAATATAATTTTCTGTCTGCGTGGCATGAAAACTAATCTTGGTGACCCACACTGAAATTTTGTCGACTTTTCTCATGTTCCGGCAGTTAAGCATCTGACCCATCTACCAGTTTGTATTGATCCGTCACATTCCGTGGGTAGCCGCAATCGTGGCCCTGACGGAATCCTGGACGTCATGCACGTAACCGCACAGGGCATTATCGCCGGTGCCAACATGGTACTTGTCGATTTTCATCCCAGGCCTGAACAGGCACTTGTCGACGGCCCCCAAGCACTGCATCTGGACGAGCTGTCCTGGTTTTTGGACGATATGAGCATCGCTCGTGAAGCCCATGACAAACGAATCCAGCTAGCAAGACAAAATAACGGGTAAACTTTGTATTCACTACCCATCTACTTTTGGACAGCACTGTGAACAAATCGAACAACGACTGGGAAAATACACTAACGCCCGAGCAGTACAAGATCTGTCGACTTAAGGGAACCGAGCCACCTTTCAGTGGGAAATACAACAACAGCAAATTAGCTGGCACCTATAGCTGCACCTGCTGTGGCAGTAAACTCTTTAGTTCACACGAAAAATTTGATTCCGGCTCAGGCTGGCCCAGTTTCTGGCAGCCCATTTCAGATAACGCTGTTATTACAGAAACTGACCACAGCCATGGCATGGTCAGGACCGAGGTGACGTGCAGCAATTGTGATGCCCATCTGGGTCACGTATTTAAGGATGGACCTGAACCGACAGGTCAACGCTATTGCATCAACTCAATATCGCTACAGTTAATGCCTGACTGAATACAACAGCACGTTAAGTTCTGCGCTTTCTGATTGAGGGAATACGCAAGATGTTGCCGGTAGTTGGCAAGGTAGTTCGCAGTTCCGGGTTGTACCGCATAATCAGCCAAACCGGCAATTCAAATGAACTGGCAACTCGCCACACGCTGTCTCCCGATTGAATAGTGTATTGCTGAACGTTTAATACTTCGAAGTTTTCCTTGAATTCTTCCACCAGTACGCGGTGGTATTCCAGCCGTCTCTGGTCGAATCCGGAAGCCTGAGTCTGCTCTGAAACGGGCAGTAACAGTACATCGCCCACTTGAAGATTCTGCGTCTTCTGAATACCGTTGAGTTTCCGAATCGCGGCGATACCACCCAAACGCAGCCAATCTGAATAGTGACCCAGTGTTTCACCTGGTTCAATATTGATTCGATATACCCGTTTCCCGGCCTGTTCTGTAGCTTGTATGCGAAATTCAATATCCTGATCTAAAGGTTCGATCACACGTGAGGGCGGTGTTACGGCCTCGCTAGATGCCGTACTGGCTGTGTCTGGCTGACCCTGCTTGCTACTGACCTCTGTGCTGCCGCTGTCATCAGCGCTGATCAACTTAGACACACCAGCGCCCGATACTGTTGACGAAGATCTGCGATTTTGGGCGTTCCCTGGCAGTCGCAACGCCTGACCCGGTACGATAATTGAGGCCGTCTGCAGTCCGTTGAAAGCCAATAACTCATCACATGACACACCCCTGTTGTGCGCGATCTCACACACCGAATCACCCGCTGTTACCGTGTAAGTGGATTCTGAACTCGCTGGACCTCTTCTGTTCTGCCCTAAGGCCTTGGCAACATCCTCAGATACGCCCGAAACCAGCAGCTTCTGCCCTGGATGAATAACACTGTGCCGACCCAGTCCATTGTCTGTCAGCAGAGCCTTGCAGCTCACACCCAGGCGGGTAGCAATCTGGCACGCGTTGTCTCCTTTTTTCACACGGTACTCGACCACAGTTGTTTTGAGTGTTTTCCTGGTCGACGACTGTCTACCAGTACCGGTGAGTGTGTTCAGCTGTCGGGGAATCCGAAGCGCCTGGCCGGGGTAAATCAGGTCCTGCTGGCTGAGTTCATTCGCCGCGAGTAAGGTGTCGCATGACACCCCGTATCGCGATGCCACTCCACAGGCACTGTCACCTTTCCTGACTGTATAGGTGCCTCCACCTCTTGTCTCAGCCAACGCGCCAGGGATCACCAATTTCCGGCCGACAGAGAGGACAGAACCCGATGTAAGTTCATTCGTAGCCAGCAATGCACTGCACTTAACGCCATAGCGCTTCGCGATACCACAAACGGTATCGCCCGGTGCAACAGTGTATACACCCGGGTCAGCACGACTGAGCAGTCGACGTTTTCCGGAAGTACGCATCGGAATCTGGACCGACTGGCCAACGCGAATGACGGCCTGCCTTCCCAGCCTGTTCATATCGATCAGATCGCGACACTTCACCCGAAACGCACTGGCGATCGCACAGGCCGTATCACCGGATCTGACCGTATAACGCTTTGGCGTGCCACGATCTGCTTCTGGTGGCAGTGAATGCAGGTAAGCAATTTTATCTGCCCAACCGCCCTGACGCAGAGGTAGGCGCAGCGGGTAACCACCAGGAATTTCCCGCCAACCGTGCCAAACAAACCGTGTCAACGCTGGATTTAACGATTTCAGCCTGGATAGGCTAATTCCGAAAACCGCTCTTATCCTGTCGATTGACACGCTGCTGCGCAGCATGATCGTATCGTAGCGTAACGGTCTTCCCTTTGAATATGATCCAAAAAACCGTTTGGAGTTTTGTGCAACATGTCGTGCCGCTAGAAAACCTGCGTAGAAATTCTTGACCGCAACCCGGAATTTTTTGGTTCGATAACGGTTTAGAACTGTAAGAAAATCTGGACCGAGTTTCTTTATGGCTCTTCGCATACCGTTAACACCATAGTTGTACGAGGTAATTACAAACGGGGTCAGTTCGCTGTCGGACACGTTGGCTTTCTTCGACCGGGCCGCAACAGTCAGATTTTTTTTGCTATCTTTGAGATAGCGCGCCGCTGCCCAGCTGGCCGCTTCCGGATCCAGCCTCTCGTCCATAGTCGCATTTAACTCAAGTCCCAATTCACGTGCAGTCCGTGGCATGATCTGCCACATACCTGCAGCCCCCACTCTGGAATACGCTTCCGGGTTATAAGAAGACTCTACAAATGGCAGGTATTGAATATCCTGATGCAACCCCGCGTCTTTGAGTACCCGCCTGACAATCGGTCCATAGGTCCCAAATCGGCGCAACGCATTCCGAAAACCATCTTTGTTTCCACTCTGACATCGAAGGTTCCTGGTCGCACGACGAAGTACAGCTGGCGACCGTTCAGGAAACATATTGAGGTAGTGCTTATCTTTTGCCTGAGTGATTGTTTTGTTTTGCTCAATCAGAATCGCAATGCGTTCTAACCGTAGGCGTATCTGGCGCTTCTGTTCTTTAATGAACTGTGTGTTGCCCTTTGTCCCACACGCTTTGCCCTTGATGATCTTGTAAACCCGATGGGGCCTCTGCGCATCATGGAGAATCGCATCGTTGGTCCTCCATCGACCATATACATCGATCCAAAAATCGACCCTCCGTCGAAGCGCGTCGGGACAGGGAAAATACTGACCACACTTGAGTTTGTGATGTTGGACCAGGTGGTCAGCGGCCGATTGATCTGCTGGATATATCCAAGTCAGAAACCCAGCCACGACCATCCATACAAGTGGCAGAGGCCACCTGCGGAGACAGAATTGCTCAGGTCTGGTTACAAGCAATATTGATCGTCCGTGCCGACGAATAGGAGACACTGCATAAGATCTAGATTTAACGCCACACCCAGCCTTGATCCTAACAACTTACACACGGGGTGAAAAGCACCTGTCCATGAAAGAGGTGGCGAAGCTGCATGGTTTGATACACTCCAACTATGATTCAAGCCTGGATCGATCAATACACCACTTTACCCGAACTGAATCTGCCGGAGAATCCATGAGCGTTATTTCGAGAGAAGATTTTGTCGGGAGCATCGCCGACGGTCTGCAGTACATCTCTTTCTACCATCCACCCGACTTTATTCGAGCAATGACTCGAGCCTTCGAACGGGAAGAATCTCCAGCAGCTAAAAATGCGATCGGCCAGATACTACTCAATTCGAAGATGGCAGCCATGGGGCAACGGCCAGTTTGTCAGGATACAGGCATCGTTGTCGTGTTTCTTAAGTTTGGACTGAATGTCGATTTCGATACCAATGATTCGGTTCAGGAAATGGTCGATGAGGGTGTCCGTCGAGCCTACACCAACCCGGATAATCCTCTTCGAGCCTCAGTGGTATCGCCCCCAATCGGTAAAAGACACAACACGGGGGACAACACACCGGCTGTTGTACACACCGAACTCGTAGCCGGTGATACGATAGAAATCACACTCGCCGCCAAGGGTGGCGGATCGGAAAACAAAGCCCGATTTAGCACCTTGAACCCCAGTGACAGCCTGTCAGACTGGGTGGTGGAGACGATACCGGGCATGGGGGCCGGTTGGTGCCCGCCAGGTATTCTTGGGATAGGCCTTGGGGGAACTCCGGAAAAAGCGATGGTGCTGGCCAAGGAATCCCTGATGTCACCAATTGATATAGATGAGTTGATCTCGAAGGGGCCGGACAACGATATCGATGCGCTGCGCCTTGAGATCTATCAACGAGTTAACCAGACGGGTATCGGTGCTCAGGGCCTTGGTGGCCTCACGACCGTGCTGGATGTCAAGATCCTGTCGTACCCCACCCATGCTGCCTCCCTCCCTGTCGCGATGATTCCCAACTGTGCTGCCACGCGGCACATACACTTTTCTCTGGATGGCACTGGACCTGCCAAGCTGACACCACCAGACCTTGGCAACTGGCCAGAGATAGGGTCCGACGTCGCAAGTCAGGGTCGACAGATCAATGTGGACGTACTCACTCGTAATGACATTGCAAACTGGCAACCAGGAGAAAATCTACTGCTGTCCGGCAAAATTCTCACCGGAAGAGATGCAGCGCACAAACGGATTGCCGACCTGGTCACCCGTGGCGAACCATTGCCTGAAGGAGTAGATTTTAGCAATCGGCTGATCTACTACGTGGGCCCTGTTGACCCGGTCGGTGATGAAGTGGTCGGACCTGCCGGACCGACCACTGCGACACGTATGGACAAATTCACAGAAATGATGCTCGCAGAAACAGGGCTGATCGGCATGATTGGAAAAGCGGAGCGTGGGCCCAGCGCGATCGAATCAATTCGAAAGCACCGCTCGGTGTATCTGATTGCCATTGGTGGTGCTGCCTATCTAGTATCCAAGGCCATTCGCTCGGCACGTGTCGTTGCTTTTGAAGACCTCGGTATGGAAGCAATCTATGAATTCGAGGTCAAGGACATGCCGGTTACGGTCGCCGTAGACAGTAATGGAACTTCTGTACACCGTACAGGGCCTGAGTTATGGCGTCAGCGCATTTCAGAAATTCCGGTAAGGGTCAACTGATACGCGTAAACTGCTTTGCAAAACCTTCCTCTGCATTATCCACAGACGAATTATCGCTCTTCAGTTACGGACTGCGCCTGACCTTCACAATTGGGTCAATAACGACCTGATCCGACTAAAGTTCCCCAGAATGTCCATGAAAATACCTGAAGAGATCAAGCAGGATTTTTCTCGCGAACCGCTGGATCCCAAGAGCCTACTGCCTGACCCTTTTGATCAGTTTGAAGCTTGGTTTGGCCAGGCCTGTGCGAAAAATATGCCCGCTCCTAATGCCATGTCCCTGGCCACAGCGTCAGCAGACGGATCGCCCACAGTTAGAACGGTGCTGCTTAAAGTTTACGACCGTGATGGGTTTGTTTTCTTTACCAACTACGGCAGCCGTAAAGCACAGCAGATCGCAGAGAACCCGCGTGTTTCTCTGCTGTTTCCCTGGTTCAGTATGGGACGACAGGTCACAATAACCGGCGTCGCCCAGCGAATTCCAACCGCAGCGTCACTGCGCTACTTTCTATCGAGAAGCCGGGGAAGTCAGCTCGGAGCTTGGACATCTGACCAGAGCAGTGTGATCTCTTCCCGGACTGTGCTGGAAACTACCCTGGCCAGAATGAAACAGAAGTTCAGTGCCGGAGACGTCCCGCTGCCTGATTTTTGGGGAGGGTTCCGCGTCACCCCAGAAACCATTGAATTCTGGCAGAGCCAGCCAGATCGTCTGCATGACCGATTTGTCTACGTGCTTGACGACGCTGACAACTGGTCGATCGAACGGCTGGCACCTTGAAAAACAACCAGTCGTCGCCAGATTAGTCGCTCATAGATTCAAGCGGCAGCTTGACGGGAAATCGCTCACGAATCTGACTGTCTATATCATCAGGTATATGTTGGGGTTTGGGTGCGGACAGAAGTTGCTTTACCCGGCACCTGGCCTGCTCGAGGAGATCTGGTCGACCGGCCTCGTTCCAGTCTTTAGGACTATTTCGATCACCTAAGTCCGGGTACACATAATCCCGCTGCATCAGCGCCATAGTCTGTTCGTGCCCCAGAAAGTGACTGGGCCCATCCAGACACACATCACGCATTGCCTCTAGAGATAAAGTGTCTTCGTTAACCTCGATACCCCGTATCGTTCTGTTGATTGCACCCAGCATATCGTTATCGATGACATAGCTTTCCAGACAGCAACCCAGAAGACTGGCGTGCATACCAGCTGATTCGTAGATCAGATTCGCGCCACTGTGTCCGGCTAGGACATTTGTGTAAGCCTTCTCATAGCCTGACTGTGCATCCGGCAGCTTGGAGTCGGCCATACCGGCGGCAATACCGGTTGGTAAGTCGTAGTACCGTCCCATCTGGCCACAGGCCGCCATGAGAACCGCTTGTTCGCCACTGCCACCGCTCATAGCCCCGGTTCTAAGATCAGAAACAAATGGCCAGGTACCGAAGATCGCCGGGTGACCAGGAGATAATAAATTTACGTAGACCAGACCGGCCAGCACCTCAGCCGTCTCCTGAACCACAGAACCGGCAAGCGCCGCCGGACTGGTCGCACCAGCCTGACCCGCGGCCAACAACAAAATAGGCATCCCGCGGCTGACACAGACCTCCAATACCCGACAGGCGTCTTCGGCAAATCGAAGTGGCGGTACAACATGACAGCACGAGCAGCTTACAAACGGCCTTTCCCGCCACTTTTTCTCACCACCGGCCACTATCTCCAGCATATCGATGGCCTCGTGCGCATGGTCAGGGGCCACAAAACTGGTGCCCACATGCTTTGTGGTTCCAGCAATCGACGCGTAGCAGGTATTGAAATCCATTTCCCGTGGATCTTCAATATCTCGTGGCACCATCGAGCGCTGAAAAAAATGAATATGCTCCATGGCGTCCACGATGCGTGCGGCATCATAAAGATCCTGCAGCATCGATTCTCGATATTCGCGTTTTTTAGTATCCACAATATGGACAGCCGCACCCGCAGTACCGAAATATGTCCTGTTGCCGGTGAGGTGCATATCGTAACGAGGGTCTTGGCCAGGAAGGACGATATCCCGTGCTGCCGAGGCGACGATATCCTCAACCAGTGATCGAGGAAACAGAAGACGGCCCTCTTCGGTCATCGAGCCGCCTGCTCCGGTCACCAGTGCCTGACAGGATGGTATGGCGTTTGCAATACCGATCTGCTCCAACGCTTCCAATGCTGCCTGGTGAATACGCAACACTTCAGATTCTGTGAGCGGCTGATATCGTCCTGATGTCTGACCAGGCTGAACAGCGCGTTCATCCTCAGGTATCGGCGCAGCGCGTAGCGCTTGCCTTGCGACCCGCCCCCCCATTCGCCCGGATGTAGCGGAGCGCTGCCTATTGTCCGTCATCGCGATTACCTTTAAGCGTTAGTAATTCCCGATCAGTTGGTATCAAACACTGGAACGTGGTACAGGATTGTAGCCCGCTCCATAAGCGAGGGGAACCCACGTGCTTGTGCTATTCAGATCGGGTTCTCATCCACACAACCTTGCACGT
>Ga0206680_10000793_pt1 | contig 11275 bp, 9 predicted proteins | sample M115012015metaG_FD_160124 | JGI IMG/M metagenome (GOLD analysis project Ga0206680, IMG submission 160124) | Ammonia-oxidizing marine archaeal communities from Monterey Bay, California, United States - M1 150m 12015 | ecosystem: Environmental > Aquatic > Marine > Intertidal zone | place: USA...
CCTCGGTCGTGGTCGGCACCGCCGGGACGCCGGCGGCGACGAGGCCCCGCTCCTCGATCTCCGCCAGGTGGGCAGCACGTGTCGCCGGTCCGTAGTGGCCGTCGACGCCGATGCCGAGGACCCCCTGGAGCACCCGGACCCCCGCTCCCCGCTCGTTCCAGCCATAGGACGCCAGGAGCACCGCCTCCTCGTCGACGGGTGCCTCGGTGGTGGTCGTGGTGGTGGTCGTCGGGATAGGCGGAATGCCGTCGGCGGCGAGGCCCCACTCCTCGATCTCCGCCAGGTGGACGGCTCGCGTCGCCGGACCGTAGACGCCGTCGACGGAGAGGCCCAGCACCTGCTGCAGGTCGCGCACCCGGTCGCCGCGCTCGAACCAGCCGTACTCGTCACCCAGCACCGCCAGCTCCTCGACAGTGGGTTCGGCATCGTCGGAAGGAACGCCGGTCGTGGTCGTGGCCGGCGACTCGCTGCTCGGCGCGGCTTCGGTGGTGGTCGTCGTGGTCGGCGGCTCGCTGGTGGTCGTGCTGGTGGTCGTGCTGGTGGTCGTGGTCGTGGTCGTGCTGGTCGTGGTTGTGGTGCTCGTCGTGGTGGGAAGCGCCGCCTGGCGGACTTCGGCAACCGCGGGCGGGGCCGGATACAACACCGGTCGCACCGAGGGCTCGGCTGCGCGCGCCGCCACCACGACGCTGAGGAGGACCAGGGACGCGGTGAGTCCGACCTGCAAGAGCCTCCGAAACATCCCACCATGTTCGCACCTCGCGACGCTGATTGCGCGTCACCCCATTTCAACGTTTTGTCAACCCCCACGACGACCGCGGGATAGCCTGCGCCCCATGACGGCCACCGGTTCCTTCGATGCCAGCCGATTCGGCCTCCTGACCGAGATCGTCGACCAGCAGTCCTACCGGCGCAGTGTCGACCGCTGCCGCCAGCAGGGCATCGTCCTCCCCACGTTCGCCCAGTTGGCCGATCCTTCGAGCATCCCCGCCGACATCACCGCCTCCCTGGCCGACATCGACCGCAACGCCGCCGACCCGCTCAACCTGTTCCGCGTCCACTGGTACAACGACCTCCACGGTGGCCGCACCGACCTGCCCGAGCACGTCGTCCTCACCCCGGAGCTCACCGGCGTCGACAGCCCGATCATCGTGGCGTTCGGAAACCGCTTCCCGATGATCGGCGCCCACAAGGTGCTGGCCGCCTACGCGTGCCTCGTGCCGCGGGTGGTGACCGGCCAGTACGACCCGACCGAGCACCGTGCCGTCTGGCCCTCGACCGGCAACTACGCACGCGGCGGTGTGGCGATCTCGACCCTCATGGGCTGCCGGGGCGTCGCCGTGCTCCCCGAGAACATGAGCCGCGAGCGCTTCGAATGGCTCGAGGAGTGGATCGACAACCCCGACGACATCATCCGAACTCCGGGCTCCGAGAGCAACGTCAAGGAGATCTACGACACCTGCGACGAACTAGCGCAGGATCCGGCCAACTTCATCCTCAACCAGTTCACCGAGTTCGCCAACCACGTCGGCCACCACGAGGTGACCGGCCGTGCCCTCGAGCGGCTCTACCTCCACCACCGGGAGTCGAATCCGGGGCTACGGCTGGCGGCCTTTGTGGCGGCATCCGGATCGTCGGGAACCCTCGCCGCCGGCGAGCGGCTCAAGTCCGACCACGGTGCCCGGATCGTCGCCGTCGAGGCCCTCGAGTGCCCGACCATGCTCTACAACGGCTTCGGCGAGCACAACATCCAGGGCATCGGCGACAAGCACATCCCCCTGATCCACAACGTCACGAACATGGACGGCGTCGTGGCGGTGAGCGACCGGGCCTGCGACGAACTCGGCATGGTGTTCAACACCGACGAGGGCCGCACCCACCTCACCGGCGACCGCGGGGTCGATGATGCCGTCGTCGCCACACTCGGCCACTTCGGACTCTCGAGCATCTGCAACGTGCTCGCAGCCATCAAGACCGCCAGGGAACTCGGCCTCGGTGCCGACGACGCCCTCATCACGGTGGCCACCGACGGCGCCGAGATGTACGGCAGCGAGCGCGAGGCCATGGCTGCCGGCCGCTACGCCACTGGATTCGGATCCGCCGAGGCGGCTGCCGCCGTCGACGAGCACCTGGCCGGTGCCGACACCTCCCACGTCGAGATGCTCGACGAGGTCGGCCGCAACCGCATCTTCAACCTGGGCTACTTCACGTGGGTCGAGCAGCAGGGCGTGGAACTCGACGACTACGAAATCCGCCGCGACCAAGGCTTCTGGAAGGGCGTCCAGGAACTGGCGCCGGTCTGGGACGACATGATCGACGAATTCAACGCCCGCACCGGGGTACGTTCCGGGTCGTGACGCTCCCCCGCCCGGTCGGCTGGCTGGGCACCCCTCCCGGTGCCATCTGGCCGGGTCCCGACACGCAACACGGCGACGATCCCAATCCTTTCGTCCGGTTCCGCCACCTGCTCTGGGCGCACCACGCCGCCCTCGCTGCAGGGCTCGACGACGGTGCCTACGTCAACCTCGTCCGGCGCCTCGATGACGCCGTCGCCGAGGTGGACGGCTCTGGCTTTCGCACCACGCCACTCCTCTGCGTAACAGAGATGGCCGAGGCCATCGGCCAGGGGGGTGGGCTCTGGGCCAAGGACGAGACCGGCAACGTCTCGGGCAGCCACAAGGCCCGCCACCTCTTCGGGCTGGCGATCCACCTCGAGGTCCAGGGCATTCCCGTCGACACCCCGCTTGCCATTGCCTCGTGCGGTAACGCAGCGCTCGGAGCCGCCGTTGTCGCCAGGGCCGCCGGACGACCACTGGCGGTCCATGTCCCACCCTGGGCCGACGCCGGTGTGGTCGACCGGCTCACCAGCCTGGGCGCCGACGTCCGGACCTGCGAACGAAACGACGACGAGGTCGGCGATCCGTGCGTATTGCGGACACGCGAGCTCGTCACCGAGGGCGCCGTGGCCTTCGGCTGCCAGGGCACCGACAACCTGCTCACGATCGACGGTGGCCGCACGCTCGGCCTCGAACTGGCCGAACAGTTGGCCGGATGCGGCGTCGACCATTCCCGGTTGTTCGTGCAGGTGGGCGGCGGGGCGCTGGCCAGCAGCTGCGTCCAGGCGCTCACCGACGCCGTCGCCCTCGGCGTGCTGCCGGCCCGGCCGGGGCTCCACGCCGTCCAGTCCGAGGGCTGCGCCCCCCTTGCCCGGGCGTTCGACCTCGCCGCCAACGCCGACGACCCGTTCTCCGACAGCCACATGTGGCCCTGGGAGGACCCTTCGTCGCTGGCCACCGGGATCCTCGACGACGTCGCCTACGACTGGCAGCCCCTCGTGGCCACGATGCTCGAGGACGAGACCACGCCCGTCGTGGCGACCGAGGCAGACATCGCCGAGGCCCACCGACTGGTGCATGCCCACACCGAGGTGCCCGCCGACCCGACCGGCACCGCCGGCCTGGCCGGCCTGCTGGCCGCCCGACGGGAGGGCACTAGGGACGCCGACGAACCGGCCGTCGTCCTCCTCACCGGCATCGAGCGCTAACGCTCCTCGCGACGGTATGCGGTACCGAGTGCGGCGGGCGCCGGGGATGGGCGGTTCCTCGCCCGGACCGAGATGGCGATCAGCACCGCGATGGTTGACACGTAGGGCAGCATCGACAGCAGGATCGGCGAGAAGTCGACGCCGAAGGTCTGCAGGCGGGTCTTGAGTGCCAGCAGCCCGCCGAAGAGCAGGGCACCCACGGCGGCACGACCCGGACGCCAGGCACCGAAGATCACGAGCGCCACGGCAATCCAGCCCCGACCGGCGGTGATGCCCTCGGCCCACTGCGGGGTGAGCGTGAGCGTCAGGTATGCGCCCGAGGCGCCGGCCAGACCGCCGCCGATCCCCACGGCGCAGAGGCGCAGGCCGACCACGGAATGTCCAGCGGCGTCGGCGGTGGACGCCGATTCGCCCGCAGCACGCAGTGCCAGGCCCGCCCGGGTACGCGACAGCACGAACCATGTGGCGATGCCGACCAACACGGCCAGGTAGACGAAGGGCGCCTGTCCGAACAGCACCGGCCCCGCCCACGGGATGTCGGTGAGCGGCCCCCAGTCCACCGGCGCCAGCACGGCACCAGGTGGCCGACCCACCACGTTCTTGCCCATGTAGGCGGCGAAGCCGAGACCGAGGATCGTGAGCGACAGGCCGGACACCACCTGTTCGGCACCGAGCACGACCGTGAACCATCCGTGCAACAGCCCGGTCAGGGCCCCGGCCAGGATTCCGACGACCAGGCCGATCCAGGGGTTGCCGGTCTGGTGGGCCGCCATGAAGGCGCTGACCGCCCCCATCGCCATCATCCCTTCGACACCCAGGTTGAGCACCCCGGCCTTCTCCGAGATGAGTTCACCGAGCGCCGCCAGGTAGAGCAGCGCCCCGAACGAGACGGTTGCCACGAGCAGGCCGATCATCGACGCCTCGGTCATGCTGCGGTCCCCCCCTCGCCCGATGCGTCGACGCCCGTCGGGACCAGTCGCAACGAGTAGCGGACGAACACGCCGGCGCCGATGGCACCGAAGAGGATGAACGCCTGGAGGATCGTCGATACCGAGGCCGGGACCCCGATGATCTGGATGCTCTGGCCCCCGACCTGGACTGCACCGAAGAGCAACGCCACGGCCGCGACGCCCGAGGGTCGCATCAGGGCCAAAGCGGCCACGATGATGCCCGCATAGCCGAAGCCGTTCGAGATGCCCTCCGTGAGCCGGTCTGCGGTACCGCTCAACTCGACCCCACCGGCGAGGCCGGCCACGCCGCCACTGAGCAGCAGCACCGTCAGGATCTTGCGCTTCAGCGAGATGCCTGCGTAGCGAGCCGTGTCTGCGGACGATCCTGCCACCCGCAACTCGTAGCCCCACGCCGTGCGGCTGGCGGCGATGCCGAACACCAGGATGACCGCACCGGCGATGATGACCCCGAAGTGGGCCCGCCCGAACAGTGTCGGCAGGTGCGCCTGGTCGGGCAGCAACGGCGTCAACGGGAAGTTGTAGGAATCGGGGTCCTTCCATGGACCGTGGATCAACCACTGGAGGAGGCGCAGGGCGATCTCGTTGAGCATCAGCGTGGTGATGATCTCGTTCACCCCGATGCGGGCCCGGGCCATGGCCGGGACCAGGGCCAGCAGGCCACCACCGATGACGGCGCCCACGAGCATCCCGGTCAGGAGCATCGGACCCGGCCAGGTTCCACCAATGCGCGCGACCCAGGCGGCGCCGATGGCACCCGCCAGGATCTGTCCCTCGGCACCGATGTTCCAAAGCCCCATCGAACCGGCGACGGCGACGGCGAGTCCGGCCAGGCCCAGCGGCACCGCCCGGTTCAGGGTGAGCGACCAGGCATTCTGGTCGCCGAGCGACTTCTCGAACATGCGCTGGTACACGCGCAGGGGCTCGTGGTCCGCCGCCATCAGGAGGACGGCGCCCACGGCGAGGGCCAGGATCAGGCCGACTGCGAAGGCCAGGGGTTGGCCGCCCCGGAGCGGCCGGTGACGTCGGACGAGGACCGGACGCTTCATGCCGCCCCCTCGTCCGCCAGATGGCCCGCCATCGCCTCGCCGATGACACTTCGTTCCGAGTCCATCGGATCGAACGCGGCCACGATGCGACCTTCGTGCATGACCAGCAGGCGGTCGGCGAGGGTCAGGAGTTCGTCGAGGTCCTCAGAGATGAGGAGTACCGCCGTCCCGGCATCGCGCTCGGCCACGAGCAGGTCCTGGATGGCCTTCACGCCCTGGACGTCCAGGCCGCGCGTGGGTTGGGCGGCCACGACGACATCCGGCCGGCTGCTCAACTCACGGCCGACGAGGAGGCGCTGCAGGTTGCCTCCGGAGAGCCCGGCGATGGGGTCGCCCAACGCCCCCGTGCGGACACCGAACCGCTCGACGAGGTCCCGGCAGTATGCGGTCAGCCTCGACCCGACAAGGAACGGCCCCCGCCGGTGCCCCTTGTAGGTGCGCAACACGGCGTTCTCGACGACGGAGAGTCGCGGGGCGAGGCCTACGCCGATGCGGTCCTCGGGGATGTAGCAGAGTCCGAGACCGAAGCGTCGCCGCGGTGGGGCGCTGGTGACGTCTTTTCCGTCGAGGTGTACGGACCCGGCCGTGGAGCCCCGGAGGCCGGCGGCCACCTGGGCCAGTTCCCGCTGGCCGTTGCCGGCCACGCCTGCGATTCCGACGATCTCTCCGGATCGAACCTCCAGGTCGACGTCGTGGAGGGCGGGGAGTCCACGGTCGTCCAGGGCGCAGAGCCCTGACACTGCCAACCGGACCTCGCCCGGCGTCCGGTACGGCGGCCGCTCGCCGGCCAGCGAGGTCGATCCGACCATGAGGTTCGCCAGCGTGGCAGCGTCGGTCTCGGCAACCGGGAGCGAGGCGGCGACGGTCTCACCGCCGCGCAGCACGGTCGCCACATCGCAGAACCCCGTAACCTCGTGCAACTTGTGGCTGATGAAGATCACCGACCGGCCGTCGTCGGCCATGTGCCGGAGCACCTCGCCGAGCTCGTCGGCTTCGTTGGGCGTGAGCACGGCGGTCGGCTCGTCGAGGATCAGGATTCGGGCATCACGCCACAGGGCCTTGAGGATCTCGACGCGCTGCCGCTCCCCCATCGACAGTTGCCAGACCGGACGATCCGGTTCGGTGGCGAGGCCGAAGCGGCGAGCCACCTCGTCGACGCGGGCCTCGACGTCCTGGCGCCGCAGGATGCGCTCGGCGGAGCCCAGGACCACGTTCTCGGCGACCGTGAACGACGGGACCAGGCGGAACTCCTGATGAACCATCCCGATACCCGCTGCCAGGGCGTCGGCCGGGGTGTGGAAGCGCTGTGGTGTGCCGTCGAGGCGCACCTCCCCCTCGTCGGGCCGGTACACGCCCGACAGCACGTTCATCAACGTGGACTTGCCCGCCCCGTTCTCGCCGAGGACGGCGTGGACGGTTCCCCGTTCGACGCGTAGGTTGGCACCGGCGTTGGCAACGACGCCGGGGAACCGCTTCCAGATGTCGACCAGTTCGACGGCGGCGGCCTGGCTCATGGCGTGTTCCGTGGGATCTCAGGACGGCCGGGCGCCGCGGCCCCGGAGAGGCGACCTCTCCTCCAGCGCCGATCAGGGCGGGTAGCGGACAATCTCGTCTACCCGAGTGTCCCGATGACGCCCTGGACGAAGAACTCCATGCCGAGCAGCGCACCGTCGTCCAGGGTCTCGCCAGCGGCCACGGCTTCGTAGCCGTCCTGGTCGTTGATCGGACCGCTGAACACGTGGAACGTGCCGGCGATGATCTCGGCCCTGCGGGCCTCGACCGCTGCCACGACATCGGCATTTACGTCGGAGGCGATCGGCGCCAGGGCGACCACACCATCGGCCATCGAGCCCCAGTAACCGTCCGGCGCCGGCGTGTAGGTGCCGGCCCTTGCCGCCTCGATGATCTCGGCGTACCGGGGGCCCCAGTCCCAGACGGGCGCCGTCAGGTAGGCGTTCGGGGCGAAGGCGCTCATGTCCGAGTTGTACGAGACCCACCGGGCACCAGCTGCCTCGGCCTTCTCGCCGACGGCCGGGGAGTCCTGGTGCATGGCGAGCACGTCGACGCCCTTGTCGAGCAGGGCCTGGGCCGAGTCGCCCTCGACGACCGGGTCGAACCACGTACTGGTCCAGACCACCTCGACGGTTGCACCCGGGTTGGCCTCCTGGACGCCCAGGGTGAAGGCGTTGATGCCCCGGATGACTTCCGGGATCGGGAAGGCGGCCACGTAGCCGACCTGGTTCGACATGGTGGCCGAGCCGGCGACCATGCCGGAGAGGTAGCGGGGCTCGTACATGCGGCCGAAGGAGTTGCCGAAGTTGGTGTCGTTCGACAGGTAGCCCGAGATGTGCTCGAAGACGACGTCCGGGTGCTCGTCGGCAAGGGCCAGCATGTCGTCCATGTAGCCGAACGACGTGCCGATGATGACGTCGTAGTCGTCGTCGATGAACTGGCGGACACTGTCGGCGAAATCGGCTCCACCCTCGGGAACCGACTCGACGAAGGCGGTCTCGACGCCTGTCGTCGCTTCGGCAGCAAGACGGCCCTGTTCATGCGCCCACGTCCATCCGGCATCCCCGACAGGGCCGACGTAGACGAAGGCGGCCCTGGTCGTGGTTACGCCTTCGGAACCACAGGATGCGGCGACAAGGCCCAGGGTCAGGACAGCAGCGAGCAGTCCGAACTGGCGTCGCTTCATCGGAACTCCTCCCCTGTGTCGATCGTGGGTACGGCCCACATTCGGTGGATGCATCCGACCATCACCCGGAGGTCGGATCGACCGTCAGCTGCAGCGAGACACGGGTGGCGCCGTGTTCGACGGCGGCCCGGAGCACGGCGTCCACGGTGGACACCACGGCCGGCGTCTCGCCAGTTACCGACGTGCCGAACGGGCCGACCTCCACCTCCAGCCCGGCCTCCTCGGCGACTGCGATGGCGGCCTGGACGTGCGGGCCCGGGGCGCCGTCCACGAACGGCTCGATCGTGAACTCGGCGGTGGTGGTCACGCCGCCATCATGGCCCAACGACGTCAGTTCCGCTCACCAGAGCCGCCTCGCGCGTTTGGCGAGTTCACGGTGGGCGGCCGCCAGGTCGACGCCGAGGAGCGAACCGTGTGTAACCACTGGCTTCCCGCCAACCAGCACGTGGCGGGCCCGGCGGTCCGGGCCGAGCACCAGGCCGGCAAGCGGGTCGTGGACGTCGCCGAGGTCGTCGCCCGGCCAGACCACCAGGTCGGCCCGCATTCCCGGCGACAGGCGTCCCACGTCGTCGAGGCCGAGGCACCGGGCACCCCCGTGCGTGCCGATCTCGAGGACCTCGGACGGCATGAGGGCGTCAGGCCTCATCTCCCGGAGCCGAGCCGTGTACAGGGCTTGGCGCAGTTCGGGGAAGAGGCCGCCCACCTCGTTGGACGCCACCCCGTCGACGCCCAGGCCGACAGGGCAGCCGGCGGCCATGAGGTCGGTGACCCGGCACATGCCGGACGCGATCCGGGCGTTGGACGACGGACAGTGCGCCACGCCCGTGCCGGCGTCGCCGAGGATGCGCATCTCGGCGTCGTCGATGTGGATGCCGTGGGCCAACCAGACGTCGTCGCCGACCCAGCCCCATTCCTCGAGCATCTCGACCGGCCGTCGTCCGAACCGCTCCAGGCAGTGCTGTTGTTCCTCGATGGTCTCACAGAGGTGGGTGTGGAGGCGCAGGCCCAACTTCCGTGCCAGTTCCGCCGACTCGACCATGAGTTCGGTGGTGACCGAGAACGGGCTGCACGGAGCCACGACAACGTGGACCATGTCGCCGTCGTGGTGGCGTGCGGCCACGGCCTCGGTCGAGGCGAGGATGGCGTCGCGGTCCTCGACCACCCGGTCGGGCGGCAGGCCGCCGCGGCTCTCCCCCAGGTCCATGGACCCGCGGGAGAGGAACAGTCGGATGCCGACCTCGCCGGCAGCATCGGCGATCGCATCGAAGACCGAGTCGTCGCCGCCGGGCACCAGGTAGTGGTGGTCGGACGCCGTCGTGCAACCGGAGGCGGCCAGTTCGCCCAGGCCCACCAGGGCGGCGGCGCGCACGTCCTCGACCGACAGGCGGTTCCAGATCGGGTAGAGGTGCACCAGCCATTCGAACAGGTTGCAGCCGGTGGCCCGTCCCCTGGTCATCCACTGGTAGAGGTGGTGGTGCGTGTTGACGAGCCCGGCCGTGGCGATGTCGCCGTCGACGGCAAGCACCTCGTCACCGGGCAGCGCCTCGACCGTGCCGATGGCCGTGATCACGCCGTCCTCGACGGCGATGTCGCCCGGGTAGCGGGCGCCGCGGACGACGAGCCGGGTCATCGGATCAGGGCGTCCAGTCGGCGAACACGTCGACCATCTTGTGCACGTCGGGTCCCAGCGGGTAGAGGATCGGGCAGGTACAGCCGTCGGCCATGTACTGCCCCACCTTCTCACGAACCTCGTCCGGCGTTCCCGCGGCGCAGATCATCTGGACGATGTCGTCGGGCACCAGCCTCGAGGCGGCCTCGACCTGATCGTGGGTGGCGGGCCAGGTCAGGACCCGACCGATCTCCTCGAGGAGCGACTCGGGGACGCCGGAGGCCTTCATGATGTGGGGCTGCTGGCCGAGGTACTGGGTGACCATCAGGCGAGCGCCATCGAGCGCCTCCTCGCGGGTGTCGGCCACCGAACAGACCACCAGTTGCGGACGGTCGAGGTCGTCGACGCTGCGTCCGGCACGGGCGGCACCCACCTCGAGGGCCTCCATGGCCCGCCGGTTGTACTCGGGCGACACGAGATAGTTGAGTACGACGCCGTCGGCGATCTCTCCGGTCAGCTCCATCATCTTCATGCCCGTGGCGCCGATGTAGATCGGCACCTCCTTGGGGCGACGCTCCTGGTACACGTAGTCGAGCTCGACGCCGTCGAGGTGCACGTAGTCGCCGTCGAAGGTGACCGTCTCGTCGGCCAGCAGTGCCCGGACGACGGTGACCACCTCGCGCATGACGCCCAGCGGACGCTTGCGCTCGATGCCCACCTTTGCGGCCAGCGGATCCCACCAGGCGCCGATGCCGAGCAGGATTCGTCCGGGGGCCAGGTCGTCGAGCGTCGAGAAGGTCGAGGCCAGCCGCGCTGGGTTACGGGTCCAGCAGTCGACGACCCCCGATCCGATCTTGATGGTGTCGGTGCAGGCGGCGAAGGCGGCCATCGGCACGACGGCGTCGCGCACGAGTCGCGAATCGGCCTGCCAGACGGCCTCGAAGCCCCTTTGCTCGGCATACCGGGTGAACTCGATCGCCTCGCCGATGGGATGTGCGTCCTGCAGGTAGATCGCCAGTCGGGTCATGGTCGTGCTTCCTCCGCTCGGTTCGATTTCAAATCTCGTCCAGCCGTCGGTGCAGCCGGCTGGCTTCCTCTGCGGCCCGGGCCCTCACCTCGTCGGCATCGACCCTCGTCGGTGCACCGTCGGCCCACACCACCTCGCCGTCGACCTCGACCCGAGTCGGTCCGACACCGGGCGTGAAGGCGAGTCGCCACGGGTCCATCGGTTCGTAGGCCCAGGTAACCCGGTCGTCTCGGGCCTCGGGGAACAGGTCCCAGCCGGCGGCCAGCCAGCCCCAGGCGGTCTCGGGCGAGGCGGCCACGTCGTGTTCGCGGTGCCGAAAGTAGGCGACCCGGAACTCGTCGAGCATGTCGGCGCCGATTCCGTCGGAGCCGAGGGCCACCGGG